>Ga0272443_10007059_pt1 | contig 10873 bp, 10 predicted proteins | sample SSMAcet12_FD_193581 | JGI IMG/M metagenome (GOLD analysis project Ga0272443, IMG submission 193581) | Marine sediment archaeal communities from Little Sippewissett salt marsh, Falmouth, MA, United States - SSM-Acet-12 | ecosystem: Environmental > Aquatic > Marine > Wetlands > Sediment ... | reverse complement strand
CCACCACGGTGCGGGTGATTATCGGGATCATCGCGTTCTTCAGGACGTGCCCGAACAAAACGCGCGATTCTTTCAACCCCTTGGCCCGGGCGGTCCGCACGTAGTCGGACTCGGCTTCCTCAATCAGGATGGTCCGGTAGAAGCGGACGCCGCCTCCCAAGCCGGCGACCAAGCCCAAAAGAACGGGAAGGGCGGTATGGGTTAGCACGCCCAATCCGAACTTTTCCGGAAAACCCAGGATGGGGAACCAACCGAAACGACCGGCCAGGAGAGACTGGCCGAAGATGATCAGGGCCAGGAAGGGAAAGGACATCCCGACCAGGCAGGCCAGGGTGAGCAGGCGGTCGAACCTGCTGCCCCGCCGCGAGGCGGACAACAGGGCCAAGGCAGTCTGAAGAAAGAGCCCGAGCAGGAAGGCGGGGAGGGTGAGACTGAGGGAGGGAACGAGTCCGGACAGGATCATCGCCGAAATCCTTCGGTGATACTGCTGGGACCGGCCGAAGCGAAAGGTAAAGGTGTCGAACAGGTGATGAAACAACTGGTTGTCGGCAAAATTTCCCAGGTCGCCGGCCAGGAGCAGCTCGGGGCGCGGCCAAAGCGGGAGATTGAAGCCCAACTGTTCGCGCAATTGCTCTTTCTGCTCGGCCCGGGCGTACTTTCCCGCCAACCGGTCCACCGGGTCTCCCCCCACCACCCGGAAGAGGAGAAAGGTCAACAGGCTGATTCCGAACAGGACCGGGATGCAATAAAGCAGGCGCTTGACCAGAAACCGCCTCACGAGCCTTCCTCCTTCTCGGCGTAAAAGGCTCGCCTCCGTTCGTCGTTCACGGCCTGGTACTTGATTGTTCCCTCGGCAAAATTGTTGGGCTTGTAGTTTTCCAGCCAGGGATGAATCAGGACATAGTTGACCCGATAGGTAAGCAGGAGCCAGGGACATTGCTCGATCACGATGTCCTCCATCCGGTGATAGGAGGGAAGGCGGTCCTCCAGGAGCGGCAAGACGACGGCTTGCTCGTAAAGACGGTCGAATTCCGGATCGGAGAAATTGCAGGCGTTGGGACCGGGAGAGCGGTTGGGACCGTAGAACAGGAAAAGGAAATTCTCCGCGTCCGGGTAGTCGGCTTGCCAACCCAGGGCGAAGATCTGGTGGCTCCCGGTCCGGTTGGCATCCTGGAAGCGCGGCCAGGTCATATAATCCATCTCCACGGAGAGCCCGATTCTCTCCATCTGGACCCGGAAGAACTCCCCCCCCTGCCGGGTGGTGGTATCGGTTCCCGGTACGGCAACCCGGAGGAGAGGCAGCGGACCCCCGCATTCCTCCTCGGCCTGGGCCAGGAGCCGGCGGGCTTCCTCGGGATCGTAGCGGACCCAGGGATTTTCCTTTTCCGGACGAAAACTGGGGAAGGAAGGGGGAATGGGGCCCACCGGGATGCGGCCGCGTCCGTTGAGAAATCGCTCGATGTAGGTTTCCCGGTCAAAGGCCAGGGACATCGCCCGACGCAGGGGAAGATTGCTTCCCACCACGGGGTCGTTCATATTGAAACCGTAATAAAAAACCGAGGGGTCGTCGAACTTGAGGAGTCGGATGTCCCGTTCCCGCAATTCCCCGGCCAGCTCGCGCCCGGGAGTGATCGCCTCCGAAAAATTATCTCGCGGGATCCCGGAAGCATCCAGCTGACCGTCGAGAAATGCCAGCCAACGCGGCTGGGGCTCCTCGATGACCGACCATTCAATTCGATCTATGAAGGGGATCCGCCGGCCGGCATCCGCCAGGAGTCCCGCCCGGGCGTCGCCGTCCTCCCCCCGGGCCGGATAGGTCTCGAGGCGGTAGTTCTTGTTGCGCTCCAGGGAAAAGCGGTTCGAGCGAAAATCGCCGGCCAGGCGATAGGGCCCGGTCCCGACCGGGTGGTTGACCAACTCCGGGCCGTAAAACTCCACCGCTTCCCGGGCTACGGGAGCGGTGGGAAGGTGCGCCAGCCAATAGACCAGGAAAGGGTACGGCTTGTTCAGCTTGATCCTCATCGTGTAGCGGCCGAGAACCTCCAATCCCTCGATCTCGCCGTCATAGTCGGCCGGGCCGGCGGCACTGGCGGCGCGGAACTCGTCCAACCCCTTGACATAGCCCTGAAATATCCCGGCATAGTTGGTGGAGCGGTTGTTGAGATCGGCCATCCTCATCCAGGCGTAAATGAAGTCGGTCGCCGTCAGCTCACGCCCCTGGCCTCCGGGAAAAGCCGGGTCGTCACAGAAGAATATCCCGGGTCTGATCGTCAGGGTAAGGGCGAGCCCGTCGGGAGAGACTTCGGGCAGATCGGCGGCCAGGAGGGGAATCAGGCGATAAGGTCTTTCCAGGTAGGAATAGGTGTAGAGAGTTTCAAAAATCTGCCCCGCCACGGCCGCGCTGGTGGTGTCACCTATGTCCTGGGGATCGAGCCCCCTGATCTTGGAGGCCAGGGCCGCCCGCCGGACCGAACCGGCAGCGGGCGGACCGGACCGATCGTAGAAGAAGGGGACGGAGAGGTAGGCCGCCAACAGGACCGTGCAAACGACCCCGTAGGCGGCCCAGAACTTCACCGAGGCTCAGGACCCCTGGGCGGGAGCGGAGGATTCCTCCGCGGGGGGCTGCTCGGCATATTCGGCTATCTCCTCGCTCAGGCTTCCCGACCTATGGGAGGAGAAAATCGCCAGAGCCAGGGAGAGAACCATAAAAACAATGGCCAGGACGGTGGTGGTGCGACTCAGGACGTCCCCGGCCCGAGCGCCGAAGATGGCTTGCCCGCCGCCGCCGCCCAGCATCCCGGCCAGGCCTTCGCCCTTGCCGGACTGGAGCAGGACGATCACCACCAAGCTGACGCAAACCAGGACGTAAAGCGCAATCAGAATCGGATATATCATCGAGTTGTTTCCTCCTTGCGTTTCCGCGGGAAGTCTAGGGCGGCTCTCCGGCGGAGTAAAGCGAAAATCGGTTTCAGAGAGCGGCTTGGACTATGCCGGCAAAGTCAGCGACCTTCAGGCTGGCGCCGCCGACCAGGAAGCCGTCGATGTCTTCCCGGGCCGCCAGTTCCCCGGCGTTGCCGGGCTTGACGCTGCCCCCGTAGAGGATGCGCAGGCTCTCCGCCTCGTCCCCGTAGCGCTCGGCAAACAACCCTCGGATGAATTGCTGGGTTTCCTCCGCCGTTTCCGGCGTGGCGGTGCGGCCGGTCCCGATCGCCCAGATCGGCTCATACGCCACCAGGAGGGCGGCAATGGCGGAAGCGGCAAGGCCACAGAACGATTCATCCACCTGCTTGCGCAGGAATTCCTTGGTCACGTTCTGCTCCCGCTTTTCCAGGGGCTCGCCCACGCAGACTATCGGGGTCAGCCCGCTGGCCAGGGCGGCGTTTATCTTGCGGTTGACGACCGGGCCCGTGTCGCCGAAGTGCTGGCGCCGTTCGGAATGACCGATGATGACATAGCGACACCCGGCCGCCTTAAGCATCGGGCCCGAGACCGCGCCGGTCCAGGCCCCGGATTCCTCCCAAAAAAGATCCTGCGCCCCCAGCGCAATGTTGCTGCCCCGAAGAATCTCGGCCACCGGAGCCAGGGCCGGGTAAGGCGGACAAATCAAGAGATCGGCCCCTTCGGTCCGGCCCAGGCTCTCGACCAATTCCCCGGCCAGGTCGCAGGCTTCGGGGATGGTCTTGTTCAGTTTCCAGTTACCGGCAATGAACGGCTTTCTCTTCATATTTTACCTTCGCTTCGGTTGCTGAGGGCGGCGACTCCGGGGAGTACGTTCCCTTCCAGGAATTCCAGGGAGGCTCCGCCGCCGGTGGAAATGTGAGTGATCCGGTCGGCCACGCCGCTCAAGTTTACCGCCGCCACGGAGTCCCCTCCCCCGATTATGCTGGTAGCCCCCGATTCTCCCAGGGCTCGGGCGACCGCAACGGTCCCGGCGGCGAATTTTTTCCACTCGAAGACGCCCATCGGGCCGTTCCAGACCACGGTTCCGGCCTCGCGGATGATCTCGGCATACTCGCGGACGGTTTCGGGACCGATGTCCATCCCCATCCAACCGGGCTCGATCCCGGCCCGCCCCACCACCCTGGTTTGGGCATCCTCGGCAAAGCGGTCAGCCTCGACGTGGTCGAGCGGAAGCCGGATGGGAACTCCCCGGCGGTCGGCCTTGGCCAGGATGTCCCGGACCAGGGCCGCCACGTCGATCTCCCGGCCCTGCTTGTCGTGAACGACCGACTCCACCCGGGACGCCCCGACCTGAACCCCCTGTACCTTGAGGAAGGTATAGGCCATCGCCCCACCGATCAGGAGGGAATCCACCTTTTCCAGGAGGTTGGCGATGACCTGAATCTTGTCGGCCACCTTGGCTCCGCCCATAATTGCGACAAAGGGGCGTCGCGGATCCTCCACTGCCTGCCAGAGATAGCGTACCTCCTTTTCGAGGAGGTAACCCATCGCTGCCGGCTTCAAGTGGCGGGGAACTCCGGTCATCGAGGCGTGGGCGCGGTGGGAGGTGCCGAAGGCATCGTCGATGTAGATGTCGGCCAGGGCGGCCAGGGACCGCGCAAATCGATCGTCCCCCTTCTTCTCCCCGGGATGAAAGCGCAGGTTTTCCAAAAGAAGGACGTCTCCATCCTTCAGGGCGGCCACCGCGGCCTCGGCCGGCGGGCCGAGGCAATCCGCCGCAAAAGCCACGGGTCGGCCGAGAAGCTCGGACAAGCGCCGCGCCACCGGAGCCAGGCTCAAGGCGGGGTCGACCTTTCCGCCGGGTCGGCCCAGATGGGAAACCAGGATGGCCCGTCCGCCCCGGTCGATCACGTAGCGGATGGTGGGCAGCGCCGCCTTGATTCGGGAATCGTCGGTTATTCGACCTTCCCCGTCGAGGGGCACGTTGAAATCGACCCGGACCAGCACCCTTTTGCCGGCCGGGTCCAGATCCTCGATGAAAAGTTTTTCGGTCTCGGCCATCGCGGTGCTTCTCAGGCCATAAGCTTGAGCAGGTCTACGCAGCGGATGGAGTAGCCCCACTCGTTGTCGTACCAGGACAAGACCTTGACCAGCCTGTCCCCGATCATCATCGTGGCCAGGGAGTCGAAGATGCTGGAAGCGGGGTTGCCCACGACGTCGACGGAGACAATCGGATCCTCGCAATATTCGAGGATTCCGCGCAACTCTCCCTCGGCCGCGGTTTTCATCGCCGCGTTCACGGCATCCCTGTCGGCGGGTTTTTCCAGCTCCACCACCAAGTCGACCAGGGAACCATCCTGGGTGGGAACTCGAACCGCGCAACCGTCCAGCTTCCCGTTAAGCTTGGGAAGGACCTTTCCCACCGCCTTGGCCGCCCCGGTGGTGGTTGGAATCATATTCACCGCGGCGCTGCGCGCCCGGCGCAGGTCGGAGTGCGGCTGATCGAGGATGCGCTGGTCGTTGGTATAGCTGTGGATGGTCGTCATCAGCCCCGACTTGATCCCGAAATTATCGTCAAGAACCAGGGCCACGGGGGCCAGGCAGTTGGTGGTACAGCTGGCATTGGAGATGAACTTCTGCTCGGGGGACAGTTCCTTGTCGTTGACCCCCATCACCACCAGCTTGATCTTGCCTTCCGGGTCCTTTTTCGGGGGCACGGTCAAGAGCACCTTCCGGGCCCCGGCCGCGATGTGCTTCTCCAGGTCGGCGGCGTTGCGGAAGACGCCCGTGGCTTCGATCACGATGTCCACCCCCATTTCGCCCCAGGGGAGCGCGGCGGGATCCTTCTCGCTGAGCACCGCTACCCGACGGCCGTCGACGAGGAGGCTTCCCTCGGCAAAGCCTATCTTTCCCCGATAGATTCCGTGGACGGAATCGTACTTGAGAAGGTGGGCCAGGGTAGCGGCATCGGTCAAGTCGTTGATGGCAACCACCTCGAATTCCGGGGTCTTCTCCAAGACCCGGAAAACCTGCCGGCCAATGCGGCCGAATCCATTGATGGCAATCTTCGTCGTCATATGTCCTCCTTGTTCCTCCGGAAAATCTTTTGCTGGTTTCAAGGTTCGGGCATTCTACTATTCCACCCGGGCCAGTCAACAGCTAACTGGCTGCGGACGCCCGCTCTCTGGAGTCCGGAGAAATTTGCTCCCGTTTTCCCCCCCCTCCTTTTCGGTTGCGACAAGCCCGGCGCCCGGAGAAAATCTAGTGACCGGGAAGAGCAAGGATCGATGGAGCATATTAAGACATATCGGGTGAATCAGAATTTCAGCCAGATCCTTTACCTGAGCCGGCGGTGGGTTTCCGAACACCCCGGGCCTCGGCGAACCTGGCTGATCACGGTCTGCCTCATCGGTCAAGGCATCTTCTCCCTCGGCCACCTTCTCCCCCCCAATCTGATCCCCTTGTTGATCCTCCCGCTCCTCGCCGTCTTTGCCTACCTCGACGGGGGGATCCTCGGTTTCGCGGAGTTTTCCCGGAGAGAGCATCCCGTTTCGGCCCGAACCCTGCCGGTTTTTGCCGCCTTCTACTTCCGCCGGTCATTCGTCGTAACTTTCCTGGGTTCGCTGGGAACGGCGGGCTTCGTGATCCCGGCCGCTTTCTGCTGGGAATGGACCTGGAAGCTGCTCCCCTGCGCCGGACTGCTCACGGCCGCCCTCCTGTTTCTCCTGGGCGTCCCTTACGCCAATCCCCTGAGCGTGGTCGACAATTCCCCCGCCTTCGTCGCCATCTTGAAGAGCTTCCGCCTGGCCCGGGAAAACCAGGGTACCTCTCTCGGCATCCTGATTCTTTTTCTCCTTCTCCCCTTGGCCGGATTCGGTGCTTTTCACTACCTGGGGCATATGCTCCCCTTCCCGGCCAACCTGCTCCTGTCCTTGAGCGGAAATGTCCTGGCCGCCTACATCCTCCTGCACGGAAGGGTGGCCTGTTTCTTCGTCGCCTACGCCAAGCGGCGGCGGCGCAGATCGGGCCGTAGCGGCAGTTCCTATCCGCTGAAGAAATCCTTCTAGGCGAAAACGGCAAAAGGCAAGGCAAAGTCAAGGTCTCGACAGACGATTGAATGTGATGGGAGGTGAGCTTAGGGATTTGTCATTGCGAGGAGACGGGCGCGCAGCGTCCGCCGACGCGGCAATCTCCCCCAAAAAGGCAAAGGCGAAAGGCAATATTTACCATAAAGGCCCTGAAGGAAATGAAGGATTGAAAAGATCATTTTCATTGTTCTTCAATATCTTCCCGTTCTTCTATGATGATCTGCCCTTAGCTTGCCTTTCCTAGCTCCTGAATTCTGCCTCCGCCTTTTTTGTCCCTTATCGCTTCGCCCTTATCCCTGCCTTGCCGCCCCTGACTTGTTCGCCTTAGCCCACTAGGGCGGCGGCGAAAGGGGCAAAACATACCAGCCCGGGGCAACGCCCCGGGAAACGGGGGCACCATCTCCTCCTCGGAGCCCTGATTTATCCGCCATAGCTTTAGCGACGGCGGGAGGGGCGAGACAAGATTTCCAGCCCGCGCAGCGGGCGAAACATCCTAGCCACGGGCGTAAGCCCGTGGACAAAGGCGCATCCCCCTCCTCCCAAGCCCCCGCAGGGGGCGACACACCGGCGAAAGACAAGGCTTACACGGGGAGATCACCGAGACCACAGAGAGAGTCAAAGGCATATATCAGCGAATTACGCGAATTAAAGGCAACGGCAAAGTCAAAGGCATTCTCTCGCAAAGGCGCGAAGAGCGCAAAGAGAGGCAAGTCAACTTGTCCGCCATAGCCCGAAGGGCGAAGGCGGAAGGCGAAAACAGACGATTGGATGTGATTTTATTTGAACTTGGGGAGATATGCTGAGGTGAAGAACGAGCAGCATCCATCGATCGGGCAGGAGAGGATTAGGGGCAAGGCAGAGGCAAAGGCGTTGACCACAGATTGACACGGATTACCACGGATTAAAGACAAGGCAAAGTCAAGGGCGCGAATTTACCAGGAAGGGCATAAAGGATGACCGAAGCATTCTCAATCGCTATCGCTATCGCGGTTTGCGGGGCGAGGTGTGGGGTTTGAGGCGTGAGGGCAAAAGACAAGGCAAGGCAACACTCAGATCATTACCGAAAGGGCACCATTTCTAACCGGATACGAATTAGCCTTTAATTAAGCCTTTCGGTTTTCTTTGCGCTCTTTGCGTCTTTGCGAGAGAAGCCGCCTTTCGTCTTTGCGTTCTTGGCGTGAACCGGCCTTTCCCGGCTCCTGAATCCTTATTCCTGCCTCCTGGCCCCTAAATCCCGTCCTCTGCCTTTCCTGAATCCGCTTAGTCTTCCGGAGGAGACAGAACGTAACTCGACTCGGCCAGGTCTCGGTTCAAGTCGGCGAGGGGAACCCGAAAATCCTCCACCTTCCCGGTCGAGGGCAGCATTCGAAAATCAAGGCGGCCCGGAACTCCCATAACCAGCAGGAAGGCGGCTTTCTCCTCCGGGATGGGGAAATAGGCGGTGAACTCCGTCGGCCCCTTGATCCGCCCGGGAGCCAGGCGGCGGCGGGGAGTTTGGCCGACCAGGAAATGGGCGACGGTCTCGCGGGTCAGGAGTTCCCGGTCCGGGCCGTAAGCGCGCAGGACCCAGCCGAATCCGGGGATCCAGCCGGCAGACGTAATCCCGAACTTCACTTCCAGCACTTCCTCCCCCGGGATGTCCCGGGGAAGCGGGTTGGGAACCAGGCGCAGGCGGCGGATGAGAAAGCCGTCGTCGGCACGTAGCGGAGAGACCAGCAAAAAACCAAGCGCAAAAACCAGCGGACAGATGAACCGCATCGTCCCTTCCCCCTTACTCAACGATCCAGGCATTGGAACGGTTGACCAACACTTCGTAGTATACCGTGGCCACTCCCTGCTTGACAATGCCGAGCTCGCGGGCGGCGCCGAAGCTGAGATCCAGATTGCGCCGGGGATGGGGGCGCAGGGGACGGCGGACCTGCCCCCGGGAATCCACGGCATAGGGGCCTCGGTCGTTGACCAGGACCAGGATGGATTTCTCGTTGGCGGGATTGGTGACCCGGAGAATGGTTCCCAGGGGCAGGACGGGGCTGGCTGCGGTAAAATCCAGCATATTGAACAAATCCCCCGAGGCCGTGGTCCGTCCGTGGAAGCGGCCGCCGTACCACGAAGCCCGCCCGATTTCCCGACCTCCACGCCGGAATCGAGGCAGCACGAGGCTGAGTGCCCCCAGGAGAACCAGGAAGGCTCCCAGGCCGGCTAACCGCAGGGCGGCCCGGCGGGTCCGAGTTTTCATCGGATCATTCCCCAGAGTTCGCGATAGGCCCCGGCGATGCCTTCCAAGAAAGTCCGGGCCGGATCCGGGGGAGTGGCTTCCGTCGCCAGGGCAACCAAGAGGACCAGGACGGCCAGGTTCCCCAGCCACAGCAGGGGAAGGGAAAAGATCCTTCCCGCCGCCGCCAGGTCGGGCTGGCCCTGAACCAGGAAAAAAATGGTAAAGGTGAGATGAAAAGCCCAGCTGAAACCAAGCAGCCCGGAAAAAATTTCCCGTCCCGGCGGGGGAGTAACGAATGATCCCAGGATCACCCAGGCGATCACGACAAGGATGCTGTAGACGGGGAACAGGTAGGGGGCCAGGAATATCAGGGCATTGGCCCGGGTGGCCCGGACCTTCCCTCCCCGGACTCCCGAACGAAATCCCTCCACCCGGCCGCCGCAGAGATAGACCCAGACAGCGTGGGTCAGTTCGTGCCCGAACACGTATGTCCGGATCGGCTGCTGAAATATTGCCAGCAGGAGGAGATAGGTCAGCACTCCAATCCAGAAGGGAAGCGAGGCGCCAAAGGATTCCCGGAAAAAATCCCAGGCGGCGGGAACCGCTCCCCAACAGGCCGGAACGAGAGCCAGCCCCACCAGGATCTTTACTGTCTTGAGCAGCAGGCTCATCCCCCCTCCTCCCCTCCCCTGTCCGGAAAAAGCTTAATCCAGGTGTTCCCCCCGCCTTATGAAGGTGGGGATGTCCAGATCCTCGCCCCCGAGCAGGTTGGGGTCGATGTCGGCGAACATCCCCCGGTTGAGGTTCTCCAAATCCAGGATGGACTGGGTGGGAGCCGCCGGGGCCACCGGAAAATCGGGGGAATTCCCATCGGACCGGCCCTCGGGAAAGCAGGCCAGGAGCCCCAGCCCCAGGCGACGGCTTTCCTCGTTTTCCCGCCGAAAGCATACCTGCCTCAGGGCTTTTTCCGGGACCAGCCCGTCAACCACACCGAGCAGGGCCTGGAATTCATCCAGGGGCAGGTCCCCCGGGGAGGACACCGTGACCAGGAGGCTGCGCATCCTGATTCTTTCCCGGCTGAGCAGGCGCATCCGGGTGAAGGCCTCCTTGGCCCCCCGCACCGCATCGTCGCCGGGTTTTCCCAACCAGCCGCCGGCGGCGGCGGTCAGGCCGGGGAAAAGCATTCTCCCGATTTCTTCAACCGTCCGACGTTCGGGGTAATCGGCCAGAAGCGCATTCAGGAGGACTCGCACGGCGGTGGCGGCGGCTTGCTCGGTCTCCTCGAAAACCGTCTCGATCCCCTCCCTTCCCCGGGATCTGCTCAGATAGCGATCCGGCTGGAGAACCACGGTGGGAATGCCGGAAGCTTCCAGTTCTCCGACCAGGTCCCGTCCCCGCCGGAGAGCCGCCTTCCCTTCCATCTGGAAGGGAAGTCCGGTCACGGCCAGAAGCTGGGTCCCGGCTCCGCGAACCTGGGCCGCAATGGCCGGGAACTCTTCGGCCATCTTCGATCCCAAGCCGGCTGAACACACGACGACATCGGCCTCCTCCAGGGCGGGACCGAGGCTTTCCGGCCCCTGATAGAATATGTTTTCCTCCAGGGGCGAGCAGATCAGGTTCTGGCGATCGCAATCCACCAGGCGGAAGCGAACCCCGGGCACGCCCGGCG
>Ga0272443_10007052_pt1 | contig 10889 bp, 9 predicted proteins | sample SSMAcet12_FD_193581 | JGI IMG/M metagenome (GOLD analysis project Ga0272443, IMG submission 193581) | Marine sediment archaeal communities from Little Sippewissett salt marsh, Falmouth, MA, United States - SSM-Acet-12 | ecosystem: Environmental > Aquatic > Marine > Wetlands > Sediment ... | reverse complement strand
GCGCCCAACGGAACAAACAGCACATAGATCAGGCGGTCGTGCGTCTGTTCAGGAAGTCCCACCAGCGAAACATATCTTTGCAGCGGCTCCGCCGTGGGCATCGTGTCCCACTTGAGCGCCACCAGCAGCAATGGCATGAGGATCAGCAAGGCCAAGCCCCATTTGTGCCATGGTCTCAGATTGCCCTTTCCGAGTTTCATTGATCGTGCTTCCCTAGAAAGGGTGCGTATGCTTTCATCAAGCAGTCGTTGCTTGCACGTGGATCGGCTTGGTTTCTGCCGGTTCGGGACGCGCCATTGTCGACTGACGCTGAGCCGGACTCCGGCGTGCCAGCAGGTCGGCAAGCTCTCTTTCGTAGAAGAATTCCGTCGCGTCGAATGCGGGTCGTAACTCGTTCAACCAACAGGCGTTTGGATCGAACTTCGCGTAGAACGGCTGTCTGCACCAGGCGGGGTTTCGGGCCTGAAGAAACGACAAGCAAAACACGTGTTTGCCATGGATTTCCGCCACGCCCTCAATCAATACCTTGCCCGGCAAGGCGGACATGACCGGCCCTCTTGCCGACCTTGCCAGGCCGGAACCGCGCGTTATTGCCTCGCGATAGATCTCCAGGGCCCGGTAGAGCGGCACCTTGAAATAACACTGAGCCCCCGTGTCACGTTCCACGAACATGTAGTACGGGATACAGCCCAGGCGGACCTGTTCCCGCCACATTCGGGCCCACACATCGGCATCGTCGTTGATGTGGCGAACGACCGGGGCCTGAGTGCGAATGACCGCGCCCAGAGTCCGCAACCGGCGGATGGCCTGCTGGACCGGCTCAGTGTCCAGTTCCCGCCAATGATTGAAATGGGCCATGATTGCCAGGTGTTTCCCGGCCGCGACGATACGCTCGAAAAGACGCAGCAACGCATCGGAATCCTTGTCGTTGAGGAATCGGTAGGGCCAATAGGAAAGCGCCTTGGTCCCGATACGAATCGTCTGAATGTGCTGTATGTCGTCTCCGAGCAGAGGTTCGACATAACGAGCGAGCACTTCCGCACCCATTACCATAGGATCTCCACCTGTGAAGATCACGTCGGTGAGCTCGTTATGGTCGCGCACATATTGGCAGAAACGCATCGACTCGTCCGTGGCCAGCCTCAAGCTTGGGATGCCCACGAATTGGGCCCAGCGAAAACAGAAGGAGCAGTACGCATGGCACGTCTGTCCGGCCGAGGGAAACACGAGGCACGTTTCCCGGTACTTGTGCTGCACGCCTGGAACGGGCTCGTCACCGATCGAAGGGATGTTGTACTGGCACTGACCTTCGGGATGCGGGTTCAATTCATGCCGTATCTTGTCGGCCACCTCCCGGAGTTGTGCAGCGTTCGCCCCGCTGTCGATTGCCGCCGCCATCCGTCCGAAATGCTCGTCGCTCAGCATTCCAGGCTGGGGAAATGTCAATTGAAAGACTGGATCTTCCGGGATCTGCTCCCAGTCGATGAGCTGTTCCACCACGTAATTGTTGGTGCGGAACGGCAGGACATGGGCAACGACCTCCATCGCACGCCGCTGGTCCGGTGCCAGTCGGTCCAGTTGGGGCACGGTTTGTAGATCTCGTCGGGTATAGAACTGAAGTCGATGTTGACACCTGGCTCGCAGCATGATGAACCTCACTTCCGGATAAGAGCGAAGAGCCATCCCTCTCCGTAGGAAGCCAGGCTCTCCACTATGGGCGCTGTTCCGAAAAAGCCGTCTTGCCTCGATGCAAACGTGCCGCCGATGACGGCGACGTTGCTTTCGTAATGACGGAGCAAACCGCATGCCCGGTCAGGTGAAGGGGTGAACGGTTCATGCACGATTCTCGGACTTGCATTTGTAACGACCAGCAATTCCTGGTCAGACGTACCAGGAAAAAAACCAACAATTAGCAACGAAATCTCGATTCGACAAGGCGACATTGTGTGAGGCCGGATTCGCTTTGCTGGTTCGTCTCAGAGAGAGCAAGAGCGGGGCAGTCGTCCGGTCAGAACGAGAGCAGCCTGCGCAAGAAATGAACACAGACTGTCTGCTCTAGAAATTCGAAAAGTCATACTCCCCTAGAAACGCAGACGGCGCAAGCAATGGCATGGGACCTGCAGTTCTTTGTCATCCAGGTAGCCGTTCGTCTTTGAGGTTGCCAGGTACTATCAGCACAAGACATTCGAAATGGGCACATTTGTCTGGGGTGGCTTCCTGGTCTTCATCCTTGCGATGATTTTGCTTGATCTGGGAGTTTTTCATCGGAAATCGCGGGTCATTTCTATTGGAGAGGCTCTGGCTTGGACGTTTGTCTGGATCGTCCTCGCCTTGGCGTTCAACGTGCTCGTGTACTTCCTGTACGAGGAAAACTGGCTAGGCTGGTCGGAGATCGCCATACACCACCTGACCGGTCGCCAGGCGGCGCTGCAGTTCTTTACAGGCTATCTCGTTGAGAAGTCGCTTTCCGTCGACAATCTCTTCGTGATCGCCATGATTTTTGCGTACTTCGCGGTACCTTTGGCGGAGCAGCATCGAGTTCTCTTCTGGGGAATCATGGGAGCGCTTGTCCTGCGGGGCGTGATGATCGGCCTGGGGAGCGTTCTGATCTCCCGGTTCGATTGGATCGTCTACGTCTTTGGTGCTCTACTCATCCTGTCGGCCGTGAAGATGCTTGTTGTTCGGCATGACAACATCCAGCCCAATAAGAACCTGGTTGTTCGTCTTGTTCGCCGATTCTATCCAGTCAGTGACGAGTTTCACGGAAGGAAGTTCTTCATTTTGGAGAACGGTCGCCGAACCATGACCCCACTCATGCTCACGTTGATTCTCGTGGAGACGAGTGATGTGATGTTTGCGGTCGATTCCATTCCCGCCATTTTTGCGGTCACGCGTGATCCGTTTCTCGTGTTTTCTTCCAATGTCTTTGCGATTTTGGGGCTTCGTTCCCTCTATTTTGCGTTGGCGGGGCTGATGGAGAAATTCCGCTATCTGAAGATGAGCCTCGTCTTTCTGCTGGCCTACGTGGGGGTGAAGATGATTCTCTCTCACCACCACCCGATTCCCAATGATGTCTCGCTGGCGATCATCGGCGGCATCCTGTGCGTCGGAGTGCTTGCTTCCCTGTGGGCATCTGCACGAGACACCGCTCCTCTGGTTTCGCCGCTACTCAATGACATGGAGGAATTGGCGTTCACCGCTTATCGGCAGGCACGTCGCGTCGCGATACTGGTTCTGGGAAGCACCATACTCCTGGTGGGTATCGCAATGGTCGCGCTGCCGGGACCAGCAATCATTGTCATTCCACTTGGCCTTGCGATCCTCGGTATCGAGTTTACTTGGGCACGGCGTTGGTTGCGAAAGATGCGTAAGGTGGTCAGTTCTTGATCACGCTGGGCAGATTCTTCCCCTTAGGCGTGTCGTCGACCTCTGCTTGATATGAAAACTGGCCGAATTCCTCTTGGTGTTCTAGCCAAGGTGCCGCGGCACAACCTTTGCTATTGCTTGGTGCGTACCAGAGTTTTTGGCCTTGAAGCACGAAAGGACAGTTCGATGGCGGTGGTACCTGTGCACCCGACTGTTTCACGAGTATGGGCGGCACATGAAGAGATCCGACAGGCCGTGGGACGTATTCGGTCGCTACTGGCCGAGATGAGTGAGATCGAGGACGAGGACGGCACGGCCGAGCCAGTTGCCGGATCGACCAGGATTGAGCGATTGATTCTCGGTTTGCTGAGCCGACTGGACAACCTCCACAAAGAAAAGCAAGGAGATCGGGATTTCGCTGCGGCAATCGCGTCCCGGGCTACCCTTCGCGAGGAATGGACTCGTCTCGCGGACGACCGGGCATGGATTCAACTTTCCCTCCAAACGGTGTTCGAGCTCCTTGGCAGTGCTAATCGGCCTGATACGGCAGGCTGGCGAGAAATCGAGCGGCAGTTCACCGCTTGCGAACAGGTGATCTCCCAGTATCTAGCCGAAGACTTTGACCTTCTAAGGCGAGGATTAGAGTGGTACGAGCCGGACTCCGGCGCGTGTGTTGCTTTGGCATGAAAGATGCAACGTCGCTTTGCATCGCTCGTGCGGGGATTCCTGCCGGCGTGAAACCAAATTCTCATCCCAACCACAGTACTCCCTCCAGTCCTCTCGGGTCTGCTCAACTGGGATTCAACCGCAGTTGCGGCCTCAGAACCGAGAGGACATCCGTCCGATCAGGTGCCGCGTTCTTTTCCCCCCGAGATGCAATGCCGGCACCTGGTCTTTTGTTTGTCACAGCTTCCAGAGCTCTCTTGCCCGAAGTCCTTTAGGAGGCGGGCGTGATGCGTTGGAGATGGAACTTTGAATGCATTGCGAAGAGACCTTCGCGCCATGTGTGCCGAAGGCGCAACATGGAGCACGATGGTGGGACTTGGCGAGTCCTATCTACCGGCCTTTGTGCTGGCGCTGAGTGCCAGCGAACTCGCAGCCGGTCTTGTGGCGACGGTCCCCATGTTGATTGGTGCGGTGCTTCAACTCGGTGCACCATTGCTTGTCGACCGACTCCAGTCCTACCGAAGGTGGGTCATCGCTTGTGCCGTGATACAAGCCCTTTCATTTCTTCCGCTGATCGGGATGGCCGCGATCGGCCGAATCTCGCTTGTGTGGACATTCCTGGCTGCCTCCGTATATTGGGCCGCCAATCTGGGAATGGGACCGGCCTGGAACGCTTGGGCTGAGACGCTGGTCCCATTGAGGATTCGTTCGAGGTTCTTCGCCCGGCGTGCCAGGCTTGGCCAACTTGGTCTGCTCCTGGGGTTCGCGGTTGGTGGGTTACTCCTCGAAAGTGGAACCCAGATTGAGCGGACGGCCGAGGCTTTTGCGTTGCTGTTTCTCATCGCAGCAGCAAGCCGGTTCAGTTCGACCTACTTCCTCCGAGTTCAGCGAGAACCGGTTCCGCCGGCAGCGACGAACGGGCCGGCAGCTTTGCGAAGCTCGTTTTCCGCGGGGAGAGGGAATCTTGCCGGCCCGGTACTTCGGTTCGTGCTCGTAATGCAGATGGCAACTTGGTTCGCCGGCCCCTATTTCACGCCCTATATGCTCGTCCACCTGCGGCTTTCTTATGTCGAGTTCATGTTGCTGACATGCACGGTCTTTCTCACAAAGGTCATCGTGCTGCCCTGGATGGGCGACGTCTGCCGGCGAGCGGGTGCCGTCCGAGTCCTGGCGATTTCCGGTCTTCTGGCAGCCACGGTTCCCATGCTCTGGCTGATCAGCACTAACTTGCTCTACCTGTTCATCATCCAGGCGTTCAGCGGCACGGTCTGGGCCGGCTTCGAACTGGCCACGCTTCTCCTTTTCTTTGAGAAAATTCCCGTTCGTCAGCGTGTGGCCACGCTCACCCTATTCAATCTCGCGAACGCCATCGCGATCCTCATCGGCTCGTGCCTCGGCGCTGTCGTCTTAACCGCCCTGGGGGGGACTGCGAAAGCCTACCTCTTCCTGTTTCTTTGCTCAGGTGTCGGCCGAGCGCTATCGCTACTGACTCTGGTGGAGATACGTGTTTCGCGTTTTGCGTCTTGGCAGGTCATAACGCGTTCACTGACTCTGACTCCGGCTGTGGGATCTATTGAACGGCCTGTATTCACCACCTCTGAAGTCGAAAGGCGATCGGCACTGGATGCCGCTTTCGATCCCTTCAAAGCGTCTGCGGCCGAACTGTTGCCGATGCCCGCAACGGCAACTACCTGCTTGCCATCTCACGAAACCATCAGAGATGGATCGGATGTCCCGACCTGATTCGTGCCGGTCGAAAAGAAGTCACGTGCTAGGGACACAACGTGCCAGGCTTGCGATGAGATCGCTCCGCACGCCGCGCCACCCCCTCACGTCGCCCAAGGGCCATTTCTGGTTCACCTCCAATTCAATGCCAAGATACTGGTCGGCAGCGAATCGGCAACGCAGGTAGCGGGTCAATCCGTCATCCGTTCCACGGTAGGGATAGTTGCGCCGGATAGTCAGGTCCGGCCGATCCCTTCCCAGTTCGAATTGCAGCGCAAGACACAGTTGCTTCTCTGCTTCGCGCTGGGGATCGTAGAGCAGACCAATGTCCGCGTTTCGGAATACCCCGTTGAGCTGCGGCGTGAAGCTGTGTACCGAGATGTGAATCGTCAGGACTGCCGATCGGGTTGACTGCCGGATTATCTCTTCTACCTCATGCCGATAGGGACGGTAGTAGGTGCCGAGTATCACGCTCCGCTCGTCCGAGTTTAGATGCCTCGTGTACGGCGAGAAGACCCGGGGATTTGAGAGAGAGCGGTTCAGATCGACAATAAGGCGGGTCACGGTGGCTTGGATCAATATGGCGTCAAGACAATGGGCAAGCTCCTTGGCGAGTTCCAATGCGCCGAGATCAAAGGCCTGATGGGTCTTCAGAACCTGTCGATCATTTTGGAAACAGGCCTCGTACGCCGTCGGCACGACATTGTCGGCGTGTTCACACGTAACAAGGAATGCCGGCTCTCTACCCATAAAGTCCTAACATCCTCGAAAGAGTCGCCCTTCAGCAAGACAGTCACAAAGCTCACCATAGACATGGCGAATGTTCGCGAGCGTCGGCTCTCCGTCAAGACACCTAGTGATGCGTCGGCTCAAGGGCCCGTCCTCGAGAATGGTTGGCAGCGTGTCTTTCCAGGGCAGTTCATTAGAAAGTCCGAGTACCGACTTTTCCGAAAGGTATTGCCAGACCTCCCCAGCGGTGCAGCGAGTCCGACGGATGCCAAAGTGGGACAGGTACTCCGTATTCTTGATGACCGTGTTCTCCGCGTCCCGAATTGTGCCGAGCAGGATTCTGCTGAGCGGCGCGGTCGCGAAGAGCTGCTGTTCCTCGGTGGTACGCCACCTCTCTTCGGCTAGAGCACGTAGGACTTCCACGACTGCTCCGCAGATTGCCAGATCGGCAGCCGGACATTCCTGGACGTCGAGGAGGCGGATCTCGATGGATCCTCGGTCGAACCGCGCAATCGCACCGCGTGAGTTGAGGAACTCGTGCTGAAGGACACCGGCCGTATCGTGCGGTCGAATGTCATCGTACATGGGCTGGAAGATCTGCCGATCATACTCGGCACGGCTGAAAACCGGTTCCGGGATAACCATTGCGGTGATCGAGGGGAACTTTGCGGCATTGGAACGATACACGTCAAGTCGCGTGTTAGACAGACCGGTGAGGCGACCGTTCACGATCGGCGAACTCGCTGCCAGGGCCGGCAGCAGCGGTAGAATGAGCCGGACGGCGGCATGGAGACGGCGGAATTCGTCGTCTCCATCAAAAGGCAGGTTTATGTGAACCGCCTGCAAATTGGCCCAGCCGTGGCTGCGACAATCGAATATGCGATCGTAGGTTTCGTAAACGGAATGGTACTCGTGGGGCCAGAGTCGCATCTCGGTGGACGGGTTCATCCATGGATGCATCGCCGTGGGCATGAGTCGCCCACCATATGATCCAAGGAGATCATTGATCTGTTTCACATTTTCTTGAAATGCGTGCGGAAGCGGCAGCAAGGATGCTGCTGGGCCGTTCGTTTTCAATTCGATTACGTGCAAAACGAGTTCGTTCGACCAGGAGATCCTTCCTCTTTCAACCTCCGATTCGAAATCCCCTGCTACGTCAAACAGTATCCGGTCAGCAACCGGCAAGACACTGAGGCTTTCGGCATCGACGATCATATATTCCAGTTCGATACCGTAGGCCTCAAACATGTGGAGATGCGGATGATCATTCATGGGTTGCGGGCCATCCCTTCCGCTGTTCGATTCGACGCAAGAACACGCTCATGATTCGGCGGTACAGTTCACCTTTCAGGACCGCGTCTTCCACTCCGGCGTCGATGTTCGGGTTATCATTTACTTCAATGACGTAGAACTCCCGTCCTGACTGCTTGACGTCGACACCGTACAGCCCGTCGCCAACGAGATTGGCTGCTTTCATGGCGACCCGAACGGCACGTGGTGGAGCGAGTTCCACGGGCAATGTCTCCACACGGCCGTAACGATGATTGCCATTGTGATCACGCCGTACGATCTGCCAATGGTTGGGAGCCATGTGGTATTTACAGGCGAAGAGCGGACGGCGATCGAGAACCCCAATTCGCCAGTCGAAGGTGGTGGGCAGGAACTCTTGGGCCACGACCAGGTCAGAGTCCTCCAGGAGCCTCTTGAGTTTCCTGCACAGTTCCTCCTCGCACTCGACTTTCGTAACGCCGAGGGAGAACGCACTGTCGGGTTTCTTGAGGACACAAGGGACCCCGAGCCTTTCTGCGACTTCACAGATGTTGCCGCGGTGGACAATCATGGTTTGGGGCGTCGGCAGATTGTAGCGCGACAGAAGTTCAGCCAGGTAGACTTTGTTGGCACAGCGGACAATCGACTCAGGATCATCCATTACCACTAGGCCTTCGCCTGTGGCCCGTCGTGCGAAACGATACGTGAAGTGGTTGACGGCGGTCGTTTCACGCACGAACAGAGCATCGAACTCGGCCAGTCGAGCGTAGTCGTCGCGTCCGATCTGCTCGACGGCCAGCCCCATGGATTCGCCGGCTTTCACAAACCGAGCCAAAGCCTTCTCATCTGACGGGGGCTCGGGATCCCCCGCGTTGCATAGCATGGCCAGATCGTAGCGAGTGCGGACGCGGCGGCGCACTCGACCGGCGCGACCTGCAAAATACTGGGAGGCAACCTCCATCAGGAAGGGGTGGTGCGACTGGGGTACTTCGCTTGCCGAAATCGCCGACAGACTGCGCAGTTGCCACTGCTTGTCTCGGACGAACTGTGCCCGGAGCAACGGTACTGGGAGCAGATTGAACAAGTTGGTTGCCAGGCGATCGTATCGCTTTGCGAGGTTTCGACCGAAGTAAACGCTAAGGGTGAAGCGATCTCGTTGAAGAGGTGCGAGGCTCTTCTGGATCAACTCGTCCAGTTCACTCGAGACAAGTCGGACAATCGCCTGATTCTTGAGATCCTGGATTGCCGTCACGTTGGGGAGAGGTTTATGTCCACGTGCCTCTGCCAGCAGTGACACATAGTAACCGACGGTCTGATAGCGATAGGAGCGACAGAGATTGAATAGCTTGATGCTGCGAAGCCCGCTGTATTCCGGTCGAGTCAGGTAGCTTCGTGCGTCCACGACTTCGACGTTCGGGATGGTCAGCGGCCATTGTCGGACGTCACTGACGACGATAAGAACGGGCATGTCCAATCCTTTGGCATGTTACGGCGGGTTCGATGATCAATAAATTTGCGTCGTAGGTCACGATTCCGAGAAGAATTGCACAAATCACGCGGTCGACGTTGATGACGTAGTGCTGGCTGGGGGCCATGGGATTGGGTATCAAGGGATCGGCAACCAGGACCCCTCGACTTGCGGGATCGTAGCCGCAAAGAACCACGAAGTGGCCTGCGGGGAAGCCCCTCACATCGTCGGATTCACACGGCACCCCGTATTCTCGGGCTTCCTGGAACAGATAGGTTGAACTCAGCCCGGTCAGAATCGGGACTCCGCGTTTCAAGTGCTTTCGAATCAGTGACGGAGTCAGATCCACCATCTTGAGCACACCACCGAACTGGAGAAATTCGAGATAGGCTTGCGTTGCCGTGGCGATCCGCTTCGATTCCTTGCAGTCGCGTTGGGCCGCTAGCTTTTCCGAGAGCGACAGGGCTTCCGTCGGGAACCAGGTGGGGTCGAAGATCTGCAGATTGTAGGTGTAGATTGTTGCATGGAAGCCTCGGGCAAGAGCCCGGCAGGCAAGCATCACGGCGAGCGTTCCCCCATGTTCCAGAGTCGAAGTCTCGTCAATAACTTCTTGCAGTGCGATCTCCAAGCCGTAGTAGCGGTAAACCGCGTGGAGACAGGTAGGGCCGCAAGTCAAATCGTCCGGCTGAGGCAGGATGTCGAAATGAAGACGGGTTTCCATCGGAGACTCTTCAACGTCGAAGCGTGATGAACTCGGCCGCAGGAGAACCGGAACGGGAAGCCTTGCAGATCACAGCGTCACCATTTTTTGGCTATTGGCCATTCGGCCGTAGTAGCGGAGATAGCGTACTTTGCGTTCCAATGCGTGGATGACCGCCCTGGTGAAGTCCACTTTCTCGAAACGCTGGGCGCTTCCGAGGCCCCCGGGCGTGAACACGTTTATTTCCATCAGCTTGTCACCCACGATGTCCAGACCGACAAGAAACATCCCGTCCGCGATCAGACGCGGTCGTACGGTTTCCGCAATGCGAAGCATGGTGTCATCGACGACCGCTCTGCGGAGTTTTCCACCGGCGTGGATGTTGCTGCGAACGTCGTCTCCGCTCCTGACGCGACGGAACGCGGCGTACTTTCCTTTGTACTGAAGGGGCACACCATTCATCAGGAAGAGTCGTGTATCTCCTTCGGCCGCAGCGGGCAGATACTCCTGTGCAATAACGTAGCCGTCCCGACTGACAGCCCGAATCATTTCTCCGAGATTGCCGCGTTGCTGAGGAGGCACGACAAATACGCCTTTGCCTCCGGATCCCTGCAACGGCTTGAGTACGACGGTACCTTCGCGAGCGGCAAACTCGCGTATCTCTTCCTCGCTTCGAGAGATCAAGGTTCTCGGACGTATCGATTCAGGAAAGGTCTGGAGGTACGACTTGTCGAGCGCTTTCCGCAGGCCCGCCGGATCGTTGAGGACGATAACGCCAGCACGCGCGGCCATCTGTCCAAAGTCAATGCCCGCATACTGGGCCCAGGCGTTTTGAACCGAAGGATTGCTGCGAAGGAGCAAAACGTCCAATTCATCGACGAACAGGCGACACGCTGCGTTGTCCCCAGGACGCTTAAGATCGGGCGACTCACGAGGGACCGGCCCGCTGCGAGCCGGAATGATTAA
>Ga0272443_10007050_pt1 | contig 10890 bp, 15 predicted proteins | sample SSMAcet12_FD_193581 | JGI IMG/M metagenome (GOLD analysis project Ga0272443, IMG submission 193581) | Marine sediment archaeal communities from Little Sippewissett salt marsh, Falmouth, MA, United States - SSM-Acet-12 | ecosystem: Environmental > Aquatic > Marine > Wetlands > Sediment ... | reverse complement strand
ATCCAAGCCTAATTCCACAGCTTCTTGCTGGATTATTTCATCAGGTGATAATTCATTTCCTTCTTGTCCCTCCTGTGATTCCCTGATATTTTCCCCCTCTAAATTTTGTTTATTGACTGGCATATTACTTATTTTTAATACTATTTAATATTTCATCAGCTTTTTGTTTGTCTTTTTTTTCAGTCATTTCTTTTAATATTTTCGTTTGGCGGGACTTTAAAACACTTATTTTACCTAAAAACTTACGATAAGCCGCAAATAGTTTTTTAAACTTGTTTTGTCTTTTTTTATCCATTTTTATACTCATCAATAATTGGTCTTATATTCGGACCGATGTCATCTGGCAGATCATTAATATCCAGCCATTTCCACTCCCTGATATCATCGCCTGGTTTTATTTCACCGATACGCTTGGCAAAATAATGGACCAATACCACGATATCTTCACCTTTCTTGGCCAGCAACGTGCTCATGGGCTTGATGATTTCTATATCAATGCCCATCTCTTCTTTGGCCTCCCGCTTGGCCACGTTCTGTAAATCCAGATCCTCAAACTGTTCCATCTTGCCACCTGGAAATTTCCAAAAATCAGTATCCCCATGTTTATTTACGAGCACTTTATTGTCTTCTATTATAACCGGTCCAGCCGCGATTATATAATTCATATTACTTAATCGGATTGGTTAGATACATTTTTATTGTGCCATAATCCTTACGCTGAGTCCAACGCATATCACCCAACACTGGAAATACCATATCACGAACATCGACGGCTCTGGCTTCATCAATGACAAAAAAACCTGCCAGGACTATCAGCAGGGAAAATAAAAATACACGTTTGATATGAACCTTCATATTCACATTATATCATATTTATTAACAAAAATCAATAAAAAACCACCGTAATTAAACGGTGGCTATACATTTTTGACCACTAGCCACAAGCCGGCACAATGGCGACAAAAAACAAAAAGCATAAAAACCATGAAAGTAGAAATACTATTATCGATAGGATGCCGATGGCCCAATGCTTCTTGAAGGTGGCAATAATGCCGAAAATATTTGCGGTAAAATACACCAACAATATTATCGACACGATGAAAACGAACAAGTCGGAAATTGATCTGCGTTCATATGCCAATAAACCGATCAATAAAAACGTAGCTGGACCGCCGATGATGCTGCTTAAAAAAGCAACTAACCATACTAACGGCCATTGTTTTCCATAGGCTGCCAGTTTAGCATTCCATGCGATAGACATGGTCAACCTCCTTATATTTAAAAAGTTCTTTTTTTTAAATAATCCAAGTAATCTAAATTATCAAGATAATTGATAATTGTCAATAAAAAAACCCCGCGAAGCAGGGTTTAAGTAATTAGGAAAAAAAGATTAAGGCCAGAAAGAATAACACGAGAGCAATGGGTCCCAAAACTCCTGCATGGGGAGTCAGTTTATGTGGATCCTTGGTCATCCATTCCATGGCTTTTCTCCTTTCTTATAATAAAGATCTAACTGAATATAATCTACCAATACTTAAAATATTGTCAAATAAAAAAGGTTAGCAAAAGCTAACCTTTTAAATTTCATACTGAAGGAATAGAGATTATGCCGGGTAAATCCTTCCCCTCAAGAAATTCCAGGCAGGCACCACCACCAGTTGAAACATGGGACATCATTTCAAAAAAACCAAAATCCCTGACTGCCTGGGCTGTTTCTCCCCCGCCAACGATGGTGAACGCGGAACACGTAGCCAGCAAATCAGCCACAAACTTCGTGCCATGTTCACAACCGGAATCTTCAAACTTACCCATCGGACCGTTCCAAACAATCATTCGAGCAGCTGCGATTTTTGATCGGAACAACTCTTCGGTCTTTGGTCCAATGTCGCAACCTGACAATCCCTCTGGTATGTTAGGGCTGTTTACATACTGGATGAGAGAATCACCTTTTCCACTAGTAACGGCATAATGGTCGACTGGAGTGATTATCTCTGATTTCATTTCCCTGGATGTTTCTAATAAAGAACTGGCAATGTAATCCATCTCCGCATCATTCCAATCAGCTGAAGAGACCCTGCCTTCGCAAAATGATTGGCCGATTTCATAACCCTGGGCCTTTAAGAAGGGGTATGACATGGCCCCACCAATAAGTATGGTTTCGGCCGACATCATCAACCTTTTTATCACTCCTATCTTATCTGATGCCTTCTTGCCGCCTAAAATTAAAACAAAAGGATAATCGGGCTGCGTTAGTACTTTTGAAAGTATCTCGATTTCCCTGGCCACCAAATATCCGACTGCTTTTTCAGACATCAAATTTGGCAACTCGACCATGCTCGCTGCAGGACGATGGCTAGTCCCAAAAGCTTCATTGATAAAAATATCGCCGTACTTTGCCAACCGCTTGGCCATATGGTTCCTCTGGGCGTGGTCCTTGGCGCTTTCAAATTCATAAAAACGCAAATTTTCCAGCAAAAGAACGTCGCCATCTTTGAGACTGGCCACAGCATTATCAGCAACCATACAATTTTCTGCAAATTTTACTTTTCTTCCCAGCAATGTACTGAGATGGATAGCTATTTGCTGCAAGCTAAACCGCTGGTCGAAATGTCCTCCAGGCCGCTTCAAATGACTCATCAGAATAGCCCTACCGCCTGTTTCGATAATTTTGCGAATTGTCGGTAAGCTAGAAACAATCCGAAAATCATCTGTCATGCGATAATCGCTATTCAGCGGCACATTGAAATCCACACGCACCAATACATTTTTCCCCGCTAAATTTATTTCATCAATTCTTCGTTTCCTCACTTTTTCCTCCAATTGTTAAAGTTCAATAAATTAAAAAATATTATCAATATTATCAAGCATAGTCAAATAAAAAAGGTCGTAAATTTTTACGACCTCGATGATTTGGCGCTGTGGCAGCCGGGAATCCGTATATTTATCCATTTGCTGGTACAATACACGGCTAATTAAAAGGAATAATACTGTTATTATTAAGAAAATAACCACTCCCTTCCAGGCTGCCCAGTTATGGTCAATAAACATTTGCTTCAAGCCTAAAAACATGATACAACCGGACAAGACCCAACCCAGAGTGACTACAATTATGGCAACAAAAAGCAGAAAAAATAGCATTAATACCTCCTTGTTAATATACTGTGATAAATTAAATTACCACCATTCAATATTGCCTGTCAATAAAAAAATCGGACAGTCTTGTAAACTGCCCGATTGAGTGATGAACATTAAATATTTCACTCCAACTGCGGAGTGGGCACATCCGGAGTCGGCGCTTTGCCCGCACCGAACATAACTTTGATAAATCCCCGCTGGGAATCATGCCGCCACTTCTTGGCCCATTTCACCAAATTACCGTTTTTTTCCTGCAGGGTATAGGTTGTACTACGCCAGTAATCCCTATCGTTGGATAAGAAACTGTATTCAGTTTCCAAACAATCAATTTCTTCGGCCTGATCATCAATTATCCCTTGCTGGGTGGCAAATACGTCTTCATACTGCTGGCGCATAGCCGGAATCACTTCATCCCTGGCCTGGGCTAGCTGAGCGCGCAGATCGCCGTTCTCTGCCCGTAAAACAATGATTTCCTGGGCTACAGAATCACATTTAGCAGACAGGCTTTGAGCCTGGGCTTTTACGGTCTGAACCTGTTGGTGTAAGGTCACCAGAGAATCCTGCAGTGCCTGCATCTGCACGGCCACCGGATCTACCGGTTCAACCTTTTCTTTCTGACTGTACTTGTCCGTTTCCTGGATGCATCCGATGATGGAGCAGAGCAATGCCAGGCTCAGACACACAGTCACGATTCTTCTAAACACTTTATACCTCCTTGGAGTTATTTAGGTTCGGTTTTTATTTCAGTCAATTAACTTATCAATTCATCATCAAATTGTCAATTATTTACAAGATTGCCTAATGGTGAGAAAATTAATTTATGAATCACTCAATCAAAGTAGGCTTAAGCTTCGGTTTGACATCAGGTGTTATTACCACCTTGGGTTTGATGGTCGGACTGGAATCCGGTACCAGTTCTAGGCTGGCCGTAATGGGCGGCGTCATCACCATTGCCATAGCCGATGCCGCTTCCGACGCCATGGGCATCCACATGTCAGAAGAAGCCGAACAAAAACATACTTGGCAGGAAATATGGCTTTCAACACTGTCCGCTTTCTTATCAAAAGCTTTCTTTGCCTTAATATTCATTATTCCTTTATTATTATTTGATTTGCGCCCGGCCATTTGGGTCAATGTGGGCTTGGGATTATTAATAGTTGCTGTTTCCAGTTATTTTGTGGCTCGTAAACAAAAACAAAACACAGCCGGGGCTATTTTTGAACATCTCGGTATTGCTGCATTAGTAATTGTGGCTACCCATTATTTAGGGCAGTGGATAGCTAATACTTTCAGTTAAAATTTTTTGCTTAAATAAGTTCTATCTAGCTTGTATTCCAATTTTCTGTAATAACCACGCACACCAATGCCGGATATTACGGCAATTTTTTCATATCCCTTTTTCTTGGCAATCCTTTCCGCCTCTTGCATTAACCTCTTGCCAAATCCTATATGTTGCACGGCTTTTTTCTTGGAACCGACGGGAATTAATTCCCCATAAGTATGCAGCTCCCTGATCAAAGCCGTGTCAGTATCAAAAGCCAGCTCATCACCTTGCACTGTAATTTCTTCTTTGTCAAAAAATCGGACGATTTTCATCTCACTCGGCTGCCTCTTTTTTTTATCCGGCAAACGCAATCTCACAAAAGCATACAATTTTTTGTAATCTTTGCTCTCGTAACTGATAAAATATTCAGTACCCAGTCCGGCCCGGTACTTCCGAATGACCAGCTTGGCGTCTTTTTCCTTAACCACAGACTTTCTGGCTTCACGACAGCGGATGCAACGGCAAGTCACTCCTTCATTATGTAATAATTGCCTGAGATTAGTTACTAAATTACCGTCTTCAATTTCATTTCCAGGAATGTCCCTAATCAGCCTGTTTATGCGCACGTAGGGAGGAATATCTTTTTTTATATTTACCAATAAATTAGTTAAAGTCTTACCTTTATATGGTTTATATTTCCCGGCCTTGTACCATTTATACAGTAAGGCGGACTTAACCACCACGCAGGGATAAATTTTCAGCATGTCCGGCTGAAATCCGGGATCAGAAAAAACTGTTTTGAAAGTAACCAGATCAGACTTTGGCGTGGCTCCGGGCAGTCCGGGCATGAGATGGTAGGTAATCTTAAAACCAAAATCCCGCAGCATGTTGGTAGCACGCTTAATATTCTCGATCGAGTCATCCCTTTTTACCAAATCCAATATCTCATGTTCGAGAGTCTGGACACCGATCTGTACGTGAGTACAGCCCAATTTACGCATCCGCCATAACTCCTCTTTAGTAACATAATCTGGCCGTGTCTCCAAAGTCAATCCAATAATACGGTGTTTAGCTTTTTCGTTTAACTTCTGTGCTTGGGCTAAAGTCTTACTCGTCTTACCATTAGCCGCCTCAAAACAACGCTTAATAAACCACTCCTGGTATTTTTTTTCATAATATGACCAGGTTCCCCCGAGTACTATTAATTCTATCTTATCTGCGCTATGTCCGTTGGCTTCCAGTGCTTGTATCCGCATCTTCACCTGCTGAAAAGGATTGAACTTAAGCCGGGCCGCCCGCTGGGCTGCCGGTTCTGAGGCAATATAGCTTTTAGGCATGCGCACTTCGGTCGGGCAATATACGCAGCGGCCGGGACAGGGATATGGTTTGGTCAATACGGTAATAGGCGCAATGCCTGATAAAGTCCTAATTTCCCTCTTTCTTAATAATCTCAGAAGTTTAGAACTGTCTTTTTTTCTTGGATGCTTGTTGTAGTATTCTAAAATCAAAGAATTCGGTATAATAGTAGTATTATACTTCTTGGCCAGATCCCTTTTTGCTTGTCGCAGACTTTCCGCATCCCCGGGATCCATACTTATCAAAGATTTAATATATTTTTCAGCAGTTTTTTTGTCCATATGAAAGATAGTATAGCTGATTCAATCATGAAAGAAAACACCCGCGGTTATGACCAAATCGCGGAAAAATTCGCCCATACGCGCAAATTCCCGTGGAGTGAATTTTCATTTTTTAAAAAATATGTAAAAAAAGGCGACCATGTTTTGGATGCGGGTTGCGGTAGTGGCCGGCTTTTTGAATTCCTCAATGGCCAGAGCATCAACTACCACGGCATAGACAGCAGCCGGGGGTTGGTCTCCATCGCCCTGCAGAACTACCCATCAGGAAAATTCCAAACCGGCAGCATTACCAATTTACCCTGGCCAGATAATAATTTTGATGTAATATTTTGCATCGCTACCCTACATCACATTCCCGGTAAAAAAATGCGTTATCAGGTATTATCAGAGTTTCGTCGTGTCTTGAAGCCGCATGGCCAGCTGATTATGACCAATTGGAATTTGTGGAACTCTAAATGGTGGTCAACACTGCTCAAGTTCACTTTCCGAAAAATTACCGGGCAAAATAAGATGGATTGGGGAGACGTAACCAAGCCATGGAAAAACGAATACGGCCAGGTACAGACTTCCCGCTACTTGCATGCTTTCTCAAAACGCGAAATGAAAAAATTGCTTTCTAATAAATTCGAAATCGAAAAACAGTTCTATACAAAACATGATGCCAATGCCCGCGCCTGGATGGCTTTTAATCTGGTAACAATCGCCAAAAACATTGAAAAATAAGCATAATAATGCTATATTGAAAATACTTTTTTTAATTAATTGAACCGTAAATATGAAAAAATTTAAGAAATTTATTTGGTCATTTCTATTAATCATGGTCGTCATCATGGTTCCGGCTTTAGCCTGGGGCCAAAGCCAAATCGAAAAATCATACGACAACTACATGGAGCCCATAATGAAGGGCTTGCAGGGTGATCGGATAACGGTAGATGATGATGAAATAATAAATGATAATTTTTTCCGTTACGGAAAGACTGTAAAAATTGAAGGTGATATCATGGGCGATGCCATCGTCATGGCCAGTGAGACCCTGACGATCGACGGTGACGTGGCCGGGGACGTTTTAGCCGCCGCCGAAACCGTCATTATCAACGGTGATGTCCAAGGCAATATCCGCATCGCGGCCGCCGAGGTCACCGTCAATGGGCAAATCGGTAAAAATGCCACCCTTTTCGCGGGCACGGCTAATTTCAATGAGGAGGCATCAATCGGCTGGTCGCTGGCTTTCGTGGCCGGTAAGGTCAATATAAACAGCCCGGTCAGCGGCAATATTTATGGCTTTGGTGGCGAAGTAAACATCAACACCACCGTGGGCAGCAACGTTACTTTATTCTTAGATGAATACGGTGAACTTGATATTATGGCCGATACCGTCATTGATGGCAAACTGGAATACCGCGGTGACAAAACCGCCACTATTGATGATGCAGCGGTAATTATGGGTGATACTATTCATAAACTGTTGCCGGAAAGCGTCACCCAGGCCCGCGACTACATGACCAGATTCTGGATTTACGGAAAATTCATCTCTTTATTCAGCTTGCTGCTGATCGGCACTTTGATCGTCAGTATTTTCGTAAAAACATCTGACAACTTGATGAAAAAAATGGCTGACAATCCGGCCGGTAAAATGCTATGGGGCCTGCTTTTCCTAGTCGCTGTTCCTCTGGGCCTGATCATACTGGCCATTACCGTGATTGGCGCGCCGTTGGCCTTGATCGGTCTGGGTTTTTACCTATTGCTGAATTATATCAGCTCGATTTTTATCGGTTTATTTATTGGTGATAAAATTCTTAATTATAAAAAAGATAAGCTAATCAATCCGGTCTGGTCCATGATGCTGGGGGTCTTGATTTACGTCATCGTGAAAAATATACCGATTATCGGCTGGCTGGTCGGGTTCATCGGCACGGTCTGGTTCTTGGGAACGATTATTTTATATATCAATGAATATTATAAAAACAACAAGAAAGGAAAAAAAGAAAATGTCAAAAATCAATCCTAGCGTATTCAAATCTTACGATATTCGAGGCGTCTATCCTGACGACCTGAACGAAGAAACAGCCTACGTGGCTGGTCAGGCCTACGCCCATAAGACAGGCGTAAAAAAAGTAGTGGTCGGCCGTGACATGAGGAATGGTTCACCAGAACTGGCTAATAAATTCATGGCCGGAGTGGCCAGCCAGGGTGTGGATGTGGATGATATCGGCATGGTGCCTATTGATGCGGTTTATTTCGCTACCGGCCATTACAAATATGACGGCGGCACCATGGTCACCGCCTCCCATAACCCCAAAGAATATAACGGCCTGAAAATGACCGTGCTTGATAATGGCATTGCCATGGTCCGCGGTAAAGAACTTTATGAATACCTGGAAGGTAAGGAATTTACAAAGGCTGAAAAACCAGGGCAGATCAAACAAATTGACGTCATGGATGAGTATATTCAGCATGTTTTTTCATTCGTCAATATTAAAGACATTAAAGCATTCAAAATAGTAGTGGATGCGGGCAACGGCATGGCCGGCAAAGTCATGCCATTAATATTTGATAAGTTACCATGTGAAATGATTCCCATGAACATGGAGCTGGACGGTAATTTTCCAGCCCATCCATCCAACCCCCTGCTGCCTGAATCACAAGAAGGCATCAAGGCCAAAATCAAGAAAACCGGAGCTGATTTCGGAGTTATCATGGATGGCGACACTGACCGCCTTTTCTTTGTAGACGAAAACAGTGAATTCGTCCCGGCTGATACCACCCTACTGGTCCTGGCTAAACATTTTCTTGATAAAGAACCAGGCGCTGGTATTGCTTATAACGCGGTTTGCAGCAAGGCTGTACCCACCAAAGTGAAAGAATGGGGCGGTCGGCCGATTCGGACCAAAGTTGGTTTCGTCAATGTCGCCCAAGGCATGAAAGATGAAAAAGGCATCATGGGCGGAGAGGTGTCGGCCCACTACAGTTTCCGCGACAATTATTATGCTGATTCCGGCTTTATTGCTTTCTTGACCTTGCTGGTCCTAATTTCCAAGGAAAATAAAAAGTTTTCTGAAATCGTCGGGCCGCTGAAGCCATTCAGCAAAGCGGACGAAGTCAACATCGAAGTCAACAACATTGAGGAAGTCATCGAACAAGTCAAGCAAAAATATAACGACGGCAAGCAAGATGAATTGGACGGAGTGACTATAGAATATGATGACTGGTGGGTTAATGTCCGCCCTTCCAATACTGAGCCGCTGCTTAGAATCACAGTTGAGGGAGACACCCAGGAAATATTAGAGGCCAAACAATCAGAAATTGTTGACTATATAAAAAGCATCGCCAAATAAATGATAAAAGCCGTTATCTTCGACATGGATGGAGTCATTATCGACTCTGAGCCGCTTTGGGAAAAATCCACGCAAATATACTTCGCCAAGCTGGGCAAGAAATTACCGACCGGTAATTCTTTTGGTCATTTTATTGATGTGAATTTCCGGGGTCGTCGGCAGAAAGAAGTCGTAGCTATCCTAAAAAAGAAATTCAAAATTAAAGGAAATTTTGATAGTATCATGGCTGACCGCATGCAAATATTATTCGAAGTATTCGACCGTGAACTAAAACTAATGCCCGGAATCTTGCTGCTCATAAAAAAACTAAATAAGGAAAGAATACCCATGGTCGTGGCCTCTTCTTCTCCGACCAAGGTAATCAACTATGCTTTACGGCGCTTTAAAATAAGGCCATATTTTAAAAAAGTGGTGGCTGGTATAGACGCTAAAAGGAGTAAGCCAGCCCCGGATATTTTTCTTCTGGCCAGCAAATCATTTGGCAAAATAAAACCTGAAAAAATCCTGGTCATCGAAGACTCCTATAGCGGTATAATTGCGGCCAAACGGGCCGGCATGAAATGCCTGGCCATCTGCCATCCCTACGCTGATAAAAAACTTTTTAAAATGGCTGATTTGGTGGTGACAACCTTCCGTAGTCTGAAAATTGAAAATGTTTTAAAGATATGATCGGAATATTCGATTCTGGGGTCGGGGGCCTGACAGTCGCCAGGGAAATCATCAAAAAACTACCCAATAATAAAATCATATATTTTGGTGATACGGCCAGATATCCTTATGGCACAAAAAGTCCGTCTTTAATCACCAAATACTCCATCCAAAATACCAAATTCCTTCTCAGTAAAGGGGCAAAAATAATTGTGGTCGCCTGTAATTCAGCTTCGGCCGTGGCTTCAGAAAAATTAAAAAAATATTTTCCCAAAACACCGATTTTTGAAGTAATTTCACCGGCTGTGGCAAAAGCCATCAAGACCACAAAAAACAATAAAATCGGCATAATCGGAACTCGGGCAACCATCAGCACTGATATTTATAATAAAAAAATTAATAAAAATAAAAATGCCTATAAAATATTTAACCAGGCCTGTCCATTGTTTGTGCCTCTGGCTGAAGAAGGCTGGACCAGTACTCAAGCCACCCAACTTATTGCCCAGACGTATTTAGACCCTTTGAAAAAGAAAAATATTGACACACTGATTTTAGGCTGTACTCATTATCCACTGCTTAGGCCCTTAATAAAAAAAATTACGGGCGCAAAAATAAGACTAGTCGATCCGGCTGAAAACACCGCCTTGGAGTTAAAAAAATACTTATCTAAAAATAATAACATTGCGAACAAGCTTATAAAAAGTAATAAACACGCCTTTTATTTCAGTGATATCTCCCCTCACTTAGACAAACTCATAGCTAATTGGCTGGGACGCAGTATCAAACCGAAACTTCATATCATCAAATAAAAAAACCAGACTTATTTAGAGTCTGGTTTTAGGTTCAAAAGATCCTCAGGCATTTCATCGAT
>Ga0272443_10007049_pt1 | contig 10890 bp, 7 predicted proteins | sample SSMAcet12_FD_193581 | JGI IMG/M metagenome (GOLD analysis project Ga0272443, IMG submission 193581) | Marine sediment archaeal communities from Little Sippewissett salt marsh, Falmouth, MA, United States - SSM-Acet-12 | ecosystem: Environmental > Aquatic > Marine > Wetlands > Sediment ... | reverse complement strand
GCATCGACGGTTTTCTTATTGATCAGGTTATATAATTCATCAACGTAATCATCATCCTTGGGGATGCGATGGGCCATAGCCACATCTTCATTGATGAATGCGCCCAGTGCGCGGTGAAGCATTGTGACCGCCAGGTCACCCATTTGACTGATTTCTCGAACAGGGAAGGGGTAGGTATCATTGCCAATGAGGTATGAGATTTTCGCGATGCCTTTAGCATAATCTCCCATCCGTTCCAATTCTGTGATGACTTCCAAAATGGCTGCCAGAAGTCGTAAATCGTGAGCGATGGGTTGTTGGGTAGCAAATAAAATGATAATTTTATTTTCAATGGCGAATCGCTTGTCGTTGATCTCTTCATCATTGTTGTATATGCGGCGTGAGGCAAATAAATCCCTGCGTTTGAAGGCATCAATGGCGCTTAACATGGCTTGTTCCACCATGCTGCCCAATAGCAGCACCTCATCCTGAAGGTTTTTTAGTTCTCGATCAAAAGTATGACGAGGCATGCGGTTCTCCCAAATAAGTACTCATAAAATTATTCTTTAATAATACTTGATTAACCAAAACGACCTGTCACATATTCCTCAGTTAATTTATTGTTTGGATTGGTAAAGATTTGTTCTGTGGGGCCGAACTCGACCAGATTTCCAGCGCCATATTCATTGATCATTAAGAATGCTGTGAAATCTGAAACACGCGCGGCTTGCTGCATATTATGTGTGACGATCACAATGGTGTAGTTTTCTTTGAGGGATTCCATCAACTCTTCAATTTTGAGGGTTGAGATGGGGTCCAGGGCGGAAGCGGGTTCATCCATGAGAATCACAGAAGGTTCAACAGCAATGGCACGGGCAATGCATAACCGTTGTTGCTGTCCACCGGATAGGGCTAAACCGGATTGATTCAGCTTATCTTTAACATCATTCCATAAGGCTGCCTGACGCAGACTGTTTTCAACAATTTCCTCAAGCACCTTCTTCTTTTTGATGCCGAACAACCGTGGTCCATAGGCAACATTATCAAATACGGTTTTGGGAAATGGGTTTGGTCTTTGAAATACTAAACCGACTTGTTGACGAAGTTCAACGACGTCTTTTTCAGGGGCATAAGTGTTTTCACCTTCTAACAGCACCTTCCCTTCGATACGTGATCCTGGAATCAGGTCGTTCATGCGGTTGAGGGCGCGGAGTAAGGTTGATTTGCCGCATCCAGAAGGACCAATCAAGGCTGTAATTTTATTTTCGGGAATGCTAATGTTGATGTCCTGTAAAGCTTTGTATTTTCCATAAAAAACAGACAGATCGACCGTCCGTATCTTTATCGTTAAGGCTTCTAAGGGTTGAATACTGGTTTTTTGATCAAAAAATGAATAAAGGTTGACCTGGTTTGCTTCAAGGCTGGCATCTTTCATAATGGGGGATGCCGTCAGTTGTTGAAAATCTTTTGTATCCATAAATCTTTTGATTCTAAAAATTTTTCCTTTCCTGATAATAACATTGAAACACAATTAATTGTGATGGCATATGGTTAAGATTCAATGAAGGTAGGTAAAGAATCCGTTAACATCATGCCAGCGGTAAGGAGAAGGAAAATGTACTGCCTTCACCGACAACGCTTTCGGCCCAAATATATCCCCCATGAGACTCAATCATGTGTCTGGCAATTGATAAACCCAGGCCTGTGCCGACACTGGTTCGAGCTTGATCTGCTTTGTAAAACCGTTCAAAAATGCGCCCCAGATCTTTCCTGTCGATGCCAACACCTGTATCACGGACAAAAAATACAATCTGTTCACCATCCAGATAAGCTGAAATGGTGATCCTGCCTCCATCAGGTGTGAATTTGATAGCGTTATGGATGAGATTTATTAACACCTGGGTGATCCGGTCAGGGTCCGCAAAGACAACAGGGAGATCTTGCGGGCATTCTTGGATCAGTGAAATCCCTGCACGTTCGGCTTGCAGGGCCATCCTCTCATAAGCAGGTTGGATGAGGGCCATCGGTGTCAGACGATGGAAGGAAAGGGGCAGTTTGCCAGATTCAATTCGCGACAAATCCAATAACTCGTTGACCAATTGAGTGAGATTGTAAATTTCAGTCTCCATCAGGCGGATAAACCGACGGGCAGCTGGCGGATCGTCCAGAGCGCCTTCCATTAATGTTTCCACCAGGGCATTCAAGCTAGCCAAAGGCGTGCGCAATTCATGAGAGATGTTGCTGACAAAATCTTTGCGAACTGTTTCCAACCGTCGTAGTTGCGTCAGGTCCTGGAATAGCAACAAGATATTACCCTGAAGCGATTTTGAAAGGGGGATGGCGACTGCGTTTAGAAAAACATGTTGTGGACCGACCTCCAGCATGGTGCTTTGGCGTTGGCCAGTTCTGGCTGATCGCCATAAGTTAACCAATTGGTGGTAGCGCAGTACTTCTACAAGAGATCGACCCATGCTATCCTTCTGGTCAACTTGAAAGAGCCTTTCAGCCGCAGGATTTAATAATTGAACGTGTCCTTTGTCATCCACAATCAGGACCCCATCCGTCATCTGGTTCAATACGGCAGATAGTTTGGCTTGTTCACTGTTGAGGGCAGTGAGTTGGGCATCAATATTTCCAGCGGTATCCTGTAAAGCCTTGCTGACTCGCTGTAATTCGTGCGCATTGTTGGGATAGTTTAAGTTGCGGAAATTACCGATACTCATTTGCTCAGCAGCGATGGTAAGGGCTTCTATTTGTTTTTGATGTTCCTGACCCAGGATCATGGACAATATAATAAGTGCAAATCCAGCGATAAAGATGCAGGCTATGGTCAACCAGAGGATTGGGTTAAGGTTGAGGTCTAAGCTTTCTTTTTGTGCTTCCAGAAAAACAAAGCCAAGAGGCTCACCGTCCAAATCATGAAAAACGACCGCAGCACTAATGGTTTGTTCACTTGACCCAGTTCCCTGACCCTGTGTACGGGCTTGATCAATGGCTGGAAGTCTGAGGGGATCTTGGGATTGTTGATCGAGGGGGTAGGAAGATCCGAGGACGTTTCCCTGCAAATCTAAAATAATGGTGTTGATAGCCTGATTTATCCGTGTTTCTTGGGTAATTAGAGCAAGGGCTTCTAAGTCGCCACCGATTTGATAGCGGTCTTGCACCTGGTTTGCTACCAATTGGGCTGTATCAAGCAGATACCCCTGCTGGGTTTGCTCGTTTTGTTGGCGGACAATCCTGACAGATGCAAAACTAAAACCAGTGAATACCAAAAGAAATAATATCAGAAAATATAGGATTGTTCGCCAGCGGAAGTATCGCTGCATTGACTAGCCTTCGAAACGATATCCAGCCCCTCGAACGGTGATGATTCGACTGGGATTTCCGGGATCTTCCTCAATTTTTTCTCGCAGCCAGCGCACATGGACGTCCACTGTGCGGCTATCCCCAATAAAATCCCAGGCCCATACTTGTTCTAGAATAAATTCTCGCGAGAGCACTTTGCCCTTGTGTTGCGCAAAAAAGGTCAACAGCTCATATTCTTTTGGCTTAAAGGTGATGATTTGACCATCAAGTTTGATTTCTCTGCGATTGATGTCAATCTGCAAGTTCCCAAATTCAAAGATTAATTCTTTTCCATCAATACTTTGAAACCCTAGTTTTTTCGCTTCTTCACGGTTCAGGCGCACCCGTCGGAGCTGAGCTTTGACTCTTGCCAGCAATTCTCGCATGCTGAAGGGTTTTGCCAGGTAATCATCAGCGCCGACCTCCAAACCAACCACGCGATCAATTTCATCATCTCGGGCGGTCAGCATGATCACGGGCATGATCATTTCCTTTCGGAGGATGCGGCACACCTCGAATCCGTCAATGCCTGGCAGCATAATATCCAGGACAATCAGATCTGGTTCAATTTCTCGGGCAAGGTCGAGGGCTTCGTTGCCATTGGCAGTCGAAACCACTTCATAGCCTTGTTTTTTCAGGTTGTAAGCCAATGTCTCCTGAAGGGCAATTTCATCTTCTACAACTAATATTTTGTCAGCCATTTCTTCTCCTAATTGATTCAAGGAGGGTGGTAAATTCCTCTGCGAATGCTGTCCTTGAAAACTTTGTTTCAATTGCTTCCCTACCGTTCATACCCATTGTACGACATTTTTGTGGGTTCGCGGCACAATCCCTAATCGCGTTTGCCAGGGCGATCGGGTCGCCTGGTGGGACGGCGATACCAGCTTTTGATTCTTCAACCACATCCTTTATGACACCATCGATTGCCAGGATCACTGGTCTCCCAGCCGCCATATAATCAAATACCTTGTTGGGATAGGTGGTTTTGTACATCTCGATGGGTTTCAGTATAGCTAAACAGGCGTCTGCAGCTGCCAAAGCACCAGGTATGTTTTCTTTTGATATTGGTTCCAAAAAAAGCACATTTTTTAAATTAAGGTTTTGAGCTTGATCACGCAGGTGCGGTTTTTCTTTACCAGCCCCCAAAAGGACGATCTTGATAGTTGGGTTAGATGTTAAGTGGGTTGCAGCTTCTAAAACGATTCCTAAATCATTGGACATCCCATGGGCACCAGCATATAAGACTACAAATTGATCCCCTATCCCATGTTGTCGTTTGAATTCTGCGCCATCATCTTGTGGATCAAACATGGCCGGGTCTGACCCATTGGGGAGCAGACTCACATGCTTAGCGCCGAGCGCTATCACATGGGATAGATATCCAGGGGAGTTCACCATCACCCAATCAGCGTTCCTATAAAGAAAGCGCTCCAACCACTCGGAGCACTTGATCAGGAATGGGTTTTTTAGCACACCCACAGCCACGGCAAAGGCTGGCCATAGGTCACGTACTTCCAGTAGAAATGGCGCGCCTTTGAGACGGGCAAGCAGCCAAGCTGTTGCTGCCTGGAAGATTGGTGGTGTTGTCCCCCACACCAAATCAACTTTCTTAACGAACAAACCGTTGAAAAAGGAGGAGATCATGAAGCTGAGGAAGCTGAACACGCGCCAGATGAAGGAACGGTGTAAGGCGGGCAAGGTGAAGCTGCGTAAGATGGTCACGCCACAATCATCGATTTTCTTCCGGCCTTCCTGACCGGCTTCCTTGCCGGTGAGATAGCTTACAGGACTGGCAATGATGGTCACCTGATGTCCCTGGCGCTGTAGATGTCGGGCCAGCTCATGATGCCGTGTCCCCCCGGGTTCATCCAGGGCTGCAAAAGCTTGATGGATCAGCAGGATATGCATATCAGTACCATTTTACTCTAATCTATATATGGGGACAGAAATAGGAAATTACAAAGGTAATGTTTTGCAGTGCCAGGTGGAATGCAGCGTTAGGGGTAAGGGTCCTGAAGCAGATGCCATCAGTAATAGGGCGGGTGCTTTGATGCCATAGGTTGGGGCAATCCATGCCCAGGTCGGTTTCGGTAGTAATTCGCCAGCCAGTCGTTTCCCACCCCGGAAGAGGTGCAGCGATTCAGCGCCGTCAATCTCGATGGTGATGATGATCTCTGGCGTGCTGATTCGCAAGGTTTTTTTTGTGATAAAATGCCAATCCCAATCAGGCATCAACCAGGTAAGGGTCATCTGGTGGGTTTTTTGATGCCTTTTGCCAGTTGGAAGGAATTCATCATCCACCTGCCAGCCATCTGCTGTGGTGATCAATGTTCGCTTGATAAAAGCACCCTGCTTACGATAGCCATTATGCTCTGTTGATACTCGGCGTAAAGCACCTACATCGTTATTTTCAACCGCAGTGATCTCACCTTGTGCCCAATCCAGCCAAAGAAAGCGGCTTATGCGGGTCATTTGATCTCTGTCGTCCAGGGTAGGTGTGTTGTGAAACTGTGTTGAAGAGAAGGCGTTATCCCAGGGTGGGGAGGCGTTGTAGGAATAGGTACCGGGATCCATGGCAATATTGAATCCCTGCCACCACAAGTCAACGTGTAGCTGATCGGCATGACTGGGGCGATCAACATACTGGGCGACGTGGATGAAGGCTCGCTGGTTTTCTCCCTCTAGGCGAAGCATATCGGTTGCTTGGGGGACTTTACTGTCGGTTGCTGGGGATGGGGACAATTCAAACCAGTCTGCCATTTCCGTGAGGTTTGGATTGCCATAGAGGTCTTCCTCGAGGAAGGCTTTGGCAGCAGCATCGAGAACTGGGCGATAGTCATCTACTGGCAGGTAGGTCAGGGGCAGGATGTAAGCGCCATCGTTAGCACCCAGGTTGGGGGTCCTGCCCGTCTCAGGGTCAGTCAGTGCCCACAACCAGCGGGTAGCTGCCCGTAATTTTTCCAAGGTAGTTGGGGGCCATGGCACATCCCCTGTCTCACGTCGGAGATGGTCGGCGAATAGCGCAATCTGAAGCATCAAGCGGTGGTAATTGACGCTGTGCTGGACGTAGGTGCCAGTTGATTTGATTTGATGCTGAAACCCCCAATTTAGCCAGCGCCATCCGGATTGTCGCCATTCCTGTGCCCGGGGATGATCTCCTAAATAGCAACCAGCAGTAAATAGCCCAGCGGCTTCAGAGAGCAAGTGGTTGTTATTTTGCGCTCGAGCATAAGCCAGGGTAGGCGGGATGCGCCCGGCGTGCTCAGCAACGGCCTGCCACAAGCGTTGTCTGTTAGATTGGGTGGTCGCCGGTGCATTGGCAAAGACCCGATCACAGAAGATCAAGACGAGCAATCGGATAGCAACTTCCTGCGCTGACTCCCACTGGCGACCAAGGTTTGGTGGGTGCTTCGTTAGAAAGCTAAGGCATTTATCCCAAAAATCCTGTGCATAGATTGGGTCACCGCTATAAGCATAGGCGCGCGCCAGGGTAATCCCCCAACCAAACCGGCCAGGTTCCCAGATCATTTTGATATCTTTGCCTGGATTAATGCTGGTCAGCAGGGCCCAATGCTGTTTGGAAGCCCCTGCATCGAGGTTCAACGGGAGATGTGGCCCACCAAACAAGCGCACTTGTCCGTGGCGGATCTCATCCGCTTCCTTTAGTACGTTGGCAACTTCTGTCGGCGTGATTTTTGGGAAAGCCCGGTAGGGGAGCAGGCTGGGCGCGCCAGCGTAATTGCTACGCTGATTGGGCGTGGCGCGGCGGATAGCGCCGGTGCGCAGACCCCATTGATAGGACGCATAATACCAGAGTTTGGTGAACCCAAGATCACGGATGATTTTTGTGGCTTTAATCAATGCATTCATAGGAAGTTGAGCCTGGATTGGGTGTCTTGGATAGCAGTAATTAATATCCTATCATTGGTCTGAATGTGGGTAAGGCTTTATTCAATTGCAATAGATTTCCCTGACCGTAGGGACTCCACGGCAGCAAAACTGGCCCGGGTGACTCCAATCATTTGTTCGGTGGGTATGGGCGGGCTCTTGTAGTCTTGGACTGCCTCCAGGAAAGCACGCCAGGCAGCTTGATGGCCTTTGTCCTGTCGTAAATGTTGACGATGCATCTTGCGTTTGCTGTTCTGAATCAATTCGAGTTTGCGCCAATCATGCAAAACGCCAATCCGACCACCGGTAAACACTTCCACATATTCCTTGGGATAGGATTTATCACCATTTGCTAAGTAGGTGACCAGTCCAATGGACCCATCCTGGAAGCGGAAATGCATTACCAGGTTATCCTCATGATAGGTACCCTCATCGGGTAACCCTTGGGTGGAGACTTCAATGGGCGTTGATCCAACCAGGAAGGTCAGAAAATCGATAAAGTGACAAGCTTCGCCGATGATTCGTCCACCGCCAACCTCAGGGTCGATCAGCCAGTGACTCGGCGGGAGTTGATTGGCGTTGACCCGATAATGGGCATAAATGGAGCTCTGACGTTGATCAATAAAATCTTTAAGATGAACAGCTAATGGGGCAAAACGTCGGTTAAATCCAAGCATCAGCAGTGGTTGATCTTCCTTATGTAAAGCCGCATTGACCTGTTCCAGTTGTTCGGCGTTGATGGCGAGGGGTTTTTCACAATAAACGTGTTTCCCTGCCTCGAAAGCCTGCAAAATTTGTGGCGTATGCAAGTTATGACGGGTAAGAATCGCAATCAAGTTGATCACGGGGTCTTCTAAAACAGCATCAGGGTCGCTAGCAGAAAATCCGAAACCAAAACGTTGGGACGCGTGCTGTGCGCTGACCCCCGAAGCAGAGACGATTCCCACTGGGGCAATATCGCCAACTTTTTTGACCACTGGTAAGAAAGTTGATAAGGCATAATTTCCAGCGCCTAGAACACCCAGGGCCAATATATCCTCATTTTTAACCCTTAATGTGGGTGCTAACAGGTTGGGTATTCGGTTTTCCTCCGGGAGACCTTTTTCCTGGTAGGTCAGCAGCACCCCCAGGTAAGGTTGATCCCCGGTGATAAGTTCATAGGCTGCCTGGGCTTGTTCAATCGGGATCCGGTGTGTGATGAGGGGGGTGATATCCAGTTTGCCAGCCGCCAGCAAGTCCAAAAAGGCTTCGATATTGCGGGTTTCTGTCCAGCGCACATAGGCAATAGGATAATCCTGTCCCTGTTCTTCAAACTTTGGGTCATAGCGTCCTGGCCCGTAGGAGCGGGAGATAATCAGCTCAAGTTCTTTTTCATAGTAAGCCTTGCGGGGTATTTCCAAGCCAACAGCCCCAACTGCGATAATCCTGGCTTTGTCACGGGCGATCTCACCAGCCAAATTGACCGGGTCATTAGAATCCGTATCCGCGCATATTAATACGGCATCAGCTCCCCTGCCGTGCGTGAAGGCCTGCACGGCTTCTACCGCTTGGTCCCGCCCCACAGCTACCTGGGCACCCATGGCTTGTGCCATTTGGACGCGCTGAGGGTCAAGATCGACGCCTAGGATCTGGCATCCTGCAGCACTTGCAATGCCTGTTGTCAACAAGCCCAACAAACCCAGCCCAATCACCACAACCTTTGCGCCTACCTGCACCTGAGCCAACCGAAAACCTTGCATGGCAACCGCACCCAGGGTGGCAAAGGCAGCTTCTTCAAAATTTACTTTATCCGGCAGAAGGACCATCAGGTTTTGGGGGATGGACGCATATTCAGCGTGTACGGCATGGCCGCCACCAGCACAGGCGACCCGGTCACCAGCGCGGAAACCCAGAAGACCCTCGCCAACGTCGATGATTGTGCCAGCAGACGAATAACCGAGAGCCATGGGCTGATCAAGTTTGTTCATGGTTGCCTCATAGGCGGTCAGCAAACCCTCGCGGCGCGCTTTGTTCAACACCTGGCGCACCAAGTCTGGACGTGCAGCAGCTTTACCAAGCAGGGTTTGCTTGGCAAAAGATACCACCATGCGCTCAGTACCGGCGGATACAAGGGATGCGCGGGTTTGTACCAGTGCTGCACCTGGCCCTGGGGTGGGGACCGGTACTTCAACGACGTATGCGTCTCCGGTTTTGATATTTTGTAATAATTGTTTCATGGATTTGACCCTATTTAATTGGCTGTGAATTACTTATGCATTATAGCGCAAACCAGCTCATAGCGCAGTTTCTCTTCTTGCCCAAGGTGTTATCCCCCAAAATCCCCCTTCAATATGAGGGCGTTTTAATAAAAAAAAGCGAGCTAAGCTCGCCAAACGTGAAAATTTGACTGATTAATCGTCTGAATTGGATTGTTTTGGTTTTTCTTCAGCTTTAGGGGTTGATTTTGATTCCGTTTCTTTCTTCTTTGACTCGTCTTTTTCCGAGGAAAAGGTTTGACCAGAAGGGGAACGGTTATCAGTGGCGTAAAAACCAGACCCTTTAAAAACAATTCCTACCGGTTGGTAAACTTTGCGTAAGGTCGGTTCTCCGCACTCGGGACAGACCATCAAGGGATCATCTGTAAATTTCTGATATTGGTCGAAGCGAATTCCACAATTATCGCAAGTATACGTATAGGTAGGCATGAGGTTCTTTCTATTATATCCTTCAAGATTATAGTACCCTTGTGCATCAAAGGCAAGTGAAACCATCGCTGTTCTTGAGGGACGTTGATTTTAATTTTTCCTTCACTTATGCCATATTCTAATCAATCATTGTAAGATTTGTATTGGTTGCAGTCTGGCATCTTTGCTTTCGAATAAAACAGTTGGCTGATACGGTTAGTTTTCAAAGTTGATACAGGTATTGCGATGAATTGTGAATGAATCAGGTAGGTCAGGTTTGCAACCTGACAAATTTTGATGATGGAATGCAAAGAGTTTTGCAAGTTGCATTGAAAAGATTGTCATGTAGGTTGCTGGAGCAACCATATGTGACCTACACGAAATGAAATTGCCTTGCCTTGAGCGGTGCACCATGCCTTTACATTCGCGTTACGGGCATAATACTGGCATGCGAAAAAATTAATCTATCATCGCGTGTTTCTTAATGATAGTGGGCTCATTGTTCCGTGCTTGTGCGAAAATGGCTTGGGTGAAATGAGTAAATAAATCAACGCTTAAATCAAAACAGATGATTTGGATATTCTATTCTCCATAGACAGTGGGGACATTGATGACGAGACAATTGAAATCATCGAAACATCTGGTTGTCAGTATTTTTTCAAGGGGAAAGAATGTCTAACCCTTCCCTTTCAAGTTACAGCGCAACCTATTTCATCCAATAATGATGAAGTAAGCAGGGAATCAACGGAGTTTGGTACAAAACTGAACATCTGGAACAAATACAGGAGTTTTGTTGTATTTCGTGTATTGAAACCAGAAAAAGACAGAGTGCAATTATTTTTTTGGAAGGCAACGATTTCGAACACTACTATCTTTTGACCAATAATGAGATTGCTTCAGAAAAGGTGTTTGTTGTGTACAAAAAACACGGAAATGTTTATAAATACATCAAAGAAATCGAATATTTTATGGCCTTTCGACATCTATTATAAAATTGTTCTTGACGAATACCCTT
>Ga0272443_10007048_pt1 | contig 10891 bp, 10 predicted proteins | sample SSMAcet12_FD_193581 | JGI IMG/M metagenome (GOLD analysis project Ga0272443, IMG submission 193581) | Marine sediment archaeal communities from Little Sippewissett salt marsh, Falmouth, MA, United States - SSM-Acet-12 | ecosystem: Environmental > Aquatic > Marine > Wetlands > Sediment ... | reverse complement strand
ATGCTCCGACCGACCTTTCCATGAAAGAGTCAGTCGATCTCTTCTGTGTCCCCAGCACAGCCCGTGAGGAAGTCCTTGCCAGTGCCGATTCCATCATCCCTTCCGCCGAGGAAGGGGGAATGGTGTCGGTGTTCCAACGGTGAGGAGGAGAGGCCTGATGTCGATTCTCTATATGGCACCTTTTCCCCATGCCCGCTTTTGAAAACTTCACACGTGGCTGTGTGTGCCGGATCAGTATCCTTCGAGAACCGTTCAGGTTCTTCTGTATGGTGATTTGCAGTTCCGATATTCTCCCGATACGTTGAAACCATATTCTTCTGTTCCAGCCATGCCTGGTTTTTCCTGTAACCGTCGACGCGGGAGAGCCATTCATGTGTTACCTGAGAGCATGTTTCATACTGTCGGCCGATGAAACGGAAAGGAGGAAGGAATGAGAGTTGAAAACACTCCAAAGAGGCCGCGATATATATCCCGGCCTTCTTCGCTTTTGTCATAGCTTTCTCGTATCTATCTGAAAAACGTGTGTCTGAATCAATAATGCACCATGCAGTCCCCAACATGTATGAGGAGCATAATGAGTGGATTTTACGTAAATAGGGATGCCCAGTCGAATGGAGATCATGAAGTCGATGAAAAAGGATGTCAGTGGATGGGGTCCCTTGAAAACAGGATAAATCCAGGCATCATATCTCGCAGAGAAAGTGTTTGACAAATAGAGATTACTGGTTGATACTAGTTTGTAGTACAAACTACAAAGTAGAAAAGGAGAGAAGAAATGAAAAAACTATCTGCAATCGTTTTGTTCCTTTGTCTCGCTGCGATTCTTTTCGCAGCCGGTACTCAGGAAGCTACTTCATTGCCGGCAGCCTGGGAGGCACAGGGTACCCCGCTGGCTGATGTTCGGATCCGTCAGGCACTCAGGCTTGCGATCGACATGGAAACTATAGTTGATGAACTTTTCGAAGGAATGGCTCAGCGGGCGGTAGCAATGACCAGTCCCGGTTCCTGGCTCGCCGATGGGCTTGATCCCTACAGCTATGATCCTGAAAAGGCGAAGGCTCTTCTCGATGAAGCCGGCTGGCCCGCTGATTACACCCTCGATGTCGTGTATTACTATGGTGATCAGCAGACGGTAGACCTTATGGCGATCATTCAACAGTATTGGGCAACTGTAGGTGTGAAGTCCTCATTCAGAAAACTGGAAGGCGACCTGGCCGCACAGTTGTGGGTTCCTCCTGCCGACCGGAAAAACGGTCCTTCAGAAGTGAAGTGGGATCTTGCCTATGCCGCGGTGGCTGCATTGAGTGAAAACGAATTCTATGATCGTTTCGAGAGCACGGCAAGTAATAACTCTTCAATTCCCTGGCAGAGCGGCCTTGATGAAAAGGTGCAGGCTACACGTGCTACAGCTGATGTAGAACAGCAGAAAGTTGCTTTCAAGGCTCTTCAGAAAGAAATCAATGCCAATATGTACAACATACCGCTTTACCACCAGCTCTCTTTCATCTATACAAGTGATGCACTCGATATTGCCGGCAGTACCCTTGGCAATGATCAGTTCAGTTTCGAGAAGAATATCCTTGACTGGAGGATCAACCGTGCTGACGGCACGCTGTATACCAACGGCGGTCCGATGGAGTTCTACGAAGCACCTACCGTGAACCCCGGACTGTATCTCTATCAGGAACTCCTGTTTGATAAACTGGTCAATGCGGATGCGAACCTGACTCCTGCTGAAGGCATGCTTGCAAAGAACTACTCAGTGAGCCCGGACGGCATGCAGATCACCTTTGAACTGCGCGACGACGTAAAGTGGCATGACGGAAGAGCCTTCTCAGCGAAGGATGTTGTCTTCACTCTTGAATATCTTATCAAAACGCCCGGACTCAATGCTGTTGCGCTGAACACGTTCAAGTCACTGGCTGGAGCGAAGGAGTATCTTGACGGAAAGGCCTCCTCAATCAGCGGTATCAAGGTGAACGGAAATACTGTCACCCTCACCTTCAGCACACTCGACCCGAATGCACTGCTGACCTTCAGTCAGTGGCCGATTCTTCCTTCTCACCTTCTTGCCGGAAGCAATCCTGTCACCCTCCAGCAGAACTCATTCTGGCAGAAGCCGGTTGGAACCGGACCTTTCAAAGTTTCTCAGACCGTACTCGGTAACTATGCGATCCTGGAACGTAACGCAGCGTACTATCGCAGCGGGAATGGAAACGTCAAAAAGATCTTCATGCATGCAAGTGGAGAAAACGACAGCAATCTTGTAAAGAATGCAGAAAGCGGACGTATCGACTATGCATGGAGCAAGAGCGTTGCCGATGCTCAGTCTATCGGTGCTATCGACGGCATGACAGTCAATCCTGTCAATATCCGATACACTCGTGTATTCTGGGTTAATCAGTACCCCCATCCTGCAAATATCAAGTAGTATGATTAGTGGCTATGGTCCTTGTGGCCATAGCCGCTGTAACCAATACCAGAGGGGGTAGGTTCATGATACCGTTCATCATCCGAAAAGTGCTTGTGCTCATTCCAATGCTCTTTGTCATCAGTTTTCTCATTTTTCTGGGTATAGAACTGATGCCCGGGGATGCTGTTGATTTTATGATACCTCCTGATGCTCTCGCTACTATCAGTCAGGCTGATCTGGATCTGCTTCGCGCCGAGCTCGGGCTTGATGATCCGTTTCTGGTACGGTACGGGACCTGGATTGCCCAGGTCGTGAAGGGAGACTTCGGTTACAGTCTTCAAAGCGGGGTTTCGGTACGTGACCTGCTTGCACAGAAGCTGCCGGCCACGATTGAACTTTCGCTGGCGGCGCTGGTGATCTCCACCTTGCTCGGCAGTCTGCTCGGTGTCGTCTCGGCATTGAACAAAGGGCGTCTTGGAGATCATGTGCTGACGGTCGCAGGGATGATCGGAGTTGCTATCCCGCAGTTTCTTTTCGGTCTGGTCATGATCGTACTTGTCGTGTTTCAGATGGAACTGCTGCCTGTAGGGGGACGAATGACTCCCGGGAACGAAGCGTTCTTCCAGAGGCTCGATCATCTGATACTGCCGGCCACAGTCCTCGGCCTATCCATGACTGCAGGAGTCATGCGCTATTCACGGGCAAGTATGCTCGATTCATTGAGCAAGGAGTTCATCAGGACAGCGAGAAGCAAGGGAATTCCCGAATGGCGGGTCAACCTCATCCACGGGCTTCGGGTCGCCATGACCCCGGTGGCAGTACTCATCGGTTTCCGTCTTCCCATACTCATCGGAGGATCTGTCGTCATTGAGCAGGTGTTCCAGTGGCCAGGGGTGGGACAGATGTTTGTTGCAGCCGTACGAAGCCAGAATACACCGGTAATCATGATGATCGCCTTTTTCAGTGTGAGTATCGTTCTGGTAGCCAGTATCCTTGTTGATATCGCCACAGCCCTGCTTGATCCTCGAGTCAAGCTTTCTTAGGAGAGCCCATGTCTTCAAAATCTTTACAGCGGAAAATGGACAGACTTCTGACGCTGGAAAATCAGGGAAAACTGAAAACCAGTACCATGAACCGCTCAGTGAGAAAACTCAGCGCCAACATGCTGGCACTTGTTGGTCTTGCTCTGTTTCTCCTGATCCTGACAGCTTCCATTGCGGCACCTCTTATCAGTTCCTATGAACCCAATGCGATAGATCTCAAGCATCGTCTTTCTCCTCCGGGTGAAACTCACCTGCTCGGGACAGATCAGATCGGGCGCGATATCTTCACCCGTATTCTCTACGGGGGAAGGATCTCCATGTTTGTCGGACTCGGTTCTGCCATCGGAGCAGCACTTATAGGAGTATCACTCGGAACCTATGCCGGGTATACCCGCGGTGTCCTTGACTCAGCTGTCATGAAGCTGAGCGAGATCATGATGAGCTTCCCCCAGATCATTCTCGTATCCATTCTCGTCACCATTGCAGGGCAGAGTCTGTGGAACCTCATCCTGATCTTTATCCTCACCGGCTGGCCGAGTATGTACCGCATGACACGGTCTCAGATGCTGAGCATCAGGGAACAGGAATATATTCAGGCCCTCCAGGCCTTCGGTATCGGCAGTTTCACCATCAGTTTCAAGCACATGCTGCCCAACGCGATCGGCCCCATTTTTGTCAATATCACTCTTTCGACAGCCATGTTCATTCTTCAGGAGGCTGCCCTGAGCTTTCTGGGCCTGGGAGTTCCTCTGGAACAGGCAACCTGGGGCAATATCCTCAATGTTGCACAGGACCTCAATATTCTGCGTAATGCGTGGTGGGTGTGGCTCCCTGTCGGTGTTGTGATAACTCTCTTCGTTATGTCGGTCAACTTCATCGGCGACGGGCTGCGTGACGCTGCCGACCCGACTCAGGTAGGATGATATGAAACAGGATACGATAGTCGAAGTCAAAGATCTGTGCGTGAATTTCTACACGAATCAGCGATGCAACAAAGCGCTGAGGGAGGTTTCCTTCTCAATACGAAAGGCCCGTACCCTCTGCATCGTAGGAGAATCAGGGTGTGGTAAGAGCGTCACGGCAAATTCTATCATGCAGTTACTGCCCGATCTGGGAAGGATTGAGTCAGGAACCATCACCTATCATGGAGAGGACGAGACAGTGCACATCGAGAAGCTGCCTCGTAACGGGAGGAAGATGCGCTCTCTCAGAGGAGAGCACATCGCCATGATCTTTCAGGATCCGATGACAGCTCTGAATCCGGTGTTCTCGGTGGGCTACCAGATAGAGGAGATGATCAGAGAACATCTGGAACTTTCCCATTCCCGTTCTTCAGAGCTCGCAGTGAAGCTGCTCAAAGACATGGGTGTTCCCCTTCCTGAACAGCGGGTCAGGGAATATCCCCATCAGTACTCCGGAGGGATGCGGCAGCGTGCTATGATCGCCATGGCCATGGCCTGTGCTCCGAAGGTTCTTATCGCCGATGAACCTACTACTGCACTCGATGTGACGATCCAGGCACAGATCTTTGAACTGATGCTTGCTCTGAAGGAGGAGAAGCAGATGGCGATACTCCTCATCACTCACGATATGGGGGTCGTGGCGGAGTTGGCAGATGATGTTGCTGTCATGTATATGGGCAATATCGTGGAAAGCGGAACCGCTGAGCAGGTCATGAGCTCTCCTTCTCATCCGTATACCCGTGCCCTTCTTGATTCCATTCCGGTACTTGGAAGGGGGAAGGCACAGAATCTGGAGCCGATACGGGGAACGACTCCGGATCCGTATAACCGGCCTGCTGGATGTCAGTTCGAACCCCGCTGTGATTATGCCACTGAACTCTGCCGCCGGCAGATGCCCACGGAGGAATCCGTGAACGCCTCCGATAGAGAGGAGAAACCCCATATGGTCCGCTGCTTCAACTATAAGGAGCTTACACATGTCTGATACCAGAGAAATTCTGATGAAGGTCGAAGACCTGAAAACATATTTTCCTGTCAGGAAAGGAGTGTTTAAGCGCACTGCCGGGTATGTGAAGGCGCTTGACGGGGTCGACCTCGAGATCTATAGGGGAGAGACTCTCGGTATCGTGGGAGAGTCCGGCTGCGGCAAGACCACGCTCGGTAAGTCGGTGTTGAGATTGCATACCCCGAACGGTGGAAAGGTGCATTACGCGTTTCCTGACGGTATGCGGAATATCCTGGAGCTCAAAGGCAGTGAACTTGACGAGGCGAGGAGACGTCTGCAGATCGTTTTTCAGGATCCGTACTCTTCGCTCAATCCCTCTTTTACGATTTTCGGGTCGTTTGATGATCCTCTCAGGAAATTCGGCGTGAAGTCGAAAAAGGATCGGCAGAAGATCGTCGAGAAGCTGTTGAGTGACGTGAATCTTCCTGGCGACTACATGACCCGCTACCCGAATGAATTCAGCGGAGGTCAGCGTCAGCGCATAGGGATCGCCCGTGCGCTCTCTGTCGACCCTGAGCTCATAGTCTGTGACGAGGCTGTTTCTGCACTGGATGTCTCAATCCAGGCCCAGGTGCTGAAGCTGCTCAGACGGTTGCAGAGCGAACGGAATCTCACCTATCTGTTCATCACTCATGATCTATCGGTGGTCGAGTATGTCGCAGACCGGATCGCGGTCATGTATCTCGGCAAGGTCGTTGAACTGGCCGATACCGAAGAGCTGTTCAGGCGTACGCTGCATCCCTACACACAGGCACTTCTGTCCGCCATTCCGATTGCCGATATCACGAAGAGGAAAAAACGGATTCCTCTTCAGGGAGATGTACCCAGTCCGGTGAATCCCCCTTCAGGATGCACCTTCCATCCGCGGTGTGCGTTTGCCACAGAAAAATGTAGAGAGCTGTCACCGCAGCTGGAAACTTTCACGTTCGAAGGCAGGGAACATCTCGTTCGCTGTCACTATGCCTTGGATGTTACTTCGAGGACTCAGGTCTCTCAATAATGAATACTAGTAAGCGAGGAGCTGTTACCATGAATGCACATGCAGATATCACACACATCCGGGGGGTTATCCCGGCGATGTTCAGTACGTTCGATGAATCGGAGCATCTTGATCTGGATAGAGCGAAGATACTTGTTGATCATCTGATAGGGTCGGGAGTTGACGGGCTGTACATAACAGGAAGTACCGGAGAGGGCTTCCTGATGACTGATGAGGAGCGAAAGGCTTTTGCCGAGGCTGTTGTAGGTGCGGTGGACGGGAAGGTCCCTGTCGTCGTACACATTGGAGCGATCGGCACGAAACGCTCGGTTGAGCTTGCACGGCACGCAAAAGAGATAGGTGCTGACGCGATAAGTTCCGTACCCCCCTTCTACTATCCGTACGGGGATGATGAGATATACGGATACTACCGTGATATCTGTGAAGCCGCTGACCTGCCGATGATCATCTACAATATCTCGCTTGCAGGTATGATGAGCTCCTCGCTCGTTCAACGCATCGCTTCGATTGAACAGGTCGGCGGCCTGAAGTTCACCGGCACCCAGCACCACGAAATGGCACAGCTGAAACAGGTTCTCGGCCCGGATTTCATGATCTACTCCGGGTGTGACGAGATGGCGACACAGGGTCTCCTCTCCGGTGCAGACGGTATTATCGGCTCCTTCTATAACCTCCTTCCTGATACTTTCAGGGAGATATACAATCTCTGCCGGGAAGGGAACTATGGAAAAGCTTTCGAGATTCAGAAAATTGCTTCAAGCTTTATTCTCCATGTGGTGAAATATGGACACTTCGGTGTCATGAAACAGCTGATGATGGAGACCGGTATCGATGTGGGTTTTGTCCGCAGGCCGTTCATCCACCCCGATGCAGGTGCCATGCGAGAGATCTGGGGCTTTGTTGAATCTCTTGAAACACAGTATGGAGATATTCACATGGCGTTCGCCGGACGCAGAAGCTGAATGCTTGATTGAACAAGAACGTTCTTTACGGTAAGGTTAGGCCATTGGCACTCTCAGGAACCTAAACGAAAACAGGTTGGTAGATGAAGAATTTAAAGAATAAGAAACTATACTTACAGGTGTACGAGGAACTGCGTGCCTATATCGTCCAGAACAACCTCCGTCCCGGTGACAGACTTCCTACCGAGATGGAAATGGCAAAAACTCTCGGTGTGTCGAGGAATGTACTGAGAGAGGCCATAAAGACGCTGGAGATCATAGGTGTCGTCTCCAGCAAGCCCGGTTACGGGATCGTGGTGAACAGTTTTAACTCCAATTTTCTCTCAAGTGTGATCTTTCTCAATCTTATCGCTGACGATATAGACCTTGTCAGTCAGTCACAACAGGTAAGGAAGGTGCTTGAGCTCGGTTTTGCCCGTGAAAGCTTCGATTCGATCGATGAGGGACAGCTGGAGGAGATGGAAGCCATCCTCGCTGCAATGCAGAGTGCTGATACCCATATAGATTTCTATACGCTCGATGCAGATTTCCACAAGATCATTCTGCGGAACATCAAGAACGATGTGCTGATTGCCTTCATAGACTCTGCCTGGGCCTGTGACCGGTACTACCGCAGTAAGTTCATCGATGACAGCACTCTTCGGTACGAAAAGCATAAGAGAATTTACGATGCGCTCAGGACCCGGGATTTCCCCGCCTTCCAGGAAGCGCTCATGTATCACTTCTCCTACAACTTCAAGGAATCCATCGGGGTCCGTGAATAGCCTCTGCAGGAACAGAGACTTCCATCTCTTTCCTGCATTTCATGCGTATCAGGAGTATCCCTCCACGGTTCAGGAGGAGGGTGTCTGCAGGCTGCACATAAGATACATTCTGGGAATATGGAACGGTCCTTTGAACATGTTCCCCTTCAGGGAGGAGGAGAGGGTGTTGTCAGCGTGCAGGTACCCGAACCACTCTCCCTGTTCTTCGTCTAAGAAGTAGGTGTGCACGTACTCATCCACCTGCCTGAACCTTTCCAGGTAGAGCTCCTGTCCTGTCAGTTCATAGGCGATCCAGTTTGCCACTGCAGCTTCATTCTGAGGCCACCAGAACTTCATGTCATGCCAGTACTCTGCCGGGCTCTTTCCCAGTGCATCGGTAAAGTACCTGATTCCGCCGTGACGTGTATCCCATCCGACCTTCCACATCCAGTTGAGCATCTTGAGACCGAGAGTTGTCAGCTCCCCATCGTTGTTCCGCTCTCTCGCCTCGTTGAGAATGAACCATGCTCCTTCGATGGCATGTCCGGGATTGAGCAGGCGTCCTTCGAAGTGGTGATCTAGGAGGGAGCCGTCAGCACCGCACTGTTCGACAACGAGCTCACGTTCCTCACGAACGAAATAGGTTCTGATCTCATCAATGAGTGAATCGATCAGTGCATCCAGATAGGGTTTCTCCTCGGGAAGGGCTTTGCGCAGTTCCTGAGCAGTATTGAGAAGGATCATCGGCTCTCCGAACCCTCGTGTCGCTTCTGTATTCTGATTGAACTTGGGAGTCAGCGGACTTCCCTGTCCTCGGTAGCTCAGTACGGTCTTCAGCAGGGAGAATGCCCGCATCGCATAGCCTGTATCGCCTGTTGCCCGGCTGTAGGCTGCCCACCCGATGATCGCGAATGTCTCACTGAAGAAATACCGTTGACGTTTTATGACCGGCTTTCCTTCCTGGCTTACCCGGAAGAACATACGCCCGTCTCCATCGAAGCAGTGTTCCTCGATGAAACGGACAAGGCTCTGAGCAGCTTCAAGGTAGAGAGGATCCGGTTTTGCATCGGCATAGGCGGTGGAGAAGGTCCACAGTGCACGGCCCTGGAACCAGACCGACTTGTCACTCTCGAGCAGAGACCCATACCTGTCGAGTCCGGTGTGGATGCCTGCGTAGATCGTATCCATACCGTGATCGAGCCAGAACGGGAGAATGTTGTCAACCAGACGGTTTCGATAGGTTCGCCGTATGTCGGCGAGGTACTGCTGCGTCTCCATGGGAGCACCTCCTGTATTTGTCCTACAAACTATATATGATTCTACCTGAGAATATGAGACAGGACAAGGAGAGGAAGATGAGATGCTCGAGAAACCTGGTGGAGGGACAGTGTATCTGGTGTCAGATGAAAGGAAAATCAAACTTCCTCCGGGGAGGTCTATGCCCTCTTGAGGATCGCAGGAGTCTTGGATCAGTATCATGCTACGTACGACATAGTGTCCTCACCCTCTTGGGTTCTTCACGCCCGACGCCAATAAAATCAACGAAAATACAATTAATTTTCTTGAATTAATCAGAAATTAACAAAAAATATTGACGATTCATATATGCGTTATTATCTTAAAAATAAAAGGCTTATAATATTAGAAAAAGAACCGATTAACCAATGTAAAGACCGAGAAGAATACGGATGGTTTAATTTTTATAGGTTTATACATCGTAATAATTTGTCAATGCATTTTTAATAAACCATGCTTAACTCGGGCGAGGAGTGTGGGATGGGAACGTGTGAAGAGACAAAGAATCCCGAAACAGGGATTCAAGAGCTAGACCGGTGCTGGAATAGACATGATATGTTCGATGTGTCAGCTGGAGAAAAAGCATATTTGAGTACTGGTAGGGAGCTGTCAGTGCCACCTTAAATGCCGGCTTTTTTTCTGGTTTTTCAATAAAGATATTTGGTTAAAATTTTCCCATACATACCCCAACATTTATGAGGAACATAATGAGTAAATATTACGTGAATAAGAATGCCCAGTCGAATGGGGATCATGAAGTGCATAAAGAAGGATGTCAGTGGATGCCGTCTCCTGAGAACCGAACATATCTGGGCGTTTTCTTGAACTGCTCTGATGCTCTCAGAGAAGCGAAGAAAAAATATCTTCTTTCGGATGGATGTGCGCATTGTTGTAGTGCATGCCACAGAAGGTAGGAGGTTTCATGGCATTATTAGGAAAAAATGAATTGCAATATGCATATTCGTGGAAGGCGTATGGTGCTGATGATCCGAAAGTCACTGGTAAACCGGATAGTACACTATGTAACAGGAGTGAGGGTTATGAGGTGCTCTATCTGATCAACAGTCTCGCTGAGAAACATGGATGGGTACGTAAAACAACGGGATTGAATATCGAAAAGATGATTCATGACCGGCTTCCCTCCAGTATTCGCAGTCAGAAGGAAATCATCATCTGGTTAGAAGAGCATATGTAGAATTTTAAGGCTGCTGCAGTCGGATTTTGCAGCAGCTATCGTACCTTACTAAAGGCATTAAGGGTTAATTAACCTATGGATCTGTTCTCTGCATGAGGTGCTTTTGCCTTCATATTCGACAGGGAATGGGCTGAGGTGATGCCTCGACCGACCTTTCCATGAAAGAGTCAGTCGATCTCTTCTGTGTCCCCAGCACAGCCCGTGAGGAAGTCCTTGCCAGTGCCGATTCCATCATCCCTTCCGCCGAGGAAGGGGGAATGGTGTCTGTGTT
>Ga0272443_10007047_pt1 | contig 10892 bp, 9 predicted proteins | sample SSMAcet12_FD_193581 | JGI IMG/M metagenome (GOLD analysis project Ga0272443, IMG submission 193581) | Marine sediment archaeal communities from Little Sippewissett salt marsh, Falmouth, MA, United States - SSM-Acet-12 | ecosystem: Environmental > Aquatic > Marine > Wetlands > Sediment ... | reverse complement strand
AGGAAAAGCAATAGGTTTTTGCTCCAACGAGACACCTTCAGCAATGTTTTTGTTATCGATTTAAATGCCCCGGTTGACGAAAGCAGTGTTTGTATCCCAAACAGGATTGGGGAAGAGGTACAGTCCTGACTGACGCCGCATACCGCCAGATAGAAAGTGAGCTTGCGGAAGCAAGATCCGAATACACCAACCTGCAAAGTAACCTTAGTACCCTGCAGGCAGAACATGCAGCAGAGGTGGCGGTGTATGAAGAATTGATTTGCAAACAACTTGAGATTATAGATGGATTGGAGTTTTTGCTTTATGGTAAAAATACCGCGGGTGCTAACAGTTTCTCCTGATCCAGATTCTTTGGGATGCATTTTTGTAGAGGAACTAGAAGATATACAACTGGAGTCTCCTGAAGAGGAGGATGAATTCGAACAGTTACTAGTGTCAATGCTAGCCCAATCGCCATCAATGGTAAGGACTTTAATTAAAGCTTGGCACTTGTGCCATTCTTTTAACGATGGACCACAGTCTACAACAGAAACACTAAAGCGCGATATAGAATCGTGCCTAACAGATATAGTTGACTTCAGTAAAGACACACATGCCATTGTGTAGCTCCACGGGGGCCGGCTGGTTACCGGCCCCCTTTTTAAGGAACATTCTACATGACTACATCATACATGAAGCCGCTATCATATTCTATCATTAGTGAGTATGAGGGCGTAAAGATTGTGATCACCACCGAAGGTGGGCACAAGGTGATGCTCGACACTGTTGGCGATGTTGTTGTATTTGAGTTTATCTCTTGTGACGGACAACAAATCGAATGTTTTGCCCACCAAAAAAGCGCTAACGACATAGAAACTGAAATAACCACTGGTGGAGAAATCATTGAATCGATATATTGGGAGCTGAAATAAATCATGAGAATCACACTACTCAATGTTGGAGACAGGCACAGAATCAGAGAAGTGCTTGGCGGTTACCGCATAGATGAAATTGTCAGTGATCAAGGTTATTGGATCACTTGGCCAGAGCTTTTTAATACCGAGTCTTCGGCCTTGGAATTCTTGAGTAAAAAGCTTACAGGTAGAGAAAACATCGAAACACTATATTGGGAGTTGCGTTAGCTGATGCAGATAAGCGAAGCTGAGCTCATGAACAATGGTGAGAAACTATTCTCGTTCGGTAACTCAAAACTACCGCCCCGAACCGCTATTTTCAACATGACATCAGCAACACTGTGCCCCTCCAGGGCTCAGGGCTTATGTCAGCTGACTGACCCAAGTACATGCTATGCCCTCAAGGCAGAAAGACTCTACCCAGAAGCTCTACCATACAGAAAAAGACAAACTCGGTATTACACTCATGTTACAGCTGATAAATTTGTTAAAGACCTTATGTCTGCCATTGGCGACAGGGGCAGAATCAACACATCCAAAAGAGTAACAGAGCTCAGGTTTAACGAAGCCGGTGATTTTAAGAACCAAGAAGATGTTGACAAGGCTGAGTCGATTGCCAGAGCTCTCATTAGAGATCACAATTTCTCATCTGTTTATTGCTACACCGCTCGCAAAGATCTTGACTTCTCCGGATGTAAACATTTGACGATTAGTGGATCTGGATTCATGGTCCACAATGAGTTCACGGTCGCAGATGGACAATCAGCTCCCGAGGATGCATTCTGGTGCCCAGGCAACTGCAACTTATGCCATGCCTGCAAGCATAAAAATGGAATTACAGTTTACAATAAACTTCACTAGGAGAACGCTATGGAAAACTGGAGCCTTGAGGGGAAAAAACCAAGTGATCGTATTAAAGTGCGTATCGTAAATAAGAATGGCGATCGCAACTTAGACGGCGCCATCTTACATGGTATTATTGCTGAAATCAACGAAAAATATCAGTTCGCCAAACTTAAAAGTGGGTGGTGTTGCCACACCAAGGATGATCTGTTAGAGTATGAACCAAGCTAATCACGGGGGCCTCGCGCCCCCTTTTTCGTTTTTCCGCCGGCGGGGTCGCCCTGACCGGGGCTTCAAAATGTCGAACAAATTTTAGTAGCTTGGTGGTGTATAACCATGACCATCGAGAATGTCTTGCACTACCGTTTTTTCGTTAGTATGATCTGGCCCCGATGTGGTAATGCCGGAAGCCGTTTGGTTAAATTCCCTGAAACTTATCCAGAACAGTGTTCCGGGGATAGCGTGATACCCGGAGACAACCCAACCATTATACCCGCTATAACCAGAAACTTCAACCCAATACCCAGAATGAGTATATTCACAAAGGTATGAACTAGTGCCGGTGTGAATAATGTCAACCATACCACTAACATAGGTTTGACGAAAATCACCAAATTCAACAGAGTGGCCAGAATAAGTGAACCCGGACGGGTTAACCACTCGCACATACATTGGGCTAATATAATACATACCTTATCCTATTATTATGGCACTACAAATGCCGCTTCCTGTTAAGTTGGTAACGGTACTGGTATAATACACAACCGGCCCGAGATACATAGTAGAAGTTTGCGGGTCATCTCCTGGATTTGTACGCTCACAGTCCCAATAGTCAAGTTTGACGCAATATTGGTTAGCTGGTAATGGCCCGGCAAACACCACGGTTGTAAAAATTACATCGTCAAATGTATACCACCCCGGCGGGACAACAATCGAACCATTGGAAGTGTTATATACATTGGCTCCATCCCAAGTGCTGCCGCTACATATACGTAATGTGTAATGGCAATAAGAAGTACCAAAACGATCATAGTCATCAAGGGCCGGCAACACACTAAGAGTACATCCAATCATTTGAGTACCAGCGACAGGATTTTCATCCTTGGCGTCAGAAGATAGGTACGTAGTCCCATTGGTACTATGTAGGGCAGCACTCTGGTCTGTGACTGGGTTACTAGTGGTAGACAACACAGATTCAGTGTATAGCCTTGCCACGGGCACAAACCCACTCGTACTAATTTGTGTTGCCTCTAGGCCAACATACTGAGCAGACCCGCCGCCAGCATCATAGGTCTGTAAGGTGGCCGGCACCAAAATCACATTTGGCGCCTTCACATAATTATACGGAAAGGCATTATATGAACCACACACTAATCCGCTTGCCGGTATAGCCTGTATTTGTTTGGCGTAATCAAAATCGTCACCATCGGGGGTGTGAAAAATTAATTTACCATTATCAAGGATAGAATAGCTTCCATCCTCGCCATGGTTTTTCAGCTGCCCCGCAGAAAGCTGAGACCAAATTGCACTGTTGTTGGGCGATGTTGTTCTCATGGTTGCAATATCGAGGTCGAAATACGTTGTGTGGTTGACATCGTTAGATTGTATCCTGCCGGTAGTAATTTGGCCACCCTCAATTTCGGTAGTACCGCCAAGATTAAAAACTGACGGAGTGGAGCCAAGCTCAAACTGCACAGCATCTATATAAATGTCAACGGCCGAATAACTGTAATAGCGAAATACCATCCGGACCTTTTTTGTGCCGGTTGGTATCTCAACATCACCGCCCGGGCCCAAGACACAATATCTTTGTATCCAAGAAGTGTTTTCCGGAACTATGGTATCGACAACCTCAGATGTAATGAGGGCATTATTGTTGTTGTAAAAATCAGCTATAACGTAAAGACCCCCAGAGTTAGATGAACCAGCTGCTTTTTGATAAAGGCTAAAACAATACGTAGCTGATTCGTCATCTATCACAATACAATTCGCATCAGTTGGCACCGGCGTTGATAATTCTCTAACGGCAGACATGCCTGATATAAGGACACTATATGACTCGTGGTAAGATTCAACATCTGTAACCGTTACACTACCATCTTCTGTGTGCGACCAACCAGCCACCCAATCACCATCAGCAATTTCAAAAGACGGGTTAAATATTAAATTACCACCGCCAACAGCACCAATAATCAAGTTCCTGGCGCTGATAGTGTCTGATTCAATTTGAGAACCAATGATGCGCTGCCCCATAATAATGTCACCAGTGATAACCCAAGAATCATCATAGTCTGTTGGCTCAGTTTCGTTGTTGTCTGGGGCTTCTTCAAGCTGGACTGCATCAATGTTGATTGCGTTAACGGCACTATTAGAAGCGATGCGTATGTCGCATCTTAAATAGGTGCTATCAATAGTAACGTCCGGTGACACCCCACCAATAGTAAATGAGTATCGGGCCCAAGAGCCAGTAACAGGAATAGTCTTTGTGGTGGTAGAGACATTGTCATATGCATCATAGCAGTCAAACTTGACTGTTGCGCTGGCAGACGAACCGGTATATCTAGCGTAAAACGAGAAGATAAAACGCTTGTCGTGAAAACTATTAACAAATGGAAAGTTCTCGATCATCACAAACGAATTACTGTCAACCGAAACACACGACGACCCATGCTGGCTATCGCTGGTAACATAGTTTGCGGACGCCCAGCTTGAGTCATCTACAGAGTTGCCGGTAACCACCCATCCCTGTGGGGTATAAGAATCTATGCTGGTGGTTCTTTCAAACGAACCATTATTGATGAGGTTCTTGAAAATACCCTTGAGATCGTGACCAATTTTACCAGAGTATGTTACCGAAGCATCAGACTTATTGCCAGCCCGATCGGTTGCCTTGAGGTACCAATAGTAATACTTGTTATACTGGTAACCAGAGAAATAGGTGTCGTTGTAAGTCATCATGCCGCTGCTGTGCGGGAAAGTTATAACCTCTTCAACGTCTGCATCATTTTCATCGCCGTCCCAATCGTCATCACTACTGTGGCGGAACAATGTTACAGTGGACACACCACTTTCATCATCGGTAATCTCACCACCACCCCACGCTAAATAATGTCCACCTGGTATCGGGGAACAAACCCCGGAACGCCAAACATCTGTGTCTATCGACGGCGGTGTAGTATCAACCTGTATTTCAGCATAGTGTACGTCTGTTTTGTTGGACGCCTTGTCAAACGCCTGCCATTCGACATGCACTGGCGTTCCAGTAATACTGGTAATGTTGATACTGGGGTTAGTTACGGCATAAGTTGTGGTAGCCCAAGATCCCCACGCCGACGTATTTTGTTTGACCCTGTATTTGATATACATGAAACCGGCAACCTTGCTGGTATCTCCGCCTACGGCCGAGGTATCATCGTCGGCATCAAAATGAAGGGTTATAGACGAGCTTGATTGCCAATTTGACTGGTCGGCATCAAGCAACTTCACAACCGGAGGGTAGGAGTCAAGATAAACAGTCACCGAATCAGAATCATAGTTTCCTGATTTGTCATACCCCCTGACAGTCAAAGTTTTTGTGCCGTCGGACCCCTGTAAAGGAACGCTGTAGCTATTAGACGACTCGGCGTTCTCATAGTATTTCCAAAGGGTCGGATAATTAATCCCGACCATACCCGGTCCGCTAGTAGCATCAGTAATAGTAACAGACACAACACATGGATCCTGCGGCTTGTACACATAATTACTGCTGTCGTTAACACACGAATATTCGCTGGCCGCTACCGCTATGCTCGGGTTTACAGTATCGACCAAAACGGCTTCACCCGGGCTAACAGCGTTAGTACCATCTACGCCAATACCAGAGGCGAACAGAGTCCCCCAGCCATTGGTTGTACTACCGGATACGGTAAAATACCCGCTATAAGTATACCCCGGGTTGACCTCCGTAATACCCTGAGCATCGATTTGATTACCGCCGGCGTCAATAAACCAAGCTCCCGGCGTACCACTAACCTCAACTCTTGCATGGACATAGAACGTAACATTCTCAGCCTTGACATATTGGTCACCAACAACATTGGTAGCCAAGTTGTTTTCAGACTCGAAAGTAGTAGCAGTGGCGGTCCCAGATGGTACCGCGGTGGTATTTTCATTGCCATATTTGTCAACGGCTGTCACCCAGTAAGTATATGTGGCACCGCCAGTTAGCCCATTGATTATGGTGAGATCGTTGGTAAACGGCTTACCAAGCTCGGTTTTGACCAAAGTTGACAGACCAATGTCACTGTAGATATTTACATGGCTATAATCTGAGTCCGCGGGGCACACCCACGACAACATCACACCGTCAGGGATGCCCTCTGCTGTAAGGCCCGTGACCTGTGAAGGTGGAGTGGCGTCTCCAGCCATGATCGTCGCTTGTGAGCTAAGAGGAGACCTGTTACCGTTAGAATCAAAGGCGTCAATAACATATGTATACTCAGTGTCAGCTAAGGCCTCATCGTCAACAAAGCTGAGATAATTATCAGGCGGGACCTTTGTAGCATCAGAAGCTTTCCATAATCTCTGGCCCAAAAACTCATAATCCGTTCTGATTAGTGGGTTTATGTTATCAACTGCGCCGGTAGTTAAACCACTATAGGTTACCCAAGTAGTGCCGCTAGTCACTGCAGAATAACCAACAAAGCTGGCCCCAGCAGACAAATCTAGACCGTTAACATAAACACCGGCTGAGGTGGTACCAGAAGCAAAGATCTCAAGCTTGGTTTTGGCTGTACCAGAAGGCCAGTTGTTCTGACCGCTTACCTCAGGGCCCTTATAGGGGCCTATAGTTTTGGTAACTCTTGCCCAAGTACCAGTAAAAGTGGCTGGTACATGGTATTCCAAATACTCAGGATCACACGCAGACTCACTGCTGTCATAGCAATAGAGACGCATTTTGATACCGGACAAGGCTGTAGCCGTGCCAGATGCTACCTGTTGGTGCCATGTCAGGGTGTGGGTGATTTGGTTGTCAACATCCATAAAACCGGATGTCATCAGCGATGTACCACTACCAGCGGTCCCACTGCCAGTAAGGTCCCATCTCGGGTCTACCCCATCCCAATCTTCTCTGCGCGGATCCCAGTGCATAATTACCTCAGCTCATATTCAATCGAATCGATCGTGCTGCCAGTACGGTGGAACTTCAGCACCGCTATTGTATCGGTTCCACTGACGATATGAATGCTGTCGGTATAACCATCCGTGACAGTAAATAGTTGTTGGGCACCATCTATGGCGCCCCAGTAAAACACGGAGTTAATCAGTGTGTCAAGGTGGGTGTAAATCGTGCTATCAATCTGGGCCAAAGTGGACAGGTTCCTGACCTGGAAACAAAACTCAGTCGTATAAACATTTCCATTCTCGGCAAAAGCTCTAATCACACCAGAATAAACCCCAGACCCGAGACTGTTAGTAATGCTCGCGATAGGGGCGTTGATGCGCCAAGCTACCTCGCTACCAGAAGCCGCACCAACTGTATCACATTCCAAAAACCACACAGTGTCTTTATAGTTTTCGGCCGGTACGTCTTTAGTTCTCATTGGTACCCACTGGTTGCTGTTTTTAGACAACGTAACCTGCACACTATCAAACGGTGTCGGTCTGGCATATGAAGTATCAGTATACTCAAAATAAACATTCAAAGTATCGGTTTCCTCATAGATCGGGCAGGCATCGGCCCTGTCAACCACAATAGTCAACACTATCGCAGCTGCAAATAGTATGATAGCCAAAACAACTCTCTTATTCATTGTTACCTCGCTTGACATTTGTTGTAGATATCCATAGTTTTTTTACATACTTATCGCTCAATGAGCAAGTGTTTGCGATCCGCAGCATTGACAACCGGAATCCAGTAGATGATATTGTCATTGTCAGAATCGCTCTCGCCGGCGTCATTCTTGGCCTTGAAGTAAACGGTTTTTACTCCATACCCCAATGATAAGGTGAATGTTGAATCCGCGGTAATCAGGTTCCAACTGGCCCCGGAAAAATCTGACTCCTCACTCACCATATAATGGGTGGGTTCATTGGTGGCAACAAAAGTCAATGATACTGATCGTTGTTTTACCGTATCATCATCATTATTGATAGTAAACGAACTGATTACCGGGACATCTGGTTCATCGTAATAGATGTCGTCACTCTCACTGCCACTAGTGCCGGCCTCATTCATTACCTTCACATAAACGGTTTTTGTCCCGTCACCTGCTGACAAATCAAAATCGTAAGTAGCGCTAAACACATCCCAAACCGCACCATCAAATGTAGCGCTCTCCGAAGCCATGATAGAATCAGGGCTATTGGTGGCGGTAACATCAAGCTCAACCGTCATATCATAAGTGGTGTCGGCGTCTGAGTCTATCACAAACGAACTAATCACTGGTGGATCGCCGGTCTCGGCATAGTTGATAGCGTCACTAACACTTTCAGATTCGCCTGTGGCGTTTTTGGTCTTAAAGTAAACCGTTTTCACCTCATACCCAGTGGACAACGAAAACGCCGGGGCTATTGAGTATGTTTGCCAACTAGCGCCACTGAAGTCTGATGATTCCGAAGCCATGTAATGAGTAGGGCTACCAGTACAAGTATTGTTCAGTGTAACACTCTGGTTATAGGTGGTGGCATCATCATTGTTGATAGAAAAATCTGACACCACCGGAACCTCTCCCATTGTCAATACATATGTCTTGGCTTGGTCGATAGTCACAACCGTATCTGCAAGATATGAATTGTACTGGGCTACAATCGTATAGTCATTATGGAATGTTCTGTCGGTTTCAATGTTGTATGTAGAACTACTAGCGGAGTCGCTAAACTCCGGTACAGAAAAAATGGCCAGACCATTAGCGTCAGACGTGCCAGACAGGAGAGTATCATTGTCGGTGCTGATAAAGTAGATGGTAGCCCCTTCTTGGTTGGATGCACCAATCTTAGTGTTGACAGTGATGGTATGGCCATACTTCCAAGACGCATACGGTGTAGCCACATCATAAAAATAGTAGTATGACGATTTGTGGAAGTAGTCGTTATAGAGCCATGACTCTACCGTGTTGTTTGGGAACTCGCAATCAACCAAGTTTAAATTAAGGGTCCAGTCCCTAAGATTTCTGATGTATATTTCATCACCGATATCACCAGACCAAGATCCACCCCTGATACCAGACGGCGCCCCATCAAAGAACAGCGTGTCGTTCCTTGCATAGAGCAAGTCATTCGTAGTGTCCGTACTGCTAGCCACTGGGTGCGCAACAAGCATCAGATACCCGTTGTTTTCTGTGTAGAAACCGTTATTCATCGACCCCGAAACATTGGAGCACCTAAGGGTCTGGGCATCTACCCACTCTTCAGCTAACAGTGTATCTGTGTATCTATAACCATCGCCTGCACCATCATTGGCATAAAAGAAAATTGTCGAACCGCTATGGCGGTGCAAATAAGCTGAGTCTACAAATGTAGTGTCGATCTGGAACTCGTTACCAACCATTGCTACCCCGTCGTTAAACTCTTGGGTCTGTAAAAAGGCATCGTTGGTAACAAACGTATTGCTGTCGATGTTTGACCTGCTGTCTAGATCGGTGATATACAATGCAACTACAGGATCATCCTCTAGGGCTAAGGCCTTAACTGTGTTATGGGCAAAGTACAACTCTGAGTTATAGCCCTCGTCACCAGAGCTCATCCTGACTGTAGTCGACCCCAAATACCTTGGTGATGGTGTAACGTCTTGGGCCTCATAACGACCATACCCAATAAAGGTGTTTGAATCAGCAATCAAACCCCTGGTACCCTCTAATTGCAAAGATATATTCTGCATAATACCGTACTGCTGACCATTACTAATACACTGAGTCGCAACATAGTTACCACGTAGATATGACTGCTGGTCATAGCCCGTGGTGTCTAATGCCGAGAGCTGGATACCCCTACCACATGATTGGCCGGTATCTGACCGGATAGTGTTATAGCGGATGTCTGCACCACCACCACCCCAAATCATAATACCAAAACCATTACCTGGAGTATTGGCATTGTGGCTAATAAAGTTGTTATAAATCTTGGGCAGAGCATAATCAACCACACCGTTGTCGATATTGTCAACCTTACATTTTGACTGGATGACAATATGCATACTCCCAAAACAGGCATTTGAATCTATAATGCCACCATACTGTCCATCGCTATTGCTGGCCTTAATGTTCATACTGGGGCTGTCGTCACGCTTACCCATGGCGTAAGTATGATTCCACAGGGAACAGTTTCTAACCACGTTATTAGTGAAGTCTTTGAACCAGAGATTAAATTCGGAAACCCCCTTGACGGTGTTGTTAATGGCATAAACAGTATCGTTACTAGCCGGGTATAAAAATTCCACACCGGCGCCTTGGAATACACCGTTAGAGCCCTCAGCAAGAGTACCGTTGCCAACCCAACAATTGTAGCCAACATTATTCCAATCACCGGGGTACACGTCTGGACTACAATAGTACTGGGTGACATCACCGCTCATATATAAACCAGTATACAGATCGGTGTCACACGGACCAACAACGCCATAGTATCGATATGGGTGGATATTCACATCATCAACATAAAAATAGCCAGAGTTAGCCGTAGAGCAACCGACCGCCCTTAATCCAATGCGATATCCAACAGAAGTGTCTGGAGCGACAAAGTCTGCCCAAATCGCTATGCCATCCCTAACGGTAGTGCCGTATAAACACTCTGCTATATAGACAAATGTGTCGACAACAGCGTCCATCAAACCAATCTGCATGTCGATATTACCATCTACATCATTGTAGTAAACAGCCGACACAGCCCAGTGGTGGTCTGCCGCAAAAGTATATGTGTCGTCGCTGATAATGAGCTGAGTATCTGACGTAGTTGGTGTCTCTACCCTGAGGGCATAATCACCACTCCATAATGACGGATCCTCAGATGAGGTACGCTCATGATGACCAGCCCTGCGGTAAGAACCATCAGCATTGGTAAAGTCCCAACCATCAGCATAATTTGTGTCGGTGTCTGGTGTCTCAAAAGATCTGTTAGTAACCGCGATCGAATCGACATCGGCATAGGTCAGAGTGTAGCCGTTAAGATCTAAGTGTATGT
>Ga0272443_10007046_pt1 | contig 10893 bp, 9 predicted proteins | sample SSMAcet12_FD_193581 | JGI IMG/M metagenome (GOLD analysis project Ga0272443, IMG submission 193581) | Marine sediment archaeal communities from Little Sippewissett salt marsh, Falmouth, MA, United States - SSM-Acet-12 | ecosystem: Environmental > Aquatic > Marine > Wetlands > Sediment ... | reverse complement strand
TGGAATTGCCATGATCAACAGTGCAATCGCGGGAGATGCTAAATTATTGGGACACCCCCGACGTCAGACGATATTTTTATTGCTCGGTCTGGTTGTTCTTTTTGTTGTCGCTGCACTGGATTATAAATATTGGATTACATTGATCCCCGTGATGTATATTGTCGTCATTGGGTTCTTGTTGTTAGTGACTACGGCTGAAGCCCGTTTTGGGGCTGCTCGCTGGTTGGAGGTGGGGACGATTCTGATTCAGCCGGCTGAGATCGCAAAGATTGTCATCATCCTGGCGTTGTCGAATTTCTTTGCTAACCATTTTTATGACGCGCAGAAAACATCGGTTATTCTGCGCAGCGGCTTGTTGGTCGGTGGCATTACGATCTGGATTTTCCTGCAGCCGAACCTCAGCACAACGATTGTGCTGCTGGTGATCTGGGCGGCTTTCCTCTGGATCACAGGTATCCGGATGAAATTTATCTTTATCGTGATTGGCATAGTCCTTCTTGTTATATTAATTGGCCTGGGAACAGGATTTTCATTTCTGGAAGAATACCAACGAAACCGAATCACCAATTTCTTATTCCCTGATCCTGAAGCAAGTTTTGGTGAAACCTATAATGTGGACCAGGCTTTGATCACGATTGGAACGGGCAGTTGGTTTGGTGAGGGCTATCTTCAATCCACCCAATCTCAATTGCACTTTTTGATGGTTCGCCATACCGATTTTATTTTTTCAGTTTTGGCGGCTGAATTTGGTTTTGTAGGCACAACGATCGTTATTCTATTATTGCTTGTTGTTGTCTACCGATGTTTCCGCATAGCTCGAAATTCAACAGATATGTTTGGCTCCCTGATTGCCTATGGGTTTGGGATTCTGATTTTCTTCCAGTCAATGGTCAACATCGGGGTTAATTTGAATGTGCTCCCCGTGACCGGGCTGACCCTGCCTTTTGTCAGTTATGGTGGTAGTTCGCTGCTCTCTTTGATGTTGGGCATTGGCATGGTGGAAAGCGTGGCAATGCGGTCACCTAAAAAACTGAAAGTGTCATGACAAAGATCACTTTTTCATGGATATCCCCGGCAGCCCTTGATAGTTTCAAACCTATTTGGTAAAATATAGCCCACGTTAATTTGTAGTGGGGGTTCGTCTAATGGCAGGACAGCAGACTCTGAATCTGTATATGGAGGTTCGACTCCTTCACCCCCAGCCTCGAAAAATCCCGGTAACACCGGGTTTTTTCTTTTATCAGGCTAATTTTTCTCCATGGGATAAATACATACTTGATTGCAGCGCTGCGCGGCGCTTAGCGGCCTTTCTGAAGCCCTGGGGATGGTGTCTACTGCGTTGGTGGAACATTTATGGGTCTCAATTTCAAGGACGCCAATATCGGCTGCATCCGTTATAATGGGGCTTGTCCATCTATCCGATACTTTCGGAGGAACGCATTGAAGAAGAATTATCTCTACCTGACAGTCTTTTTTACGGGCATGACCTCGTTGGCGGTTGAACTCTCCGCCTCGCGGCTGTTGGGAAACGTCTATGGCAGCAGTAACCTGGTCTGGGCCTGTATTATCGGGCTGATCCTGATCTATCTCACTTTGGGTTACTGGCTGGGCGGCAAGTTGGCTGACCGGCGCCCGACTCCGAAGGTGTTCTATCGCTTGTTGATGTGGGCCAGTCTGACGGTTGGGTTGGTGCCGATCATTGCCCGGCCGATTTTACGAGTGGCTGCCAACGCCTTTGACCAGTTACAGATCCCCATGCTGGTGGGGGCGTTTATCACTGTACTGATCCTTTTCATCATCCCAGTCACGTTGATCGGGATGGCTTCACCTTTTGCCTTGAAGCTCGCTCTGCGCGATACCGAAAACGCCGGCAGGGAATCCGGCCGCATCTCGGCGATCTCCACCCTGGGATCGTTTATTGGGACATTTTTGCCGGTTTTGGTACTGATCCCATTGATTGGCACCTTCAGGACCTTCCTGTTCTTCAGTTCACTTCTGATGCTCATTGCGACGATTGGCTTCTTCGTCGCTGTGGATTTTCGATCCTGGCTGCGTCAGGCCTGGATGCCGATCGTGCTGATCCTGCTTTGGGTTTTCGGCACCCGTGGGGCGGATAAGGCCTCGGAAAATATGGTTTATGAGACCGAATCGGCCTATAACTACATTCAGGTGCTGGAAGTTGGAGATTACCGATATTTACGGTTGAATGAGGGGCAGGGTTATCATTCGGTCTATAGCTCATCTGAACTCTTTTATGGTGGTCCCTGGTCCCAGGTTCTGGTTGCGCCTTTCTTCACCAGTGCGCCAGTTGACATGGATTCGGTCCAAAGCATGGCTGTCGTAGGATTAGCAGCCGGCACGACTGCCCGTCAGGCGACGGCCGTTTACGGCGAAGATTTACAAATTGATGGGTTTGAGATTGATCCGCAGATTGTTGAGATAGGACTAACCTATTTTGGGATGACCGAAGACAACCTGAATGTGATCGTTGAGGATGGCCGCTGGGGATTGGCGCATTCGGATAATCTCTACGACATCATCAGCGTGGATGCTTACCGGCCGCCCTATATTCCCTGGCAGATGACGACGATGGAGTTTTTTGAGATTGTCTATAACCATTTGACAGATCAGGGCACACTGGTGATCAATATCGGCCGCAGTCCATTGGATCGCACACTGGTGAATGACCTCGCTACGACTATCCGGCAGGTCTTTCCTACGGTCTTCACAATGGATGTGCCAAACTCGTTCAATACCATTCTTTTTGCGACCCGGCAGCCCGGCAATTGGGATAATTTATGGGAAAATTACGCTTATCTTTCCAGTATGGATGAGGTTGATCCCTTGCTGCTGGAAGCCATGGCGACGACATTGATGAATATCCAGCCGGAACCGGAAGTAACCCGGGTTTACACCGATGATAAAACGCCGATTGAATGGGTGACCAATAAGATCGTGTTGGACTTCATTCTTGGTGGTGATATGGGAGATTTAAATTGAAAAATAAAAAAGTAACTAAAAGTGTTTTGGGGTGGGTGGCAACAGTCCTGACTCCGTTTGCCATCCTGATGTTGGCTGTCAGGGTGTTAATCACACCCGTGTTTGCCAAAATTGAATACAAAATGCCCGGTTTCCCGGAGGACCCCTTCGGTTTCACGATGGAGGATCGACTGACCTGGTCCAAGCCATCCATTACTTACCTGACCAATAGCGCCGGCATTGACTATCTGGAGGAACTGACATTTGAGGATGGTACACCGATTTATAATGCCGATGAATTGAGTCACATGGATGATGTGAAGAATGTGGTCAAATGGATGCTAACCGGACTCTCCGTTGTGATCTTGTTTTTGGTCCTGATTACTTACTTCTTTGTGAAGAATGAGTGGCGGCTTGATATGTTGGTCGTCCTTAGAAGAGGTGCCTGGGCAACCATCGGTCTGATCGCGGTTATTTTCACATTCGTGACTCTGGCTTTTGACCAATTGTTCACCTGGTTCCACATGCTCTTTTTCGAGAGCGGCACCTGGAAATTCTACACCTCAGACACCCTGATCCGGCTTTTCCCGATGCGATTTTGGCAGGATACTTTCATCGCGGTTGGTGTTCTCAGCCTGATTTTCAGTGGATTGATTATTTTGTTCAGCCGAACCAAACCGAAGGCGGTTAAAGGATAAGCAGGGTTTTTCTTGGAATTCTGCTGAATCCTTTTAGCGGCAGCAACCAGGGATCAAAAGAACGGCGGAACAAGAGGGAGCCTTTTTTGTTACGAAATTTGATCCACTCTTTGAAAAAGATGACAACAAAAAACGAGCTATCAATTATTGATAGCTCGTTTTATTTTTTATACTTTTAGGAACGAAGTGATGTCCCTAGCGAACAGCAACCGGGTTATCCGGGTTGGCTTTAGGATCAAAGATGTGGAAGTTGGCCATATTGAAGACCACTTTGACATCTTCACCCATGCTCACTCGTGTGCGAGGGTCTACCCGGGCAACGAAGCTATGATCACCAATCATCATGTAGAGGAAGATCTCATTACCCATTAACTCTGTGACATCCACTTTTGCGTCAACAGGTTCAGCGATGATCGATGGGGGAGCATATTTCGGATTGTGGATATCTTCCGGCCGAATGCCGAAGATCACTTCCTGCCCAACCAAACTTTCATAGACGCCCTGGCGTTCCTTCGGGATTTTCACTTTGAAGCTGCCAAGATCAGCGATTAACTCGCTGCCTTCCTTGACCAGCTTGCCATCGAAGAAGTTCATGGAGGGTGAACCGATGAACCCGGCGACGAATAAATTGGCGGGGAAGTCGTAGAGCTGTTGGGGGGTATCCAACTGCTGCAGCACACCCTTATTGAGAACCGCGATCCGGGTTGCCATGGTCATGGCTTCTGTCTGGTCGTGGGTCACGTAGATGAAGGTGGTTTCCAGCCGTTTGTGCAGTTTGCTGATCTGCGCACGGGTCTGGACCCGCAATTTGGCATCCAGGTTGGACAGCGGTTCATCGAAGAGGAACACTTTTGGCTCGCGAACGATTGCCCGGCCGACCGCCACACGCTGGCGCTGGCCACCGGAGAGTTCACGGGGTTTCCTGTCCAGAAGCTGTTCAATCCCCAGGATCTTTGCGGCTTCTTCCACTTTGGTCTTGATCTCGTCCTTGGGGGTCTTGCGGAGTTTCAAGCCAAATGCCATGTTGTCATAGACAGACATGTGCGGGTAAAGCGCGTAGGACTGGAAGACCATGGCGATGTCGCGGTCCTTGGGGGCCACGTCATTGACGACCTGGTCACCAATCAGCACTTCACCATCAGTCACTTCTTCCAACCCTGCAAGGCATCGCAATGCCGTAGTCTTGCCACAGCCCGAAGGCCCGACAAGGACAAGGAATTCCTTGTCTTCGACATGGATGCACAGGTCGTTCAGCGCAACTACGTCGCCGAACTTTTTCCATACATGATCATACGTTACACTAGCCATAATAAATGTTCCTCCAATCTGAAAAGTTTAGTGGTTCCATTATACCACCATTGACTCTCCCTCCCTGGGTAAAGAAAGAAATTAAGTTTAAATAAAAAAAACACCAGCCCTTGTCCGGCTGGTGTTTGGGTGATCTGTTAGGGATTAGCGCTGTTTTTTCTCCAGAATGGTTGTCCGCAAATTCTTGAGCCGCTTCATGGCATCGTTGTGACCGTAGCCAAAGTAATCGTGCAACAGGGTATATTCGGAATAGAGTCGGTTATAGGTTTTCTTGTCGTTGTTATTTGGCACGAAGGTTTTCTTCATCAGATGGGCCATATTCGTGGTGGCATCCTGAATGGTCGCATAGCCGCCATTTTCCGTACCCGCTGCCACAGCCGCATACATTGCGGCACCCATCGCAGAGGAATGGGGGCAATCGGCCATTTTGATCTCCATTCGGGTCACTTCGGCGAGGATTTTCAATAGCAATTTGTTTTGCATTGGCGCACCGCCGGTGACTACAATCTCATTGATCGGAACGCCGCTGGCGATGAAGGTTTCGATGATTTTCCTTGTGCCATAGGCTGAGGCTTCCAGCATGGCCCGGTAAATTTCTTCTGGCTTGGTATTGAGGTTGTAGCCCAGAATCAGGCCTGTCAGGTCTTCATCCACCAGGATACTGCGGTCGCCATTCCACCAGTCCAGGGCGATCAGACCCGATTCCGCAGGTTCGAGAGCGGCAGCCTTTTCTTCCATGTATTTATAGATGCTGATCTTCTGTTTGCGGGCTTCTTTCGTATATTCCTCGGGGGCAACATTCTGCATGAACCATGCAAACTGATCTCCGCCGCTGGCCTGGCCGGCCTCGTATCCAATATATTCCGAGACGATGCCATCTTTGACCATGCCAATCATACCCGGCACCCGGTATTCTTTTTTGGAGAGTACCATGTGCACGAAACGCGTGCCCAAAAGAATGGTCATATTGCCCGGTTCAACCACACCGGCGGCCGGTACAGCGGCCTGGTTGTTCATCATGCCGGTGGTCACCGGAATCCCGGGTGTCAGTTTCATCCAACGGGCGGCTTCTTCACAGAGTTCGCCGACCTGTTGTCCGAGTGGGGAGATCTCGCGGGACATTTTTTCATCCACGACATTTGCCAGCCCGGAGTCCAGGGAGGAGAAGAAGGTCTCCAATGGGAAACCTTCTGCTTTGGACCAAAGTGCTTTATAACCAGCAGCGGTTATGCTGCGGGATTCGAACCCAGTCAGCTGCCAGGTGAGCCAATCACAACCTTCGATCAGACGATCGGCAGCGTTGTAGACTGAAGAGGATTCATCATAGGTCTCCCAGACTTTCGGGAAGAACCACTCCGCGTTGATCCTGCCGCCATAACGATCCAGGAAAGTCTCAAAGCGGTCAGCAGCCAATTCGGTAATCTGATTGGCTTTATCTTTAGCCGCGGTATGCCTGCCGATCTTCGGCCAGGCGTTGGGATCGTCCTTGAATTCATCCAGCAGGGCCAGCGGGGTGCCCTCCGCCGTGACGGGGATCAGGGTGGAATCGGCAAAGCTTACGCCGATGCCAATCACCTGGTCTGCATCAATGGCGTTACCCTTGAGCAGCTTGGGGACGGTTCGCTTGAGTGCTGTTATATAGTCCCGGGGATGGTGCAGTGCCCACCCGGGGGCAAGCTCGATATTTGAATCGGGGAGTTCTTCAGTAATGATGCCGTGTGTATAGTGATAGGTTGCTGAATTTGTACACTTACCATTACTGACATTCACCAAAAGGGCGGTTACTGTCTGGTTGCCAAATTCAATGCCGATGGTGAATTTACTCTTTCCACTCAAGATACATTCTCCTCACAAAATATCCAGTCCAAAATAATTAATTCTACTTATTATCTATTAATCCAGCCCCAACCGCAAGTTCCTGCATTTCGCTGGTGATTTTTCGCTTTCTTTCAATATTTAATGCCCGATTGAGGCTGGTGATAATATCATCTGAATTACGTTTTGCTTCCTCCATGAGCAGGAAGCGGGATGAATGCTCTGCAATAGCCGATTCCAATAACGCTCGATAGAAGGTTGAGGCAATAAAATGGCTTTTGATATGGTCATAGATACCACGGGGATCGGTCTCGATAATGGGCGGCGGCCAGTGGAGGTCTGTTGAGGCCATGGCAGCGTCCTGCTCGGTTAGGTCAAAGGGCAAAAGGGTGACCGCCGTGAACTGAAGCTGTCCATCACTCCTTTTTTTCTGATATAGGACGGTTAAACGGTCCAACTGGGCGGTCTCAAATTGAGTGATCCACTCCTGGGTGATGAGGTACGCCTGCCGGTATGCATTCAAGAGGTCCGAATCCAATGGAGCGGACCAGACTGGCATCATCCCCAGAACAGTGAGGGCATGACTCATTCTGGCGCCCAGCGCCCAGACCTGCTGAATTGGAGTGGATTGGCTTTCCATCCATTCGAGTGCCTTTGTGGCCAGGTTTTCATTGAACTTACCGCAAAGCCCTCGCTCAGTACCGATCAGCAGTGCAACGCTGTTGTCAGGATCATTACCCTTTGAGGGGTTGGCGTGCTTTGTATTCGCCTTTTCGCTTAACAGCGGTGAAATCTGCCGGAGGATTTGGTAGTAATTTTCCTGAAAGCCAGTCAGACGCTGTAGTTTGTTCTGCGCCATTTGCCAGGTCCCCATTGAAATGGTTCGCAGCGCGCCCAAAAGAGGCTCAATGGCCTGCAAGTTGTTCAACCGCGCAACGATCCTCTCGTATGACTGACTCATGGTGATTTAGAAAGTCTCGATCCTGTCGATATCCCAGATGAACGCCACGGCGCCACCCAGATCGGCTGTGACGGGTTTGCTGCCCATGGAAAGGGTGTCCTCTGTGGATTGGGGGCTCATTTCGATCTTCGTCCGGCAATGGGTCTTGATGATATCTAAAACCTCATCCAATTGGATTTCTTTGACCGCAATGAACAGAGATTTCTGGCTCTGACGCAGCATTCCGCCCCTGGTTTCGGCATAGGTGGCGGTGTGCCCTGCGTTGATCAGAGCGTCCAGAACCGACTCAGCGCTGTTGGATGGAACCACGACCATCATCATTTTCATTGACTTGCACCTTTCTCTTCCATCCAGACCTGACTGAATTCCTCCAAAGCCTGGGCTAACTGCTCTTCGATCAACGGCGTCAATTCGCCGGTTTTCTCAATTTCACTGGCAAGTTTTGCCTGGTGGGTATTGAAATACAAGGTTAATCTGTCCTTGTGTTTAGCGATCCGCCGGAGGGGAATCTGATCCAGATAGCCATGATTGAGCGCAAACAGGATGACCACGGTGCCGACAAAGGTGATCGGCTCATGGGGTTTCTGCTTGAGGACTGCCAATATTCGCTGACCTTTTTGGATCTGATTGCGTGTGGCTTCATCCACCTCCGTGCCAAAGCGGGTGAAGTGTTCCACTTCCTGATATTGGGAGAGTTCCAATTTCAGGTTTCCAACCAGGTTACGCATGGCGGATTTTTGAGCAGCGCCGCCCACCCGGGAAACGGACCGGCCGATATCAATTGCCGGTTTCTGCCCCTGGTTGAACAGGTTGGTATCCAGCATAATTTGTCCATCGGTGATGGAAATCAGGTTGGTGGGGATATACCCCGAGATATTACCGTTTTGGGTTGTGGCAATCGGTAAGGCGGTGATGGAGCCGCCGCCTTGTTCCTGATCCAGTTTGCAGGCTCTCTCCAAAAGGCGGGAGTGCAGGTAAAAAATGTCACCGGGATAGGCTTCACGACCCGGTGGGCGGCGGAGCAGCAGGCTGAGTTCACGGTAGGCATCGGCATGTTTGGTCAGGTCATCAAAGACCACCAAAACATCCATTCCGAGATCAAGGAAAAATTCCGCCAGGGTCATGCCGGCATAGGGCGCCAGATAGCGAAGGGCGGGTTGGTCGTCCGGACTGCTGATAATGACGGAGGTGCGCTCCATCATCTCATGAGAGCGGAGCGTGTTGATCACGGACAGGGTTGAGGATTTCTTCTGCCCAATCGCCACATAGATGCAACGGACATCGCTTTGCTTCTGGCTGAGGATGGCGTCAATGGCCAGGGTGGTTTTACCTGTCTGGCGGTCGCCGAGGATCAATTCCCGTTGTCCTCTTCCAATTGGGAACAGGGCATCAATTAGTTTGGTGCCGGTGAAGAGCGATTCGTTCACCGGTGAGCGTTTGATCACACCGGGCGCTGTGCGGGAGAGAAAGCGATATTCGCTGACCTCAATAGGCCTGTCGTTATCAAGCGGATTTCCCAGGGGATCAACGATACGTCCGAGGAAAGCGCTGCCTACCGGAATGCTCAATCGGTCGCCGGTGGCCTGGACAAGGTCCCCGCCCCGGATGCTTTTCTCATCGCCCAGCATGATCAGGTCCACCCGTTTTTGTTCAAGGTTGAGCGCCATGCCCTCCACCCCGGTGGGGAAGGTGACGATTTCGTCAATGCTGACATTGGGCAGGCCGGAGACTGTGGCAACACCGTTGCCAATATGCTGGACAGTGCCAACATCCCGAAAGCGGACCCGGCTGGGGAGGTCGGATGATTTTTCCTCAAGGGTCGTGATCAGGCTCTTGATCTTCTTCCTGGTCGGATCGGCTTTTTTCTTGGCTACCTTGTCCCGTACGGACTTTACAAAAGCTTCCGTGGAATGGCTAAGCCTGGAGCGGTTCGCCAATTCCTCCGAGAAAGATTCGAGGTGTTTATCCAAATCGCGGGACACCTGAGGATCACTGCTTTCCATCAAGGTTTTCCTCCAGGACCGCAGCAACATCCGATTTCAATTCGGCCAATTCCATGGCAAGCGTATTCTCGACCACCAGGTCACCCATCCTGACACGGATGCCGGCGATCAGTTTGGGGTCAATATTGACCTCCATATTGACGTTGCTGTCTGCCAGCGCGCTGAACGTGCGGATGAGGTTGCGCTGCTGATCGGGTGTCAATTCCTTGGCGGAGGTCACGAAGACTGTGGGCGTTCGCCCTGCGAGGGATTCGCGGATGGCATGCACCTGGCGCATGTCGGTCTTACCCAATTCCCAGATCTCGTGTGTCAGTTCATCAATGAAGTTGTCATGGATGACCTCCGGGGCTGCTTTAGCAAGCACCTTCCCCGTAATATCGAGGATTGAATCGACTAGTTCGTCCTGCAACTGGGCGACTTCCTGCTGTTGGCGTTTTTGCGCCTCCCTTTCAGCTTCTCCGAGGATTTGTTCCGCTTCAAGATGCGTTGCTTCTAAAAGCGTTTCGCTTTGTTCCTGGGCCTTCTGGTAGGCTTCCTGCATCCGGACTTCAATTTCCGCATCAATCGCAGCCAGCCGCTGGTTGACTTCATCCAGTTTCGCGGCTGCCTCAGCTTCTTCGAATCTGGCTTCTTCAAGTATGGCTTCGCGTTCTGCCGCCCGATCATTCATCCGTTTGACAATCGGTTTGAAGAGGAGGAAGTAAAGCGCGATCGCCAGAATCAGGAAGTTGATGACCTGGGTAAGGATCGTTACAATATCTATATCAAGCATGGATTATCTCCTTAGAGATACTTATCCAAAGAAACGGTCCAATAAGGGGTTCCCGAAGATTAAGATCAGCACAACGAGCAGTGAATAAATAGCGGTTGATTCCAGCAGTGCCATTGCGATCAGCAGTGTGGTCCGCAGGTCACCGGCGGCATCCGGTTGGCGGGTCATCCCTTCCAGCGCTTTTTGGACGGCTTTGCCTTCCATCAGAGCGGGGATGATTGAGCCCAAAACGATGCCTCCGACGGCAAATATTATGGTAATGAGGGTAACAATGGTTCCAGAGTCTAATTGCCACATAGGATTTGTTCCTTTCTAAATACGTACTATGATTCCTTAAGTTCTTGTTTCATTTGACGG
>Ga0272443_10007044_pt1 | contig 10894 bp, 8 predicted proteins | sample SSMAcet12_FD_193581 | JGI IMG/M metagenome (GOLD analysis project Ga0272443, IMG submission 193581) | Marine sediment archaeal communities from Little Sippewissett salt marsh, Falmouth, MA, United States - SSM-Acet-12 | ecosystem: Environmental > Aquatic > Marine > Wetlands > Sediment ... | reverse complement strand
CCGCCAGATGAGGGTGGCCAAGACTCATGAGCCAATCTCCATTTGAGCAGGCGGGCAGTCTTCGAATCGGCACCGTAGATTTCGTGTCTCCAGACGAGATTAAGGTCGCTCTCGATATCGAGGCTCCTGAGTCCGTAGCACTCAACGCTGGCGGACCAAGACCATTTCCGCGAGTCAATAGCTATATCCTGATTCCCGTTGATGCCGGGTATCTTGTTGGCCAGATTGAATGGCTAACTATCGAACGTTCTGCATTCCCAAAACGTCGTGGCATGAAGGATTTTGGCCTGATCGATCTGCCTTACCCTCTGCGAAAGCTGAGCCTGAACCCACTTGGGACTCTTCGAGCAAGCTCCCACGACTCAGCCCAGTACGTCTTTCGACGAGGTGCTGATGCTTTGCCATCAGTCGGTGCAGCAGTCCTGCTCCCAACGGAGAACCAGCTCCACTCAATTGTCGAGTCAGGAGTACGCCGGCGGGTGAAAATCGGGACAAGCCCTCTTGCTGGTGATGCAGAGGTGTGCATCGACCCAAACAGGCTGTTTGGCCGCCATCTCGCTGTGCTTGGCAACACGGGAAGCGGCAAATCTTGTTCCGTTGCTGGATTGATTCGATGGAGTCTCGAACAGGCACGGAAGACTCGTTCCGGCCAACCAAACGCGAGATTTCTCGTCTTGGACCCAAATGGGGAGTACTCACGTGCCTTCAGCGGAGATGATTCAGCACTGAAGGCGAGAATCTTTAGGGTCAATCCGAGTGATGCCAAGCGTGCGTTGAATGTACCGCTATGGTTCTGGAACAGTGCGGAATGGTGCTCGTTCACCCAGGCCAGTGCGAAGACTCAGCGGCCGCTACTCAGGCGCGCGTTGCGAGAAGTGAAAGCAGGACGAGTTGGGGCTACTACCCCGACCAACGAGGAGAAGAAACTTGCGCTACGCAGGTATCTATCATCGCGACTCATATCCATCAGACGTGATCTTCGATCGGGTGCGATCCAGACAGATGAAAGCAAGTTCGGATTCCGCCTCAGGGCGATGGCAAGTGACTTGGAAGCCAGGGCCTGTGATTTCCCTGACTGCGCACTTGATGAGATTCAAACCGCCATCACTTCTGCATTGTCAGAAACCTTCAAGACCTTCGTGAAGGATGGCGAGACAATCGATTACTACAGAGCGTTCACCGAGACTCAGGTTTCCGCCATAGCCACTGCCCTGAGGAAATCCTTAGATACACTAGGTGGCATCATCTATCAAGAAGGGCCTGACGAGGATGTCCCTCTGTCGTTCAGTGGAACGGACTTAGCTGATCATCTAGAGATCCTGGCCGAGCAGGAGAATGTGAGTCAGTACTTGGATTTCCTCGTTGCCCGCATCCGCACATTTCTTTCGGATCCCAAATTGCGAGCCATCATTGGGGATGCTGACGGCGTGACTCTTGAGAAGTGGTTGAGTGACTATGTAGGAGCTACCGAGGCTGCAGATGGCTGCATATCGGTCATCGACGTCTCGCTCGTTCCATCGGAAGTTGTCCATATTGTCACAGCTGTGGTTGCACGCATGGTCCTGGAGGCGTTGCAGCGGCATGTCAAACTGAATGGCGTTGCTCTCCCGACTGTCCTAGTCATGGAGGAAGCACACACCTTCATCAAGCGCTACAAGGAGGACGCCGAAAACCAAGACGCTGCGGCAGTTTGCTGTCAGGTTTTCGAGCGAATTGCACGCGAAGGGCGCAAGTTTGGACTTGGACTCGTTCTTTCTTCCCAGCGGCCTTCCGAGCTCTCGCCCACGGTGTTGTCTCAGTGCAATACGTTTCTCCTTCATCGGATCAGCAACGATCGAGATCAAGAACTTGTACATCGCTTGGTTCCGGACAACCTGAAGGGCTTGCTCCGCGAGCTGCCATCACTTCCATCGCAAAGCGCGATTCTTCTTGGCTGGGCATCAGAGCTGCCAATTCTCGTGCGAATGAACGATCTGCCCAAATCGCAACAGCCCCGCTCCGACGACCCCGACTTCTGGGGCGTCTGGCTAGCCAAGGACGAAGAAGGGAAGCCTCTTCCACGACCTGTTGACTGGGCTAAAATCGCCAGAGATTGGCAAGCTGGACCGACAGAAACAGGCACTGGTGATGACGAATGATTTCTAGTCTCCAGCCGTATCGCGCGATGAAGGATTCCGGCATCGAGTGGCTGGGAGAGATTCCTGAGCATTGGGAGTTGGAACGAGGCAAGAATCTGTTCACGAAGGCCGAGCGTCCTGTACGCAAGACGGATCAAGTTGTCACCTGCTTCAGGGATGGCACAGTCACTCTGAGAAGGAATCGCAGAACGCAAGGATTCACTGAATCCCTGAAGGAGTTCGGATACCAAGGAATCAGAGTCGGCGATCTCGTGATTCACGCCATGGATGCATTCGCCGGTGCTGTTGGCGTCGCTGACTCAGACGGGAAGGGAACGCCGGTCTACGCGGTGTGCAAACCGAAGCCCCGTGCGAATGCCTACTATCACTCATTCGTAATCCGAGAGATGGCTAGGCGCCAATGGATTCTCGCCCTGGCTACCGGCATTCGCGAGCGGTCAACAGACTTCCGTTTCGGAGCATACGCGAATCAACGAGTCCCGCTTCCTCCCCTCCCCGAGCAAGATGCCATCGTTCGATTCATCGACTATGTGGATCGGCGGATTCGGCGCTACATCCGGGCGAAGCAGAAGCTGATCAAGCTGCTCGAAGAGCAGAAGCAGGCCATCATCCACCGCACCGTCACCCGCGGCCTCAATCCTGACGCGCCCCTCAAAGACTCCGGCGTCGAATGGCTCGGCCAAGTGCCTGAGCATTGGGAAGTCGTGCCGCTCAAGTTCCTCGTACCACAGGTCACGGTTGGTATTGTAATCCAGCCCGCTCAGCTTTACGTACCCATCGGTGTTCCGTGTCTTCGATCGCTGAACATCTCAAGCGGCAAAGCTCGGGGCAATCAGCTTGTTTACATCACCCCAGAGAGCAACGCAGCACATCGCAAGTCGCAAATCTTTGCTGGCGACATCGTCATCGTGCGGACAGGTCAAGCAGGCGTTGCTGCAATCGTGCCTCCTGAATTCGATGGAGCCAACTGTATCGACTTGTTGATTGTCCGCTCATCAGAACGACTCATTAGCGAGTATCTGCTAACGTATCTGAATTCGTGGTCTGCGAAGTCGGAGGTCGAGTACTACTCAGTCGGGGCCATCCAAGCCAACTACAACACAACCACTCTGGCGAACCTTAGAGTACCGACTCCACCGATTGCGGAGCAACGCACGACTCTCATTGCTCTCGCCGCGAACCTAGAGCCTCTAGACGCCACCATCACCCGCGCCAAACGCGAAATCGACCTCCTCAACGAATACCGTACGCGCCTGATCGCCGACGTCGTCACCGGCAAGCTCGACGTCCGCGAAGCTGCCGCATCCCTTCCCGATGGCGCAGTGGACCCTGAAGAAGCGGATGAGCTACCGCCTGAGATCGATGAGACGGAGCGTGATGAGCCTGTGGAGGCGGCTGACGATGAATGAGAGCATCAGGCGCTTGTGGCAGTACTTGGACAGGAATCGAGATACGACCCCCATCTATCAGTCCGTTCTAAAAGCGTTGGAGAAAGAACTTGCGTCGGACGCGCAGCCTGATGCAGTGAGCGAAGCAGGCGCACAATACGGTTCCGGCTTCTACGTCCCGCACCTCTCCTCCCCCACCGTGGCAGCCTTCGTCGCGGAGATCGCAGCCACGAAGTCGCCGAACTCCGTACTTGATCCCACTTGTGGGTCAGGCATTCTGCTCAAGACTGCGGCAGATCGTACAGAGGCTTCAACGGTGCACGGTATTGAGATTGATGAAGGCGTCGCGCGCACGTCTGACGTTCTTCTTGGGGATGACGGCGCAGTTTTCGTGGGCGATTGCCTTCAGACAGAGCTCCCTTTGGAGAAGGCCTACGATCTGATTGTGGCAGAGCCTCCGTTTGGAGTACGAATGGAAGCACCCATCGCGATCGACGGCGTTGATTCTCCAGTCCGTGGCGATTTCACCGATGTCCTCGCAGCCTGGGTTTGCACGAAGTTATCGGAAGGCGGCATGGCGATTCTGATCCTGCCTCCATCCTTCATCTGGTCCCGACGATCAGAGCAGGCGAAAAGAGCAATTACCGATCTGGGCTGCGCAGTCAACGGCTGCATTCAGCTGCCCAGCGGATCCTTGCAGGGTACAGGCATTGATTCGTACGTCGTGATCATCGAACGAACCGAGCAGGACGAAGTCTTCGTTGGACAGTACACGACAGATCCAGCGCATCAGAAAGTACTCATCAAGAATCTCGTTTCTCGCAAAGAAGGCCGACGTCCTGCACAAGGTCGGCTGTGCGCTTGGCGCGAGTTCCGTGGGTATCTGCCCATCGAAGCACAGGATCGTATCCAACGTCTGGTGGCTCGACTGGGATTCAAACCTGTTCCAATGAGCAAGCTGGTAGTGGAGGCAGTACGAACCAATAGAACAGCCTTCGAGCGGCTTGAGCCTAAGGCAAACAGTGTCTACCTCCCGCTTCTGGGGCGAGTTGAAGCCACCGATAGCCAGGAGAGCCTGCCAAAGGGGTTGAAAGACTACATCCAGCTGCAACTTGATCCCAAGCTTGCAGACGCGCGCTTTGTGGCGCAACTGCTCAATCGCGAGCTTGGACAGGCGATTCTTGACACGATCCGTACCGGCACGACGGTCGAACTCGTTCGACAGAGCAATCTTCTCGAAGCGACCTTCTATCTTCCCTGCTTGAGCGTTCAAGAGCAGGTGCTCTCTTCGCTCGATCGAATCGCGAGTATCCGTGGGGAGATCGATGAGCTAGAGATGGCATTGTGGGCGGATGCACGGAGTATCGATCAGCTCGCCCGGCAAGTGGAGGTCGTGAATCACGAGGATCGCTTTGAGGATTGGATCGAGACGTTGCCGTTCCCCCTGGCAACGATTCTGTGGCGATATCGAGCGGCATCCGAGACACCCCGTCAGAAATACGAGACATTGCTTCACTTCTTTGAGGCACTGGCAGAGTTCCTTGCTACCCTTCATCTTAGTGCGTTCTCGTCGGATGCGGAGATTTGGAGCCAGTACAGAGCGGGTCTCTGTCGCGCAATGAAAGGGCAGAACCTAAGTCTTGAGAGGCCCACTTTCGGTGCGTGGAAGTGCGTCTCGGAGTACCTGGCTCCCAGCCTGCGGCGGATGAAAGAGAAGTCCGCGGATGTCTGTTTCGAGCTCTATCGAACACACAATGAACAGACGTTCAACATGCTGGCTTCGCCGAAATTGCTTGAGGTACTTCAGCGAGCGAACAGCATGCGCAACAACTGGGTCGGACACGCCGGGGCTGTTGGGGAGAGGCAGGCGGCAACGATCCACGACGAGCTGTTCTCTCTCGTTCAGCAGTGTCGTGGAGTCTTTGGCAGGTGCTGGCTGGATTATGAGTTGATCCAACCAGGCGAGACACGGTTCCGAGAAGGGCTCTTTCACTACAAGGTTCGTCGGCTGCAGGGGACGCGGAGCGCGCCATTTGAGATTGTCGAACGCGAGAGCATTGAAGGGATGGATGACAGTGCTCTGTATCTATTTGACCCGAGCAACGACCGGGGGATTCGTCTGTTGCCATTCGTGCGCGTGATGCCCTCACCACGAACTGAAGCAAACGCCTGCTACTTCTTCAATCGACTCGAAGGCAACGATCAGTGTCGCTATGTGTCCTATCACTTCGCTCAGGATGCCGAGTTGACGAACGCGTTTGAGGATACGCGAGATGCTCTGACGGCTCTGGCTCTGGATGGCTATCCGAGAGGAGATGCTTGATGTGGGTCAGGCGGGAACCATGTGCGAGCAATCATCTTGCTCAGCGATCTGCAACTTGGATTCTTCGACCGTTTATGCTACTCTTTACCCTAAAGGTGAAGGGTAGGCAGCAAGGCGAGGCTGCCTGATGCTGAAGGTGGAGTTCCGCACCAAGAAGCTAGAGAAGCAGTACAAAGAGTCAAAGCAGGCGATCAGAGATTTCGGGGAGGCCGTCGCCAGGCGCTATGTGCAGCGAATCAACGCTATCATGCACGCGAAGAACATCGAAGAAGTTCAGAGGCTTCCGGGATTCAATTGCCATCCGCTCAAGGGCAATCGCAATCATGAGTGGTCGATCACCCTCATCAACCGCATGCGTTTGATTTTCACTCTACATGGTGACGAACTTGAGATAGTCCGGATCAAGGAGGTGAGCAAGCACTATGGCGACTAACAGAGAACTCCATTCCGATCTTCCCATCCCACCAGGGGAATACCTGGAAGAGGTGCTTGAGGAACTGGGCATGAGCAAAGCTGAGCTTGCTCGCCGGATGGGACGCCCCGCTACTAAGATCAGCGCGATCTTCAAAGGCGAGAAAGCAATCACTCCAGAGACAGCGATGCAGTTGGAGAAAGTGGTTGGCGTGCCCGCCAACATCTGGCTAGGCATGGAATCCGAGTATCGCCTCGCACTCGCCCGTCAGGCTGAAGAGGCGCAGATTGCTGAAGAAGTCAAGCTTCTAACCCCCTTCTGCTACAGCGATCTAGCCAAACACGGAGTTGTCCAGAAGCTGTCCTCGCGTCGAGAGAAGGTGCTTGAGTTGCAGCGGTTCTTCGGTGTGGCGTCGCTGCTGAACGTTTCTCCTAAGGGTGTACTACGCTATCAACCAGCATTTCGCGTTGGCAAGGCCGGAGCAGCCGCGACAAAACCGCACGCTGTGGCGTCATGGTTGCGCATGGGAGAGGTTCTTGCCAGCCGGATTGACTGCGACCCCTTTGATCCGACCAAACTCGCAGAGGCGCTGAACGAGATTCGCGCGATGACCCTGCAGCATCCACAGGAGTTTCAGCAAACGCTTCACGGTCGGCTTGCACAATGCGGGGTTGCACTTGTCATTGTCCCGCACTTTTCCGGCACCAAGGCGCATGGGGCGACATTCTGGCTCTCCGAAGAGAAAGCCGTCTTGATGCTGACAATCCGCTTCAAGTGGGCAGACATCTTCTGGTTCAGCTTGTTTCATGAACTGGGCCACATCCTTCTTCATGGCAGGAAAGCGGTCATCATCGAGGATGGCTCCTTCTCTGATGAGCAGGGGGCAAGGGAAGCAGAAGCCGACGTGTTTGCGCGCGACACACTCATCTCGCCGGCCGACTACAGACGATTCGTCAAGGCCGCAGACTTCTATCCCAAGGCAATCGCAGCATACGCGAGGGAGATCGGAATCGATGCGGGAATCTTAGTTGGACGTCTTCATCATGATGGGCTCCTTCCTCACCAATGGGGCAACAGATTGCGAACGAAGTACCAGTGGATCCAAGAAGAGGGAGAGGCATGACCACGGACACGACCTCGCTTCTTGATGGGTGCTTGATGGAGCAGCCTTTCCAGGCGCGTGACTATCCACGAAGCCCCGATGTGATGCGTCATACGGCAATCCGGTGGTACTTGACGGGTACTTGATGCAAGTGCTGCTTTGACGGAAGGAGGGAACTAGCAGGATGACGACAGACACAACCGAGAAGGGCCTTGAGACTCTGATAGTCTCCGCGATGACCGGTCTGCCATTGGGGGCCGGCCTCGGCAGCGACGACCATACCGCCTATCCACTTTCTGCCTACGGAGGTCTCGGCTATCTGCTCGGCTCCCCTCATGACTACGATCGGGAGTACGCTGTCGATCTACATCACTTGCGCAAGTTCCTCGAGGCCACGCAGCCCGAAGTGTTGGAGGCGTTGGATCTGGATGCTGAGGATAGCCCGAGAAGGCGCAGCTTCCTCGCTCGCCTCCAGGGAGAAATCACGAAGCGCGGTGTGATCGATGTTCTGCGAAATGGGGTCAAGCACGGGCCGCACTCCGTGGTGCCGTTCTACGGGACCGCCTCGCCGGACAACCCCGTGGCTGTCGAGCGCTACCAAGCCAATCGGTTCTCCGTTACTCGCCAACTTCGATACAGCCGTGATGAGACGCAGTTGGCCCTTGATCTGTGTCTGTTTATCAACGGTCTGCCGTTCGCGACGTTCGAGCTGAAGAACTCCCTCACCAAGCAGACGGTCGATGATGCGATCCGGCAGTACAAGCGGGATCGCGATCCGCACGAGCTGCTGTTTCAGTTTGGCCGCTGCGCAGTACATCTGGCTGTCGATGACGCTGAGGTTCGGATGTGTACCCATCTGAAAGGCAAAGCGTCGTGGTTCCTTCCGCTCAACAAGGGCTACAAGGATGGCGCAGGCAATCCGCCGAACCCGGGTGGGCTGAAGACCGACTACCTGTGGAAGGAGATCCTCAAGCCGCGAAGCCTGACGAACATCCTGGAAAACTACGCTCAGATTGTCGAGATCAGAGACCAGAAGACGGGCAAGAAGAAGCGCATTCAGATCTTCCCACGATACCATCAGCTCAATGTGGTCCGCAAGCTCCTTGCGGATGCGGAGGCAAACGGTGCAGGCAGGCGCTATCTCATTCAGCACTCAGCAGGCAGCGGCAAATCCTACTCGATTGCCTGGCTCGCTCATCAGCTCATCGGCCTCCACAAGGATGGGCGAGAGGTCTTCGACTCGATCATCGTGGTGACAGATCGAATCCTTCTCGACAAGCAGATCCGCGAAACCATCAAGCAGTATGCCCAGGTGTCCTCAACCGTAGGTGCTGTCACAGGGATCTCGGGAAGCAAGACGAGCCAACTCACGCAATTCTTAGAGGCGGGGAAGAAGATCATCATCTCCACGCTGCAGACGTTCCCCTTCGTCTTGGATGAAATCGGCACGTTCCATTGCGGATGGCGGTTCGCGATCATCATCGATGAAGCGCACTCCAGCCAAGGAAGCCGAACCTCGGCGAAGATGAGCATGGCCCTCTCCGGAGAGGCGGGACCTGATGAGACGGACACGTTCGAGGACAGGATCAACAAGATCATAAAGGGGCGAAAGATGCTCGCCAATGCGAGCTACTTCGCATTCACCGCCACGCCGAAGAACAAGACGCTGGAGATCTTTGGCACCCCCCTTCCGCCGGTGGATGGAAAGGTGCCGCACGTAGCCTTCCATAGCTACACCATGCGACAGGCGATTCAGGAAGGGTTCATCCTCGATGTGCTTGCCAACTACACGCCAGTCAACAGCTACTACCGGCTGATCAAGACGGTGGAAGGTGACCCGGAATTCGATACGAAGAAGGCGAGGAAGAAGCTCCGCCGATTTGTGGAGTCGAACGACCATGCGATTCGGTTGAAGGCAGAGATCATGGTTGATCACTTCCATGAGCAGGTGATCGGCTTGGGCAAGATCGGTGGCCAAGCGAGGGCAATGGTCGTAACTGGCTCGATCCCGCGGGCGCTTCAGTACTACCACGCCATCAAGGCGTACCTCAAGGAGATCAAGAGCCCGTTTCAAGCGATCGTTGCATTCTCTGGAGAGCCCGAATACGAAGGCGTGAAGGTGACAGAGGCCTCGCTCAATGGGTTCGCCAGCAGTCTCATCCGCGAGACAATTCAGGAGGAGCCGTATCGGATTCTCGTGTGCGCGGAGAAATTCCAGACTGGCTACGACGAACCGCTGTTGCATACGATGTATGTGGATAAGGTGCTGTCGGGCATCAAGGCTGTTCAGACGCTTTCGCGACTGAATCGTGCTCGTCCGGGCAAGCACGATGTCTTCGTCCTTGACTTCATGAACGACGCCGACACGATCCTTGAGGCATTCTCCGACTACTACAAGGGAACCATCCTCAGCGAGGAAACCGATGAGAACAAGCTACACGACTTGAAGGGCGATCTTGATCGAGAGCAAGTCTATTCACAGACACAGGTTGATGACTTCGTCCGGCTCTATCTGGAAGGCGCAGAGCGTGGACAGCTTGACTTCACACTCGATCATTGCGTCGCTGTCTACCGCGAGACCCTGGACGAAGATCAGCAGGTTGCGTTCAAGGGGAACGCAAAGGCCTTCGTGCGTACGTACAACTTCCTCGCTTCCATCCTTCCCTACACCAACGCTGAGTGGGAGAAGCTGTCGATCTTCCTTAGCTTCCTCGTACCGAAGCTGCCGGCGCCGCAGGAGAAGGACCTCTCTCGTGGGATTCTTGAAGCGATTGACATGGATAGCTACCGCGTGGAGAAGCAGAAGGCCATCCAGATTCAGTTGCCAGAGGAAGATGGCGTCATCGAGCCTATCCCAATCGGTAAGGGTGGACATAAGCCGGAGCCCGAACTCGATCGTCTCAGCAACATCCTCCAATCGTTCAATGATCAGTTCGGCAACATCGATTGGACCGACAAAGATCGTGTCCACAAGCTCATCACCGAGGAGATTCCTGAGCGCGTATCAGCTGATCGGGCCTATCAGAACGCGATTCGGAATTCCGACAAACAGAACGCTCGCATCGAGCATGACAAGGCGCTTGTACGAGTTATGACAGCACTGCTCAAGGATGACACCGAACTCTTCAAGCAGTTCAGCGACAACGAGGGATTTCGGCGCTGGCTGACGGACACGGTGTTCGCATTGACGTATGAGAACGCAGAGTGAGAAGGGGCACTTCCTCCATCCGCAAGCATCCGGGGTCTACCATCGGATTTTGTACGGAGACCGGAACGCCCTCGTTGAGGTGAACTGTTTCGGACGGGGGTGTGGCTCATGGGGTCCGCGGTCTCAGACCGCTCGGCTCTGAAATGCCGCCCTCGTCTTTCTGTGCCGTCCAAGCGTCCAGTGTCAGGTCTTCATTCTTGGTGTTCTCATAAAGGTAGAGTGCAAGCTCTGTTCCAAGGAGGCGATACGCCCTGGCACGTGCGCCGTTCGGCCGTTGATGAAAACACGGCACAAGAAGAGCTGGAGCAGTTCCTGACTCAGCT
>Ga0272443_10007042_pt1 | contig 10897 bp, 11 predicted proteins | sample SSMAcet12_FD_193581 | JGI IMG/M metagenome (GOLD analysis project Ga0272443, IMG submission 193581) | Marine sediment archaeal communities from Little Sippewissett salt marsh, Falmouth, MA, United States - SSM-Acet-12 | ecosystem: Environmental > Aquatic > Marine > Wetlands > Sediment ... | reverse complement strand
AGAGTCATTATATCATTCCACATATAAAATAATTGAACAAAGATTTCAATGATATCTATTTCACCTTGATTATCTATAACTAAAAGACATGTTACCCCAGGTATCCACAATAGAAGTGTAAACCAAAATATTCTTAAAAAATGAGGTAACTCTCTAAATAATATATAAATTGGAAGTAAGGGTAAAAGTATATATGTCTCAACAACAAATGCTATTATTTGAGGAATTACGGAAGGAATTAATAATATAAAAGCTAAAATCACTCTAATTATTCTTATTAAAAAAGACGTATTATAATTATTCTGTGAATTATTAAGACTGGATTTTAAAAAATTAGTATTAAAAAATGTTTTCTCTTTCAAGAATTTATTACTATCAATCTGTAATTTTAATTTTGTAATCAATTTATTTTTTCCTTCAATTTTATCCATAAATGAGTTACTATTTACTTTCGATACGACTGTTGTTGTTGAAATCATAATAAAAATACAAAAAAAACAAATTAAAGCTATTAATTTCCTATTCATTCTTTCTATCTCCTTTCAGTAACATCTTTATTGATACTGTACCAATCGCAGGTTTCCCAGATACCTATCATACATTCTTGGAATCTGAAAAAACCATATGATAGTTTGATTGTTCCATTCTTGAATAAAAGGAAATTCTTCCCAAATTGAAGAAAAAATTGTAGGAAATCTTGCATATCTATATGCTTCTTCTGAGGAAACCCAACCATCATTGTTAATATCTGCAATACCTTTGAATCCCTGTAAAAGAAAGAATGAAAATATACCATTTCCAAGTGCGTCAGATTCATCTACCCCACAAAAGAAATGTTTTCCCCCTGCAGTTAGTACTACCCTACCTATTTTACATAACGATGTCATTTTACCAGAATAGCATGTATCCAAAATCATGGTTACATGCTTGGATTCTAGCTTATCCATCCAGCTTGCAAGTTCAAAATCTGTGATTTTATCTTCTGAGTATTTAAAATCAGATGCATCATAAGGAAATGAATATGTGTTACCATGGAGTCTTTTTAAAGGAGGCATTTTTGAACTATGGCCTGTAAAATAATATAAAACCACATCATTTTTCATTTCCTTATGATCTAACCAATTTACAATCGAATCTCGAATATTATCTTTTGTTGCATTTTCATTTAAAAGAAGTTTTATATTTTCCTCTTTCCAATTTTTACTGTTTAGTAAAAGGTTGTACATATCAATGGCTCCATCATCGATTTTATCCTCAGGAAATGGACCTATACATTCGAATTTTTCAACTCCGATAATAACTGCATAATAGTTTATATTGTTAGATGATTGATTACTTTGTACTAACGGAATACAACATATCGAAATTGAAAGAAGGCTTATTACGATTACAGATATTTTTTTACTTTCCATATTTTTTCACCTTAGTATTGTTATATATAGAGAAATACATAGGGAATCTGATGATTTTGAACAATATTTTATAAAAATGATAATTTTCCCAAAAAAGGATAATTATTTTAACTGTTAATGAGCCAGGCCAATAATTAAACCTAATAAATCCATCTTGAGTTTGCAGATTCTTAATCATTTGAAACTGAAATGACAACTGCAGTAATATTGTCGGATCCATTTTTTTTATTTACCTGATTTAGCAATTCTTTACAAATCTTTTCAATAGATATTTTCTTTTGAAGAACGTATTTAATTTCTTCATCTGAAAGAACATTCCATAAACCATCACTACACAATAATAATTTATCTCCATCTAAAACATTTAGAATATGATAATAAATTTCAACATCTTGTTTAATGCCAATTGATCTGGTTAAATGATGATGATATGGATGATTTCTGGCCTCCTCTTTTGTTATTAAACTTTCACGCAATAGATTTGCGGTAACTGAATGATCCTCACTTAGGACTTCTAATTTATCATTTCTTGATAAATATGCCCTCGAATCACCCACGTTTGCAATATGAACAACTCTTGGTTCCTGAAATAATGCTAAAACTATCGTTGTTCCCATACCATTGGGATTCTCATTATTCAAGGATCTTTGAAAAACAAGTTTGTTAGCTTTTTTAATTGATTTTTCAATAAGTAGATTTATGTCTTTTTTAAATTCACCTTTATTTAATTCATTTTGAAAAAAATCAATAATGGTTTCAACTGCTAATTTACTAGCAATCTCCCCAGATTTATGACCTCCCATACCATCAGCAACGATGAAGAGGTTGTCTGCAATCCCAAAATAGTCTTCATTTTTTAATCTGATTTGTCCTAAATCAGTACAACCGGTTGCTTGAATTTTTAAATTTTTCATACTATTTTTTATTTATCATTTTTATGGAAAATCTAACATTATTTAGATTAATATTTATTTTTAACTTAATTTTTTAAATAAATATTTTAATTTACCAATTTTAATAACGTCACCATCATGTAGTTCTTTTTCATCATAATTAATATGTTTTTCATTGATAATACTTCCATTTGTGCTTTCATCCTTAAAAATTATGGTGGATCCAACTTTGATAATTTTTGCATGTCTTCTTGAAACAGCGGGATCCTGAATAATTACATCATTATCATAATAACGTCCGATTTTAAGTTCGGGTCCGTCGATTGGATATATTTCACCCTTGTCTTTTCCAGATTCAACCCTTAAACAATAATTATTTTTATCGAAATAATTAATTGTTTTTGCAGCTATGACATCGTTTTTTGATAATTCTTCAATCATGTCGCTCATTCTGTCTCTATAATGTATCAGAAATTGTTTAAATTTAAAATAGTCAGGGTTTTTGACAGGTTCAAATAAGAACTCGCTTTCAGTATCTACTTGAATAATATCCACTGATTTCGCAATACCCTCGGTTAATAGATACTCTTTAAAAGAATAAAATCTGCTAATATTATTTTCAAAAACTATTCCAACAAAATCATATATCCATCCTACCATTGTATATAGCTGATTGATTGGTTTATTAAAATGTGGTTTACTGTTAACATCGATAATTGTTTTATATACTTCATTTACCCCTATTTCAACATTTTTCGTTTTAGACGAAACCAAATTTGCTTTAATTAAAATAATAAAAATACCATCATATAGCTTAGCTGGATTTAATACATATTTTGGATGAGGATGTTGGATTATTTTCTTCTCTGGTTTTTCCTCAGATAGTAATTTTTTAAATCTTAAATCTATTAATTTCTTTGGATTTTTTATTTTAAATTCTTTTTCAATAATTTTTGCTAAGTCGTTTATTGATTCGCCATTATTTAATTTTGATACAATTAAGAGATCCAAAGGTGAAATATTATTTTTAACCATTTGAAAAAAATTAGAATCATCAGAGTTATTCTGATTTATTTTATTCACCATGACATCTAAAACTCTTTTATGTTATAAATTGTTTCTATTGAAAAAATTAAAAATTCTCTAAATTTGAGAAAAAAATTTTATATTTGTCTACGGACATTTTCCAACTGATCACAAATAGCCAATGAAATAATGTTAACAACCTCATTAAATCCGTCATCTGTTAAACTGTATCTTTTTCTTCTTCTCAAACCAGATCCAGTTCCAGGTTTGAGTTTTGTTGTCCTTATCAGAGATGGATTTGATATCTCCTCCAAATTTATCAATGCATCGTAGATTTCTTTTTTTCGCAATTTTTTATTTTTAGGAAAGGAATTTGGGTATAGGATACTAATATAATTATGTAATCCATCTTCAATCCTATCTACGGATGTTTGTTCAGGCCCCTTTGGGAAAAAACGTATATCATTTTTTAAAATATAAAGAAATATTTCTTCATTTATGATTACTATTCTAGATAATGATAATCTATGTGTCAGAAAAGGTTTCCTATGTATTTTACAAACTTCGTCAAATAATTCTTTTTTGTTTTTTGGAGCTTGATTCAAGATATAATTTATTATTAATTCATGTTTTTCATTTTTAGCGTCTTTAATAACCTCATCTTTAAATTCACTTATTAACAATGAATTTTCATGGAGATACTCTATTAGTGATTCAGAAGTAAAGGATTTATTTTGTATTAATTTATCAATAATGAGTTTCATTTCATTTTTCATTTATTCCTCAAATGTATCTTATTTTGATTCGATTTATTATATTGATTCCTTATTTTTGAAATTTTCTCCCACTTATTGGGTGTATATACTAATCAGTTATTGCCAAATTTTAATATTAAATATTATGAAATTATCAGTACTTTAAGATAACTGGAGATTATTAATAGAAGAAAATAAGGAAAATTATAAAATATATTTTTTACTAACTGAATACAACTGGGGAATGTGATATTGGTTTCAAAAGGTTTAGATTATTTTACAAGTATCAAAAAAATCGACAATGAAATAAAAGATTATGAAAAAATCGCATCCTCCTTATCAGGTTTTGAAAAAAAATTAAAACTATTAGACACAATAGGTTTTGAAAATGAAGTAAATGAGTTAAATAAACATTTGAAGGATTTAAACTCATTTAAGTTAGTGAAAAATCTTTATAATGAATTAAATTCTAAAATTATTGATTATAAGAAGAGATATAAAATTATTGAGGAACAAATAAATTTATTTTCTGAAACTCTTATCGAGCATGATATTAAAAAAATTGAAAGGTTAATTTCTAAACCTTCATCAATAGGAGAAGCAGAGGAAGAATTAAAAAGGATATTAAGAGAAAGGGATAGTAAAATTAGAATCTGTTTCCCATTAGAGATAAAAAAATATACAGATGTCTATCTAATAGGTAGTGGAGGTTTTGCACGAGTTTATAAGGTTAGGAGAAATGATGATAAAATAGTTGCTGTTAAAATTCCTATAAGAAATGATAGCCACATAGGGAAATCTTTTATCAGAGAAATAAAAAATTGGGTTGAATTAAAACATAAAAACATAGTTGAAGTTTTTGATTATAATATTTTACCTGTACCCTATTTTGAAATGGAATGGTGCGATACTTCATTAGATGAAATACCTAAACCATTAACTGTTGACAAATCAATCAATTTTATCTACGAAATTTCAGAAGGTGTAAAATATGCCCATAACAAGAATATTGTTCATCTTGATTTGAAACCACAGAATATCCTCTTAAATGATGGAATTCCTAAAATAACCGATTGGGGAATGAGCAGATTGATTACCCAGCAAGGGGCAACAACTCTGGGACTCTCACTTCCATTTTCAGCACCTGAACAATTCTCAAATAAATTTGGAAAAAAGGACAGACAAACTGATATTTGGCAACTTGGAGTTCTTCTATTTAATCTTATAACAAACAAACTTCCTTTTTCTGGAGAAGATATTAGAGAATATTTACAAAATATTTCATCAAAAGATATCTTATCAATTATTGAAAAAAATAAAATTCCAAATGATGTCTCATTAATTATCAGAAAATGCTTAACTCGAGAAAAGAAAGATCGTTATAAAACAATTCAGAAGCTACAAAGTGATTTAGAAAAAATTTGATTGTATTAATAAACTCTGTAAGTTATGAAAATAAAAAATAGAAAAAAGGATATTATTCAAGCAAAAAATTTATTATCAGAGTTTAAAATAAGAATCAAAAATTTAACGAATGCAGGTTTTAATCCCCCAAAAAGATTATTAGATGATATCGATGAATTAGAAAAAAACCTGAAAAAATCATCGGTTTTTAAAAAATTATGGGATAGAAAGTTTGTAATTGTATCTGCGATTTTAATTATTTTTATTGCCTACATTTTTAGTGGTTTTTTATTTACTACTATTTTTTTCAATCCTCAATATATTGATCCTCCTATAGCGGATGCAGGTGGACCTTATTTTGGTAGTTGTAATGAGAGTATTATCCTTGATTGCTCAGGAAGTTTTGTTAATGATGAAAATTCTCATTATATTGATAAGTATAGGTGGGATTTCAATGACGATGGTGATCCAGATATGAATTGGACTAATTTTTCAGATTCAACCTATCCGTATTCCTATCCAACAGAAGGTGTAAAATTTGCAAAACTTGAGGTAATGGATGACAAGTTATCTACTTCAATAGATAGGGCTATGATAACAATCTATAAAACATATCCACCAACAGCACTTGCGGGTGGACCTTATTTTGGTTACTGTGGTAATGATATTACCTTCAATTGTTCAGAGAGTTATGATAAAGATGAAAATGGATCACAGGTTGTTAAGTATAGATGGGACTGGACTAATAATGGTACTTGGGATACTGGATGGATAGATTTTTCCAATCCTCTAAGGATGCATTCCTACTCATCCTTATTTGATGGCCATGCAAGGATTGAAGTAGTTGATGATGAGAATGAAACAAATACTTCTCTTGTAAAAGTTACTGTTAATTGTAGCATTCCTCCAACTGCAAATGCAGGAGGTCCGTATTCAGGTGATTGTGGTATTCCAATTACATTTGACTGTTCTGGAAGTCATGACAATGATGAAGATAATTCATCTATTGAATATTATCGATGGGACTGGACAAATGATGGTAATTGGGATACTGGATGGATAGATTTTTCCAATCCTATAACAACGTATTCCTATTTGAACGAATTTTATGGATTGGCAAAGGTTGAAGTAGTTGATAATGAGGGGGCAACAGCCACAGATATAACAGGAATTACAATAAATTGTATAAACTTAAACGAGGGATTGGTCGGATATTGGAGTTTTGATGATTCAAATGAGGTTGGTCATGATTATTCTAATGAGGGCAATCATGGAACTAATTATGGTGCAACATGGATATCTGAGGGTAAATCAAATGGTGCATTGTCTTTTGATGGGGATGACTTTCTAGTGGTACCGAATAATTCGAGTCTAAATACAAATATTTCATTTAGTGTTGTAGCATGGTTCAAACCAGCGATTTTTTCACCATACAGATCAATAACTCTTATAACAAGAAGGGGTCCAGGATATCAATATTCATTTTCTATTTATGATCATTATGATGATGACAATTACTGTTTTTATGGAATGACCGAACATGAAGGAGAGGGATTAATTAATTTATATTCTGAACCAGATTATATTGAATTAGACAATTGGTATTTTGGCGTTTATACTTATGATGGTAGTGATTACAGGTTGTATTTAGGTAATGAAATTATTGTAAAAGAGGTTGACAATAATATTGGAAGTAAAGTACAACCCCCTTCAATGTATGAACCATTGGTTTTCGGAAGGAATAAATTTGCTGGAGGATTTTTCAATGGCACATTAGATGAAGTAAGAATATACAATAGAGCACTAAATTTTGGGGAAATTGAAATGTTATTTGGTTAAAATAATATATCTATTGAGTATATTTTTTTAATTATTAATTATGGATTAAGAAACATATTATCCTAATTAAGGATAAATTTTCATAATTTCATTAGTATGGTTCGAATAATATAATCTTTTTAAAAAGAAAGAACGACAACACTATTTTTCTCTTTTTCTGATAAAAATACTCTTTTAAAAAAAATTTGTGGAAAGTTAACAGTTTTCCCATATATTTTTTCGATTATTTCTAGAATAGAGGTGAAATAATGAAAAATATAGAAGAAGGAATATCAATAGGAATTATAATCCTGTTGATTGGAGCTAGTGCATTTCTGGGAATAGTAGGAACAGTAAGTGCGGATATAAATGAGGGATTGGTTGGATATTGGAGTTTTGATGATAGTAGCAATCCAGGTCATGATGATTCTGGAAATAATAACGACGGAACATTATTTGGATCAACTTGGGTGGATACGGGTATTTCGGGTGGTGGCGTATCCTATGATGGAATTGATGATTATGTAGAAATTCCTCATGATCCAAGTTTAGATACTAACAATGCTTTTAGTGTTTTAGCATGGTTCAAATCAACAGGAACTAATACGTTTAATGTAAATACTATAATGACAAGAAGAGGGCCTGGATATCAATATTCATTTTCTATTTATGATCATTATGATGATGGCAATTATTATCTATATGGGATGACAGAGCAAGAAGGAGTTGGAGTAAATACATTATATTCAGAACCAGATTATGTTGATTTAGATAATTGGTATTTTGGAGTTTATACTTATGATGGCAGTAATTACCGGTTATATTTAGGTGATGAAACAACAGTTTGGGAGGTGGATAATGAACTTAATAGCCCAATCGAACCACCTTCAATGGATGTGTCACTATTTTTAGGAAGTAATAAAAATTCTGGTGGATTTTTCAAAGGTCTAATTGATGAAGTACGTGTATATAATCGTGCTTTAAGTTTTGAAGATATTGAAGATATTCATGACCCTCCTGACAATGATCCACCAATTGCTGATGCTGGAGGTCCTTACAGCGGAGATGAAGGGGTAGAAATCACTTTTGATGCATCTGGAAGTTACGATCCTGATGGTAATATAGTCGGTTACCGATGGGATTGGACAAACAATGATGAATGGGATACACCCTGGTTAACTTCACCAATCGCAACTCATACCTATCCTGATGAAGGCTCATATACTGTTTTAGTTGAGGTAAAGGACAACCAGGATTCAACTAATACAGATACTGCACAGGTAACAATAATTGGTGTCGTATGTGAAATTGAAATAACCTACCCAAAAATTGGTTATATTAATTGGAATGGTATATCTATTCCACCTCCAGATGACATAAAGGACATACTTGAGATGTTTTCTATAGGTGTTGTAATAGGAGATTCATTTGATATAGATACAGACCATTCAGGACCAATTGATAAAGTTGTATTCAGAATCTGGACACAAATTGGAGATATAAATAATGATTTTACTGATAATGATCCTCCATTTGGTGTAAGTTTTTCTGTTGAGTCTTTTAGAATATACGGAATTTCTGCAACTGCATATAACAATGCAGGTCAAGAATGCGATAATGACGAAAAATGTTGCTTTATTTACATTTCAATCTAGTATGTATACAGGATGTGCATAAATGATAAAAAAAATGAAATCTATGACTAAAAAGGAAATGACAGTATTTGTACTGTCATTTTATTTTATTTTTATTATGGTTCCGGTGATTACTTGCAATGTCGATGCAAATTATACCAACAGCAATTTTGAAGTAAATTTATATGTGAAAGATGGAACAAGCTGGGTAAAAAGTATTGAAAAACCAATAGGAGCATTACTCGAATTTAAGGCAGAATTATCAGGAATTTCAGGTGAATTGTTAGCAATGGCCAATTTACCGAATATATTGGAGTATGAGAATGCAAATCCTTCACCTGATGATATCCAATATGATCCTAAGGGTGGAACATTACTGATATGGTCTGATGATTCGGGTGGAGATTCTATACAGTTTTCATTCTTTGCAACATTAGATACAAATGGAAATGAAAAAGTAACTTTTATGGGCTTGATTCCCCCCCTTACAATGGACCAGGATGAAGTTATAATAATAAGTACTAGTAACAATCCACCTAACTCACCTATAAATCCATCACCTTATAATGGAGAACCCAATGTAGTTTTAAATCCCTCTTTGAGTGTTGAAGTTACTGATCCAGATGGAGATTCAATGGATGTTTATTTTTACGATTCAACCGATCATAGCCTTATTGGGACAAAAACAAATGTACCGAATGGTGGAAGAGCCTCTGTTATCTGGTTGGATCTTTCATATGATAATTTGTATTACTGGTATGCAGTTGCAAAAGATACAATTGATGAAACATCTTCACCAACTTGGAGCTTTACTACAGAAAGCGAACCAATTAATAACAATCCACCGGAGATCCCAAATACACCATTGGGTCAATCATCAGGTAAAAAGGGAAAAGAGCATAATTTCTATACAAGCACAACTGATCCAGATGGTGATAAAATTAGATATGGTTGGGATTGGGATGATGATGACGTGGTTGACAAATGGACAGAATATTTCGATTCCGGTTCTACATGCACTACTACACATTCGTGGTCTTCAACTGGGGAATATAAAATAAAAGTAAAAGCAGAGGATATTAATGGAGACCAAAGTGATTGGTCAGAGGAATTCAGTTTCAATGTAACAGATGGGAAAGGAAAAAGCGCATATCTAATTCTTCAAAGACTGTTTAAAAACAGTCCATATGTGCTTTATATTATCAAATTAATCCTTTCTCCTTTTTTTATTTATTTTAAGTAGTTTAAGGGATTATTATGAAAAGATGTAGGAACGGAGTAATTATTGTAATAATAATTATGTTATGTGGAGTTGCCATTTTACCAAGTATAAATAGTGAAAATTCAATTTTTGGGATTGTCAATTTCAATGAAATCTTGTATGTTGGAGGCAGTGGGTCTGGGAATTATAGTACTATTCAAGATGCAATAAATGATTCAATTGATATTAAAAAACCCTGTTTATATTGGTTACAAGAAATGGGATAACCACATCAAGAAATCAAACCATCAACCTATTATATCATTTAATATATTCAGGAAAATCCAAAGGAAAATTATCAAGAAAAAGGGTAAAATTGAACCATCAATAAAATCACTAATTAACAAATATGTTGATGTTAGTGTAGATATAAGTAGGAAAATAGAGATGCAGTTAAAACCGGGCCCGTGGGGTAGCTTGGCATCCTTCTACCTTGGGGTGGTAGTAACTCGAGTTCAAATCTCGGCGGGCCCACTTCCTATAATGGTGAAAAATTTGCATTAACCCTTTTATATAAATGGGAGATATTTTTATATTTTTCATAATATGATATAATGAATCAAAAATATTTTTTTTGATATACTATATAAAAAGGGCTTGATTCATAATTCATCCTCCTATTGAAATCCTCCTTAGATTACACTGCTGATCATTGTGATACCTTGCGATGGCAATCGCAAGTCGTAGAATCAAA
>Ga0272443_10007041_pt1 | contig 10897 bp, 6 predicted proteins | sample SSMAcet12_FD_193581 | JGI IMG/M metagenome (GOLD analysis project Ga0272443, IMG submission 193581) | Marine sediment archaeal communities from Little Sippewissett salt marsh, Falmouth, MA, United States - SSM-Acet-12 | ecosystem: Environmental > Aquatic > Marine > Wetlands > Sediment ... | reverse complement strand
CCAGATGTGAAATTCCGAAGCCAAGTTCTTCCGCGTGAATAGTTGCGATTACCTGAAGGTATTGCATCAATGAGAAAATCTTCAGGGTGCCGTTAGTCTGACAGTCATAGGCTCTGACCGTAAATTTTTCTTCTTTTTTATTCATATTTTCCAATGTATAAATATTTTTCAATTATGACAACCTGCATTTGACCATGAAATGAAAACTTTTCATGTTTTTACTTGAAAAATCAGAAAATAATTGGTCATATTATAGGTCTAAATGTGGTTATTCTAATATTTCATGATTAGATAACAGTAGGTGATTCGATGAATATCGTTTCTAAAATGATGAACATTTCTTTTATGTGGAAGTTAATGTTTAGAGGGACAGTACGAGTGAAACAAAATGATATTAATCACAATATATAGAAATGGATAAAGAAGTGTTATTATGTCACGAAAAAGAAAAAAATATGATAAGTATTCCAGAAGAAAATTCCTTAAACATACGGCATCATTAGCAGCTTTTACAATAGTTCCTTCGCATGTATTGGGCGGTAATGTTCGAGCGGCACCAAGTGATATTGTAACTGTAGCAAGTATCGGTGCAGGCGGGCAGGCTGCATCCGATATTCAATGGTGTAATAGTAATGGAGGTCGTATAGTAGCATTGTGCGATGTGGATGATACGCGCGCTGCTGAAATGTACAAAAGATTCCCAATGGCCGCCAGGTACAAAGATTTTCGCATAATGCTTGATAAGGAGTATAAAAATATTGATGCGGTAATAATCGGCACGCCTGACCATACTCATGCGGTTGCTACGATGGAGTCGATGAAAAGAGGCAAGCATGTTTATTGTGAAAAGCCTCTTGCTCATTCGCTTTATGAAGTCAGGATGATAACCGAAGCGGCGGAAAAGTATAAGGTAGTGACACAGCTCGGCAACCAGGGACATGCCAACGAACAAATGCGTTTAATATGCGAGTGGATTCAGGATGGAGCTATCGGTGAAGTCAGGGAGGTGCATACATTTGTCGAATATAGTAACAGTTGTATAGGTAATTTACCAAAGATGAGTGAGAAACATAAAGTCCCTGAAGAACTTGACTGGGACCTCTGGCTCGGACCTGCACCTTATCGACAGTATAATCCCATGTATTTACCTGAGAAGTGGCGATGCTGGAGACAATTTGGCACAGGCTCGCCCGGCGACTGGATATGTCACACAGTTGATCCTTCGTTTTTAGCATTAAAGCTCAAACATCCGACCAGTATAGAAGCTGTAGAAACAGGGGATTATGATCCTGTGGCTCATAAGGAAACGTTCCCTCCAAAGGCAAAGATACGATTTGAATTTGCGGCAAGAGAAAATATGCCCCCAGTGACTTTATACTGGTATTACGGCGGTCTTATGCCTGAACGTCCCTCTGAAATGGAGCCGGAACGAAGATGGTCGTATGCAGGTGGATTGTTAATTGGCGATAAGGGTAAGATGATACACGATTCGCATGGTGCGCAGGGGCTTCGTATTATACCAGAGGTAAAAATGCAGGAATATGAGCGTCCGCCTAAAACTATTCCAAGATCGCCGGGGCATATGAAAGAATGGATTAACGCGTGCAAAGGCGACGGAAAAACCGAGTCGAACTTTGAATACGGTGGCCCGCTTACTGAATTAGCGATGCTGGCAAATATCGCAACTTTATTACCAAAGAGAAAACTTGAATGGGATCCTGTAAATATGAAATTTCCGAACTGCCCGGAGGCGGAAAAGTATATAAATCCACCATATCGACAGGGATGGTGGATATAGGATTTGAGATTTTAATATAATAATACGGTTTGTATCGCTTTAATGAGCAATTGTGTAAAAACACAATAGACGGCGTATTTTTATAAGTGCTTATAAGGCATGCAGATAGGACATCGTTAAGCCTGGTATTATTTATTTTATTGTCTATTTTCACAATATAGAAAAATATTCATTTCTTCTTGATAATCAATAAATGGCAAAAGTTTGTTAGGAATAAGAGAATTTTGCAATACATCAGAGATTTGAGTCGTCTAAAAAGCCGTCTAATGACAATTGGTTGTAGTATGCGCAGATGACATAGTGTATTCTAAAAAGATGACCTATTGATTTTTAATTGTACCCATCTGACATAAATGTTGTTAAAATAACAAGATAACTTTTTTTGTGTAAACTATTTTAGTATTGTTTGTTGAAAGATAATATATGAATGAGAATGGTTTAATTGAGCCTGCTGACCAAACTGCATCAGCAAATAAATCCCTTCCTATAATTTTAATATTGTTCATTGGCAGTGGTTGTGCGGCTTTGATATATGAAATCGTCTGGTTCCAGTTGATACAACTAATGATAGGTTCATCATCGATTTCGTTGGGTGTTTTATTAGGAATATATATGGGCGGAATGTGCTTAGGGAGCTTGGTTTTACCGCGTATTATTTCTGCGAAAAGACATCCATTGCGTGTTTATGCACTCCTTGAGTTGGGGATCGGGATTCTTGGAGTAGTGATTTTATTCGCGATGCCTTATCTTGATAAATTATATATTGCGAATGTTGGAAGCGGAATGTCGGGAATATTTTTTAGAGGAGTTATTTGTGCGATTTGTTTGTTACCGCCAACATTGTTAATGGGAGCTACTTTACCGGCAATTGCACGATGGATTGAAACTACTCCAAGAGGTGTTTCCTGGTTAGGCTTTTTTTACGGCGGGAATATCGTAGGAGCGGTCTTGGGTTGTTTATTGGCTGGTTTTTATTTATTAAGAGTTCACGATTTGGCGACTGCTACTTATGTAGCCGCAGCGATAAACGTTTTGGTAGCTATAATAGGATTTGTTGTGGCATCTCTCTCGGAATACTCTGTATTCAATAAAGACAGAAAAGAAACTGAATCCGCTCATCTTCCCGGGGCCTGGATAGTGTATATTGCGATTGCAATATCCGGTATGACCGCTCTCGGAGCGGAAGTGACATGGACACGTTTGTTATCCCTGTTATTAGGCGGAACAGTATATACATTCTCAATCATATTAGCTGTATTTCTTTTTGGCCTTGGAATCGGAAGCAGTATAGGCTCATTTATTTCAAGATATACTTTACGGCCTCGATTGATGCTGGGCTTTTGCCAGTTATTATTGACCGGTGCAATTGCGTGGACGGCATATATGATTGCGAATTCCCTTCCTTACTGGCCGATTGATCCGTATCTTTCGGGAAGTCCCTGGTATAATTTCCAACTGGATATATTACGTTGTATATGGGTTATATTACCGGCGGCGTGTTTGTGGGGAGCCAGTTTCCCATTGGCTTTGGCTTCTGTCGTCTCACCCGGTAAAGACCCGGGAAAAATTGTTGGCGGGATATACGCTGTAAATACAATTGGTGCGATTATTGGCTCGATTTGTTTTACGTTATTTGTAATACCTCGCTTTGGTACACAACAGGCACAAAGGATGTTAATTATATTTGCCGCTATCGCTGCTTTTCTGATGTTAAAAGATTTGTTATTTTCCGGAGGTAAAAAAGTATTATCTTCATTTGGTACCGGAAGGTATATATTACGTTTTACAGTGATTATATTATTTGTGGGTGTGCTTGTGGCAATTGCTTTTTTAGTCAAAAGCGTGAATAAAATTCCATGGGGTTTGATTTCAAATGGTCGTTATATGGCTACATTAAGCTATCAAATGGTACCTGGTATAACTAAAGAAGAAGATATTGTCGCAAGCAGTGCATCACAAGATACCTATTGTATTTATGCTGCGGAAGGAATGAATGTGTCGATTGCAGTGACGAAAACAAGTTCCGGCTTACAGTGTTTTCACGGAGCGGGTAAAGTCCAGGCATCGAATGACCCGCAGGACATGAGACTGCAGCGTATGTTGGGGCATATCTCGGCGCTTATTAATAAAAATCCTGAATCGGTCCTTGTTGTGGCATGTGGAGCAGGTGTCACTGCCGGTTCGTTTGTGCCTCATCCTGAAGTTAAACGTATAGTTATTTGTGATATCGAGCCGTTGGTTCCACAGAATGTCGCCCCAAGATTTTCGAAGGAAAATTTTGATGTAGTAAATGATCCTCGAACTGAGCTGGTTTATGATGACGGCCGTCACTTTATCCATACGACGAAAGAGAAATTCGATGTTATCACGTCTGACCCGATTGATCCCTGGGTGAAAGGTTGTGCAGCCCTGAATACCGTGGAGTATTACACAATGTGCAAAGAGCATTTGAATCCGGGTGGAGTGATGGCACTTTGGATGCCTTTTTATGAAAGTAACTCTCAGACGGTTAAAAGTTTAATTTCAACATTCTTCGAAGTTTTTCCAAATGGGATTATCTGGAGTAATGATTTCAGCGGAGTAGGTTATGATGCTGTTTTATTCGGGCAGGTTGGACCAACTCAGATTAACCTTGATGAACTTCAAGAGAGATTGAATCGTGAGGACCATATTAACGTAAAACAATCATTAAATGAGGTTGGATTTTATTCAATAATAGATTTGCTTGCTACTTATGGCGGGCAGGCAACTGATTTGCATGAATGGAGGGAAGGTGCACAGATTAATACAGACAGAAATCTGCGTCTCCAATATTTAGCCGGTATGTGGCTGAATGCTTATCAGGAAGATAAGAATTTCGCAGAAATTCTGGATTATTATAGATTTCCGGATGATCTGTTCATCGGCTCGGAGGAAAATCTTTCAGCACTTAGGTCTGCTCTTGAAAATTCCGGACGAATAGAAACTTCGGATTTGTTATCAGTGAATAATTAGAGTAGAATATCCGTTTTTAATTCTAATGATTAGGTAGATTCTATGGATGAAAATAATTTAGAAGGGGATTTGAGTATTATATCATCGGGCAGTTATTTCCCTTTTGTAATGGTATTGTTTTTCGGCAGTGGTTGTGCTGCTTTGATTTATGAAATTATATGGTTTCAGTTGTTGCAGCTTGTGATTGGTTCCTCGGCTGTTTCGCTGGGAGTTTTGCTTGCTACATATATGGGCGGTATGTGCCTTGGCAGTATTGCCTTACCGAGAATAGTTTCTGAAAAATTCCATCCTCTGAGAGTATATGCACTAATTGAGCTGGGAATTGGTATCATTGGAATCGGTGTTCTGTATGGAATACCATATATCAACGAGCTTTACGTATCGAATGTTGAACACGGCCTATCCGGGATTTTTATGCGGGGATTAGTTTGTGCGATATGTTTACTGCCGCCGACATTTCTTATGGGTGCAACCCTTCCGGCGATTGCACGATGGACAAAGTCAACTCCGAAAGGGATTTCATGGCTCGGTTTTTTCTATGGCGGTAATATTGTCGGAGCGGTATTTGGCTGCCTGATTGCAGGATTTTATTTGCTGAGAGTCCACGATATGGCCATTGCGACTTATGCTGCTGCGGCTATTAATACGGTTGTTGCATTAATCGGTCTGATACTGGCTTCTTTAGCACCGTATCAAACATCCATAAATGAACCTGTTCAGGACAAAGTTGAAAATTCAGGTCGGCCATGGACTGTGTATGTTGTAATTGCATTATCAGGTTTATGTGCACTCGGAGCCGAGGTCATCTGGGCGCGACTGTTGTCACTTATGCTTGGCGCTACCGTATACACCTTTTCAATCATATTAGCCGTATTTCTTGTCGGGCTTGGAATCGGCAGCAGTATTGGCTCAGGGATATTGCGTTTGAATATCAGACCTCGGATTGCGCTTGGTTTTTGTCAGTTCTTTCTGGTTATAACTATTTCGTATGCGGCTTATATGCTTACGAATTCGATTCCTTACTGGCCGATTGATCCTTCGATGTCTGCGAGCCCGTGGTATAATTTCCAGCTTGATTTATTACGATGTGTATGGGCGTTATTACCGGCAGCATGTTTTTGGGGTGCCAGCTTTCCCCTGGCATTAGGGGCGGCAACACAAAAAGGACAAGACCCCGGTAAGCTGGTTGGTGGAGTATATGCGGCTAATACCGTTGGAGCGATAATTGGTGCAGTAGTTTTTAGTATGGTTGTAGTTCCAAAGATAGGTACTCAACAGGCGCAGCGATTGCTAATTGGATTGTCGGCGGTTTCTGCGCTGTTAATGTTCCTGCCTCCTCTATGGCAAATGAAAGAAAAATGCTCCATGGAAACAAATAATGTATTTGCCAGAGGAGTTGCATTAGTTGTTATTCTGCTGATAGTCACTGGTCTTACAACCGGATTCATATGGTGCGTGGATGAAGTCCCATGGGGTTTAATAGCTCAGGGTCGTTTCCTGCCGACAAACAGCGTGTATGATAACAGCAATCCTCTTTATAAGGGTGAGGGCATGAATGCTTCGATAGCGATTTCAGAATTACCGAGCGGCGTAAGAAGTTTCCATGTCAGTGGTAAGGTGGTTGCTTCGAATGACCCGCAGGATATGAAATTGCAGTTGATGCTTGGGCACTTACCGGCTCTGTTTCATCCGAAACCTCGTTCTATTCTTGTTGTTGGCTGTGGGGCGGGTGTTACCGCCGGTTCCTTCATACCGCATCCTGATGTTGAAAGAATCGTAATCTGCGAAATTGAGCCGCTGATTCCGAAAACTGCTGGAGAGTATTTTGCTAAAGAGAATAACTATGTCATTGATGATCCCCGCGTTGAAATAATTTATGATGACGCCAGACATTATATTTTAACAACAGATGAAAAATTCGATATCATAACATCTGACCCGATTCATCCATGGGTTAAAGGTGCAGCAGCTCTTTATACTAAGGAATACTTTAATTTGTGTAAACAGCGTTTGAATAAAGGCGGTATTGCGACTCAGTGGGTACCTTTGTATGAAAGTAATACAGAAGCGGTAAAAAGTGAGCTTGCAACCTTCTTCGAGGTTTTTACGGAAGGGACAATCTGGGGTAATGATTATAACGGCGAAGGTTATGACGTTGTTTTATTAGGTTATGCACAGGCTGCGACTATTGACGTCAATGAGCTTCAGCAGCGTCTTTATAGTGAAGAATATTCAGAAGTGCAAAGGTCACTTAGCACAATAGGATTCGGTTCGGCATTAAACCTGCTTTCAAAATACGCGGGCAGAGGACAGGATTTACAGCCATGGCTCGAAGATGCCATTATCAATACAGATAGAAATCTGAGGCTCCAGTACTTAGCGGGAATGGGGCTGAACTTATACGATGAAAGAAATATCTATCAGAATATGCTGGATTATATACAGTTTCCGGAAGATTTGTTCATTACCACAGACGAATTCAAGGATGAATTAAGCCGAGCCATTATTGGATGGTGATTGGGTAATTTGTGTGCATCGAATAATTTGCTGTTGAAAACATATCTCCTAATCTATATATTATGGAATAAAAGAGATTTTATGAAATAGTGTAATAGAATAGGATGCTAATATGAGTTTGATAGAAATTATTCAAAAGAGATATTCCTGCCGGTCATATCTTGAAAAAGAAATCGAGCAGGAGAAACTCGATAAAATTTTAGAAGCCGCTCGTCTCGCTCCATCAGCCAAGAATTTACAGGATTGGCGTTTTATAGTTGTAACAGACAAAGAAATGAAAACCGAAGTAGCGACTTTTACAAATCGTCCGGAGGTTTTTGGAAAAGCAGGGGCTATTATAGTCGCATGCAGCAATAATGATTATGTTATGCGATGCGGTCAGGCTATCGGCCCGATCGATGTTTCTATTTCACTCGAACACATCAGTCTGCAGGCGACCGAGTTAGGATTAGCTACATGCTGGATCGGTTCGTTCGATACCGACAAGGTAAGGCAGGCATTGGAAATTCCCGGGGATGTGGCTATAATAGAGTTGATGACTCTTGGCTATCCCGCTGAGAAGGGCGGTCAAAACACAAGGTTGCCAATAGAAGAAATTGTATGCTATAATAAATGGCGGTTTTGATTCGCAGCATGAGCATCTTGCCCATGCTTGCACAAGCAGGATGCTCGTGCTACAATACGATGATATTTTACCGGGGACGTGGTGTAACGGGAGCACACCGCGGTCGCATCGCGGGAATGAGGGTTCGATTCCCTTCGTCTCCAGTCTTCGTTCACTGCTTGTTAGTGCAGTAGAGAATATCAAGGAGTGGCTTTTGAACACAGAGCAAAACATGTTTTTCAGTAAAAGGAGGCATCAAATGAAAACTTATCATTTCTGTTTATTAGTTTTATCGATAACCGTTCTTACTGCTGCGTTTGCGCAACAAAATCCGGATGAATCATCTGGTGTTAATCTCGCCGTTGTTGCCAAATCGTCCGGTTCTTATGTTTCCGGGGATACCACACTTGCCGCACTCAATGATGAAAATGTTCCGGGAAGTTCACGTGACAACAGAGGCGGTTCGTACGGCAACTGGAACAAAACCGACACGCAATGGGTACAGTATGACTGGAGTAAGCCTGTAAGCACTTCGAAAATTGATGTTTACTGGTGGGATGACGGCAGGGGAGTACGTTTGCCCAGGGCTTCTCGCCTGCTTTACTGGGATGGTAATAATTTTGTCACGGTTAAAAATCCATCAGGGTTGGGTACAGAAAGAAACAAATATAATGTGACAACTTTCGATGAAATCAGCACGACCAAACTTCGGCTTGAAATTGACGGCGATGGAACTAATTCGACAGGTATTCTTGAATGGAGAGTTTATGATTCGGGCAAGTCTCCTGATTTCCCGCCGCAGGTTAATGCAGGCATCGACAGGATTTGTGTTGCCGGAGGCAGGACTTTTTTAAATGGAAAGATAAAAACATTAAAAAAGACAAACAACGCTTCTGATATTCTCTGGAGTAAGGAATCCGGTCCCGGCGATGTAAAATTTGGTCATGCCGATTCATTGGTAACTGCTGCATTGTTTTCCTCGAAAGGGGAATATGTTTTGAAACTAACAGTCGGAAAGGAACCGTTGAGTGCCTCGTCCACATTAAAGGTTAATGTTGAGTCCATGCCTCCTGCAGAGAGTCTGGAGCCTGTGGATATAAACTATTTTAAGATTAATAGTCCTCTGTGGAATGACAGGGCTAAAGCATTAATTGTACACTGGATTCCTCATTGTATAGAAAGGATTTCCGATCCGAATTTGCGGGAAGGGGGAATTAATAACTTAATAGACGCCGCAAATAAATTAGCGGGTAAATCCGCAGGGCGTCACCGGGGATTTGTATTTTCCAACGCATGGGTGTTCAATACAATCGAATCAATCTGTATAGCGTTAATGATTGACCCACAGGGTGACAGGGAAATTATCGAAGCACAGGATTCAATGAAAAATACCCTTGAAGACTGGATACCAAAAGTTTTAGCGGCACAGGAGCCGGATGGTTATTTTCAGACTGCTTTTACTCTGACTGACCGTGAGCACTGGGCGCCGCAATTTCGAGGAGAACATGAAGGATATGTGGCAGGCTATTTTCTTGAAGCGGCTATCGCTCATCACATCATGACAGATGGTAAAGATACACGGCTTTATGATGCCGCAAAGAAGCTCGCTAATTGTTGGTATGATAATATAGGCCCAGCTCCTAAAAAGTCCTGGTATGATGGACATCAGGCGATGGAAATAGCTCTTGTTCGTTTTGGCAGATATGTTAATAAAACTGATGGCGAAGGTAAGGGGGACAAATATATTGAATTGTCAAAATTCCTGCTCGATTGCCGCGATGGCGGTAGTGAATACGACCAGAGCCATGTGCCTGTAGTTCAGCAGTATGAAGCAGTTGGGCACGCTGTACGTGCATCATATTCCTATGCCGGAATGGCTGATATCGCAATTGAAATGCATGACATTGATTATATCAGTGCCGTCAATTCACTCTATGACAATATCGTTAATAAAAAATATTATGTCACCGGCGGAATCGGCAGCGGTGAAACTTCAGAAGGTTTCGGGCCGAACTATTCACTAAGAAACAACGCTTATTGCGAATCCTGTTCGAGTTGCGGCGAGATTTTCTTCCAGCATAAAATGAACCGCCTTTACCATGATGCGAAATATGCAGATTTATATGAAGAGACATTGTATAACGCCTTGCTCGGTTCGATTTCTCTGGATGGTCAAACTTTCTATTATCAGAATCCTCTCGATTCGAGTGCTTCGCGTGGAGAATGGCATGGCTGTCCATGCTGTATTGGAAATATTCCGAGAACTTTATTGAGTCTGCCCACATGGATATACCTCAAAGACAGTGACAGTATTTATGTCAATCTGTTCATCGGAAGTACTGTAAAGATTGAAGATGTCGCAGGCACGACTGTTGAGATGGTCCAGGTTACTGATTATCCATGGAAGGGCGAAGTTTCTATTACCGTTAATCCTCAGGATGAGAAAAAATTCAGCGTGAAAGTTCATGTGCCGAATCGCCAGGTAAGTCAGCTTTATAAAGCAGAACCGGACGCCGATGGAATTACTTCAATTAAAGTCAACGACGTTAAAGTTACTCCCACAATAGAAAATGGATACGCTGTCATTACCCGTTCATGGAAGAAGGGCGATAAAATTGAACTTGAATTGCCGATGAAAGTTCAAAAAGTTAAGGCCGATGATAAAATAGCAGCAGATATCGGAAAGGTAGCGCTGCGCTACGGCCCATTGATTTATAGTATCGAGCGCGTGGATCAGGATATAAATAAAGTTTTAAATACCGAATCAGTTTTAACTACCCAATGGAAAGAAAATTTACTAAATGGTGTTATGGTAATTAACGGTACTTTCACAGACGGCTCAAAAATGATGGCTGTGCCCAACTATGCCAGGGATAACCGCAATCAACGGCCTGCTACGACTCGCGGACGAGGTGGTCCTGGACGTGGATACAGCCAGCCGCAAACATTGAATTCAATCGTCTGGATAAAAGACAAATAAAATT
>Ga0272443_10007040_pt1 | contig 10899 bp, 11 predicted proteins | sample SSMAcet12_FD_193581 | JGI IMG/M metagenome (GOLD analysis project Ga0272443, IMG submission 193581) | Marine sediment archaeal communities from Little Sippewissett salt marsh, Falmouth, MA, United States - SSM-Acet-12 | ecosystem: Environmental > Aquatic > Marine > Wetlands > Sediment ... | reverse complement strand
GTGACTAAGCACCATAGGGCATGTTGTGTCTGCGTATCGGGCGAAGGTAATCAATCCTATCAGGTCGCTTGTTCTTCCTGATAAATCTTTTTTGTCTCCACTAATGAAATCAGACAAGACCTTCTTGACTACTTCGAAACGGTTAAGGACATCTCCGTAATAATCCATCTCTGTTTGCATACTGCCTGAACGGTCTGCAACGACTTCGATAGCTACTCCTTCGGTTGAAATTTCGGATAGTACTGTTCCTTTTCTTGGGCGTGCAAGGGCGATTATCAAAAGAGTGATACATGCTAACCTTATAATATTAAGTAAGGGCCTGAGCCGAATACGCCATGAGACCGGGCAGTTTTTAATATCTGCTAAGCTTGGAAATTTTACTGCCGCACGGCGTCTATTGCGCATACTCGAATATGCCAGAACAGGCACTATTAAAAGTAACAGCAATACCCATGGAGAATATAGCTGCATTTATGCACTCCTCACTTCAGTGGTTTTTTCTGTTTCCATTTCTGTTACGTCGATTTTCTTTTCTTGTGATTTAGTGGTTTCTATAAAGTTCTTAACTAAATCAAACGTTTTTTGTATTTGTTCATTAGTAGGATCGTATCTTGCGAACTTAACCAGGTCACAATGATTAAGAAATTCGGCTAAATTATTCTGGTCAGGCTCAGAAAGTATATTTGCTGTTGTGAGTTCGGATAAGAATTCTTCGGTTGTTCTTTCCGGAGCTCTCAAATTAAAACGGTGTTCTATATAGTGTCGGAGAATGTCACTGATATTTTCATAGAATTCCTTAATCTTGCCGGCCTTTACAAGGTCTTGTTTAACCAGAGCACGTAACCTGTTATAAGCGATTTCATGAGCAGGCATGAAAATCCTGATAATTTCTTCTGTTTTCTTACGTCTTAAGGAAAACCATACAATGCCGACGATAATTATGATTATTAAAAGTATCCAGAGCCAAAGAAAAGAAGCCTTAGCTGGTATATCAACAACACCCTCTATATCGGCTATCTTCAAATCTGCTTTTTCCTCACCGAGAAGAGATGCGACTTCAATATCTATAGGCTCGGTTGTAAGTTCATGTTTGTTTTCATCAGGATTATTGACATCATTGAATTCGAACGTAAAAGCGGGAATCGGAAAACTGCCTGATAAAAACGGCTCAAGCTGGTATCTATATGTGCTTACTACATTATTATTTTCATCGAGCTTATCACCTAAATTGTCCCAGTCTATAATTCCGAAATTTTGAAGTACCGCATCGATTTTCGGCATTTGAACTTCATAACCCGGCTCAACAGCAGCAACAAGTTCCAGAATAATAGTTTGAGCAATGTTGATTTTAGTTTTATCGATACGAACATGTGCTGTTAAAGGGCCTCGCTGGAATTCCTTATCGACCTCGAATTCGATTTCCTTGCCTGTAGTATCATTACTTTTATCACAGCCGGCGCAGACTATGAGTAATGCAAAAAAGATAATTGCCAATACTTTTATCTTTTTAATTTTCTTGTTTTCACTTTTCATCTTCATCTTTTTCTTCAGGTGTTAATGCCGTAGTATGAAGAATTACATCGTACTTATCCATTAGCTGTTTTATGTATTCCTGTTGAACATCCTGACTTTTTTTACTAACAAGCTCGTTCATTACCTGATTTTTGACTTCATCATAACTTTTTTGTCGTTCAGAAGAATTCGGATCTTCTTCATCGGCAGGTTCAATATATTTGTCTTTATTTGCCTGGTAGTATGTTTGAAGGTCGGTTTCTGTAATATTAATTTTATCCGCTAATTCTCTGTTCATTATTTGCCGGCTCAGGACGCTGCGGGTCAATTCTTCAAGTTCCCTTTTAACTTCAGGTTCCCGGGCCAATTCCTGCTCCAGCGCATTTCTATACAATACTTCCTGCGCAAGCCATGATTGCAGGAATTGCGTTTTTGCTGCCGGAGTTTTATATTGTTCGAGCATTTGCTGTTTTTGCTGGTTAAGTTGCTCCTTGGTTATGAATGCTGTCATAGGAGCAAGCTGGATATCGATTGTTTGCTCAATAATTGCATTAAGGTCAGAGTCGGTGATTTTTTCGGAACCGATTTCAGCTATGATTTTTTCTCCTGCCTTTTTATCTTGTTGGAAGCTTGTCCTGTCCATCAGTTCGTATCTTAAAGCTGAAAATTTCCCCAGCTTTTCAAAGCAATCTTTTAGATGCAGGTTGATTTGGGATTCAAGGTCATCAAGTTTAGATGTAATCTCGCTTCGATAAAAATATTCGATTGCTTCGGCGTACATACCTGCTTTTTCGTATAAAGTTCCTATCTGAAATAGTGTCTTGGCATGTTCGGCATCGGGTAATTCAGCAATGGATATATATTCCTGCCAGACCTCGGCTGATCTTGTATATAAATTACGCTGTGCGAGTTTCGTGGCAAGCTCTTTGATTTGCTCGGGAGAATAGGAGGAATCGATTTTGTTTGGTAAAAGACCTTTGTTTGAAGATTTCGTAAAAAGACTGAGTAAGGTTAAACCGATTAAGCATATAAGCAGAAGGATGGTTAATTTTGAAGTAATTGAATTTTTTGATTTCTTCTCAGGTAACGAAAAATCCAGCTTTTCTTCCATAATTTTACCTCTTTTTTCCGGTAAAAAATTAATTCAGTTAATGGCGTTGATGCCGCATATGAAAAAATCTTATTAAATCCTGAATGTAAGGCTTATCAGTACGAATACTGATACAATCCACATTGATTGCTCTAAGCATATTTTTCAGTTCATTGAACCTCTGTGCGCATGCACTGCCGTATTTGTTTCTGAATTGTCGGCTTGACGTATCTATAAGGACAATCTCACCTGTCTCGGCGTCGGTCAGCTCGATAAGTCCAATTCCGGGAAGTGAAATTTCCGCAGGGTCACGAACAGATACCGCAATAACATCATGTCTTTTATTTAGTAAACCCAGTGATTTTTTGAAATTTGTTTCGAGAAAATCTGATACTAAAAATATCGTAGCTTTTTTATTAATGACCTTGGCGAGATAATCCAGCGCCTGGCTGATATTTGTGTTTTTTTTCGGCATCTTGAAATAGAGCAATTCACGTATCAGTCGAAGCATGTGACTGATTCCCTTTTTAGGCGGAATATATAATTCTATTCCATCGGCAAAAATCAATAAGCCGACCTTGTCATTATTTTTCGCAGCGGCAAAAGCCATAACTGCACAGAATTCTGCGGCAAGCTCATTCTTGGCTTTATTTACCGTCCCGAAATCGCCGGATGCGCTCAAATCGACCGCGAAAATAACTGTCATTTCCCGCTCTTCGACAAATCTTTTAATATACGGCTTACCCGTCCGGGCGGTGACATTCCAGTCAATTGTCCGAATATCATCGCCGGGTGTGTATTCGCGGACTTCGTCGAACTGCATGCCTCTGCCTTTGAAAACACTTTCATATTGGCCGGCAAAGCTAGCGTCCACCATTCGGGAGGTGTAAATTTCAATCTGCCTGATTTTTTTTATTAATTCTTTCGGTATCATTTTCGTTCTACGTTCTGAGTACTACGTTCTGTGTTATGTATTACGACTCCAAGGTCTCCTGACGGATAACGCTGAACACTGAACGAATTACGGCACTGCAATATTATCGAATATCGTTTTAATAATATCTTCGCTGGTTTTATCTTCCGCTTCGGCTTCGTAGCTGACAATTACCCTGTGTCGAAGGACATCAAAACCGATGCTCTTAACATCCTGAGGAGTAACATAACCTCTTTGCTGGATAAATGCATGGGCTTTCGCCGCAATGGCCAGATAAATTGTTGCTCTCGGCGAAGCTCCGTAATTTATGAAATTACCCAGCTCTATGCCGTATTTTTGTGGTTCCCTCGTTGCGCAAACTATATCAACTATATAATCTTTTACTTTTTCATCGATATATATTTCATCCACTACAGAACGGACATCTTCAATCTGCTCAGGACTAATAACCGCCTTAATATCGAAGTTCGTACTTGTTGCAGCCATTCTATCGAGAATCTTTCGTTCTTCATCCTTGTTCGGATAATCGATTTTAAGTTTCATCATAAACCGGTCAAGTTGAGCTTCCGGCAGCGGATATGTTCCCTCCTGTTCGATAGGATTTTGAGTTGCCAGAACCAAAAAAGGTCTGGGTATCGGAAAAGTTTCATCACCGATTGAAACCTGTCTTTCCTGCATGGCTTCCAGCAGGGCGCTCTGGACTTTTGCAGGAGCCCTGTTAATTTCGTCAGCTAAAATAACATTAGCAAAAACAGGTCCCTTACGGGTATAAAACTGGCCGTCTGATTGCCTGTATATCTGCGTGCCGATTAAATCCGCAGGCAGAAGGTCTGGTGTAAATTGTATTCTTCTGAAATCAGCGTTGATTGCACGCGAGAGGGTTGTTACTGCCAGAGTTTTAGCAAGGCCGGGAACTCCCTCAAGAAGTATATGGCCGTTAGCGAGGAGCCCTATGAGCATTCGCTCAAGCATGTAACGCTGACCTATAATTACTTTATCAATTTCACCGAACAGAACCCGAACAAATTCACTTTTTTCAAGGACCAAGTTGCTTATTTGTTTCACATCTGCGGTCATAATTAATTTCTCCTAAGCTTTTTCTGATGTTGAAATTTATTTAATTTTTCAAAATATAAACTCTGGAAGATTTTGCTTTGTTTATCACCTGCACCCCCTCAGTTTGCTTGTGCAAACAAGCAGAGGGGGCAAACACCCAAAGCTAATTCTACGCATTTTTTTTGCAAAAAGTTCGAAATTCTAAAATAAATTTTAACTCATTCGATAGAATAAGTAATACACTATAATGTGACAATTACAAAAAACAAGTTTACTTTCCATCCAATTAATTAAAACAATTAATTAATTTTGACTATATTTGGTGCTTTGCAATATTCATGCCAGGTAGCAGGGATTTTTGATAAGTCTTTTTTTTAAAAAGATTTATTATTTTTATTATACTGCAAGTGCACTGTTCAAACTGCCATTTTTGCAGGTTTCGTTGTTCGAAATGAATATATACTTTTCGCACGATGTGGTTTGTAATCATATAATTACGGTTTTAATCCTGAGTGAAATTAAATCATGTAATTATTCTACACTTTTTTTATTGGGACTCTTGAGAAAAAAGCGTAAACACATAGTATGCGATAATACAACTGACTAAAAACAGAATTCCCACAATTGCAGAAATTGAAATCAGCAGGCCGACAACTCCGACGAGTTCAACAACAATAGTTACGGTCTGTAACAAAAACTGGTGTGAGTGTTTAACATCTAAGGATGTACATGCGATTTGAAAGATTAGAAATGGCAGAGAGACAGAAAGACAGCATAGTGCGAAAATAGATGGTCCTGCCAGATTTTCAAAGCTGGAAATCTCAACGAGCGCGAAAGCTGCGAAAATAGCCAGTCCGCCTATCATAAATTTCTCAAATACTTCGTATTTTTGGTCTATTGTACTTTCTTTTCTCATAGTAGAATTCCTTTAAATATCTTTTTTATAGCAAATAGCATATCTATAGTTCTCATCTTATATGCGCCCCGCCGCCCCGACTCGCGTCGGGAGACGCGGGGGCAGGTGAGTATTTTCATAGACGGATTCAAGCTTGAGCTTCAATAGCTTTTTATTTGTGTAAAGCAAGTGTATCTGTAGTAAATTTGTGAAGTATGGATAGGTAAGTATTATTCAGGTCCGTTAAAAACTAACTTAATAGTTCTTTTTTTGAGTCATTGTTTAAAATGAGTAATTTCAATGAGTTTTTTTAAAAAACAGCATAATTAAAACAAATAACTACGGGATTAAGATTTGGATTTATCTCATAAATGCGTATAATATAGATATTTTCCATTTAAGATTATATATGAGTATAGAATTGTGAATGCAGGTCTGGAAAAATTAAGTGATGCCCAGCTTTTAGCTCGCTATTCCAGCGGCGAAGAAGCTGCCTTTCGTGAAATAGTAAATCGTTATAAAAACGGTTTATATGCTTTTTTAAGACAGTTTTTAAATCGCCAGGACCTTGTCGAGGATGTTTTTCAGGAAACATTTATGCAATTGTTTACAAGCAGGGATAGTTTCGATCAGAGCCGTCCTCTGCGACCCTGGTTATTCACAATAGCCGCAAATAAAGCTAAAGATGCCCTCAGGAAATGGCAACGTACAACCGCCGTTCCTATAGGCACGATAGCTGATTCACAGGATTTATCATTCGATGAAATGCTAAATACCCTATCTTCCGATAACACAATGCCAGATGAGGAGCTTGAAAAAGCTGAAATTACGTTGCGCGTTGCGCAGGTTATAGAAGAAATGCCGGAAAATCTTCGAGAAATTTTACTTTTAGCTTATTTTCAGAGATTTTCTTACAAACAAATGGCCGAGATTTTAAGTATACCAATTGGAACGGTTAAAAGTAGGCTGCATACGGCAGTTGGTCGATTTGCCAAAGATTGGAAAGCAGCTACCGGGAACAAGGAAAAAAAATGAGTTCACTAAATAACGAGCAGAAGCAATTATTATTTAGTTACTGCATGGGTTTAACATCCGGGGAACAGAATACCGAAGTAGAAAATTTGATATCATCAAATGAAGAAGCTTCTCAAATCTACTCTAAAATTAAAACATCTCTATCACCTCTTGATTATATTGAATCAGAACCATGCCCGGATAAATTATTTGAGCGAACTATTTTAAGCGTTAATAACCTTACAAATTCGGGTCATGAGCATCTGGAACAATTGCTTGAAGCTGAACAGATTAAAAAAGCCCCGATAAAGATTGGTGTTTTCCGTAATTTTGTAGAAGTTGCAGCTATAGCAGCCGCGATAATGCTGATTGCGGGAATTCTTGTCCCGACGATGGGATATGCTCGTCAGAAGTATTGGCAGCAGCAATGTCAAGCTAATTTAGGCAGTATATTTCAAGGTTATACAAATTACATGAATGATCATGATGGGAAACAGCCTACAGTTGCATCTGCAAAAGATTGGGAGTGGTGGAAAGTAGGTTATCAGGGCCAGGAAAATCATTCTAATACCCGTAATGTTTTTCTCTTAGTTAAGAAAAACTATGTTAACCCAAAAGTTTTTGTTTGTTCGAGCAGGAAAAGCAAAGATAGGCTCCAGATTGATTCAGCGAAAATGAAAACCTTGAAAGATTTTCCAGACAGACGATATATAACCTATAGTATTCAGGTAAGATGCACCAAGGATGGAAACAGCAGATTATCCTGCAGGAAAGTTATAATGGCAGATAGAAATCCTTTATTTGAAGAGCTTCCGGATGATTATTCGAAATCGATGCTGCTGGAGCTGACAAAGGATTTATTGGTTCTCAACAGCATGAACCATAATCGTCGTGGTCAGAACGTTCTGTTTGGTGATGGCAGAGTGGAATATCTGAAATCACGTCTTATACACACTGACGATATTTTCACTTTGCAGGACACCGACATTTATAAAGGTTCGGAAATCCCCTCGTGCGAAACAGATCACTTCCTTGCCCCTTAGAACAATTCAGATAGATTCAATATTATTTTTTAATTTAAAAGACCATAGTCTTTCAACGTCTGTTTCAGAATAGCTCTTTTATTTTCTTCTAACGGCATCATCGGCAGTCTTAATTCCTCGGATGCCATATTAAGCATTGCCATGGCTGCTTTAATCGGTATGGGATTTGTCGCGAGAGTCAGCATATTTTTACATAAGTTAAATAATTTATTGTGCCATTGACGTGCTGAGATCAAATCGTTTTCGAGAATTAAATCTGTCATCGCTTTTACATCCGCCGGGACAATATTCGCGGCTACACTGATAACACCTTTGCCGCCTACAGAGGCCAATGGCAGTGTAAGTGAATCATCACCTGAAATAATTGTAATATCGCATAGAATTGCAATTTCGCTTGCCTGGTCAAGGCTGCCTGTAGCTTCTTTAATAGCAACGATATTCTCTAATTCTGATAAACGTGCAATAGTATCCGGTGTCATACCGGCTCCGCATCTTCCGGGGATGTTGTAAAGAACAACCGGCAGGTCAACCTCTTCTGCAATAGCTTTGAAATGCTGGTAAAATCCTTCTTGAGTTGGTTTGTTATAATACGGCCCTACCTGCAATGTTGCATCTGCACCGATTTTCTTTGCGAACGCCGTGAGTTCAATTGCTTCGGCTGTACTGTTTGAACCGGCGCCGGCTATAACGGGGACTTGCCCGTTCACGGTTTTTACAACTCTCTCTATGATTTCTTTATGCTCTTCATGGCTTAACGTGGGGGATTCGCCTGTAGTACCTACGGGTACTATGCCATCTATGCCGTTATTTAATTGAAATTCGATTATCTCATCAAGAGTTTCAAAATCTATTTCACCATCCTGAAAAGGCGTAATCAATGCAACCATTGCTCCTGTAAACATTTTTCAATCTCCTAATCCGGCTTAGCCGGAAATAAAATTGTCATTTAAACTATGAGCTAAACTTATCTATTAATTGTATCATTTCAGATGTAGCCTGTTTTAATCCCACAAAAACAGCACGTGCAATAATACTATGTCCAATGTTGAATTCACATAAGTCTTTAATACCTGCAACTGCCCCGATGTTTCTATAAGTCAGGCCGTGGCCAGCATGAACAATAAGCTTATGTTCCATTGCGACATCTTTGCCATTTTTTAAATCATTCAATCGCTTCTTTATAGCTCTTTGTGTTTGGGCATTGGCGTACATACCTGTATGCAACTCTACTGCATCACAGCCGGTTTCTGCAGAAGCGATTATCTGCTTTTCATCCGGTACAATAAAAGTGCTTACTAAAATTCCCTTTTTATGCATTCTTTTAACAACTTCATAGAGACGGCGGGAGTTTTTAACACAATCCAGGCCTCCTTCCGTTGTTAACTCGGCTCTTTTTTCCGGAACCAAAGTAATCTGGTCGGGTTTAGTAGCTTCAGCAATTTTTACTATAGGTTCGGCCATGGACATTTCCAGATTGAATTTGCAGGCAACAGTTTCTTTTAGAAGTTTAACATCACGGTCGCAAATATGCCGCCTGTCCTGTCGTAAGTGAACAGTTATTCCATTTGCGCCTGCTAATTCGCATTGAACTGCAGCCCATACAGGATCAGGCTCAATAGTCTTACGAGCCTGACGAACAGTTGCAACATGGTCGATATTTACATTGAGTACAGCCATTTTTCATCCCTTAGAAAATCTCAGCAATTATACAATGATAGTTATTTCTATCAAGGAATATTCATAAAATAGCCTGTTGTAGCGAACCTGAATATTTGCATAATTACGAAAATACACACCAGAAAATAAACGAATTTTGGAAACCATTTAGAAAATTCAGTGAATAAATGTTCGGCTTTATCGCCTGAGATTTCGGCTATTTTATCAATCATTTTTTCAAGGCCGCCGGTTTCTTCGCCTGTTCGCCAGAGTTCGATATATTCAGATGGTAATTTATCGGAGAATCCCTCACTTATGATATTTCCTGCTTTAGTACTCGCTGCGCCACCCTGAAACAGACCGGAGATTACAGTATTGCCTGTTAGTTTCGGAGCTTTAGAAGCGCATTGAATTATTGGTACACCGGATTTATACATCATGTTGAATCCCATGCAATATCTGCATATAGAAAGCTCTCTGATAGCTTTTCCAAGAAGTGGTATTTTTAGTGTTAAATAATCAAAAAAATAACAAGTAGAACTATTTTTCCGAATATACCTGGGAATTACAAACATGATTCCAATAATCAGATACAGTATACCTAAGGTACCACCTACTATTGTTAAATACCGGGCAAAGGTGATTTGCCCAAGAATAACGGAAGGCAATGGAGCGATGAAAACCGCAATATGGAAAATTAACAAAGGTAGTAGCAATCCAGAAAAAATTCTCTTTCTCATACGGTTGCTAAATTCATACCATCGTGAAAGCAATTTAAAGCATTTGGGCAATTCACCTGAAAGTTCCGCCGTTTGTACTAACATGACATCCATTTCAGCAAAAATTTCAGGATATTCAGCCATTGAATCTGATATACCATTACCTTGAGAAACAGATTTTCTTAAATCTATGAAAACCTGTTTCAAACGACCCTGTAATCCTTCAGCTACTGAGTCCAGTGACCTTAATATTGGTAAACCAGCATCAAGGAGAATTGACAGGTTATGATATATTATTGCGAGATTCTTCATTATATTAATAATTCGTAGTGATACTAATATAGAATGTTGCGAATAACTACTCCAGATTTTTTTCAAACCATATTTTGCTACCCAGCTCAAAAGGATATTCTAATAAATTAGTATTGAAAATAAAAGTTTTGACTAATAGTTCTTTTTAGTCCTTTTGGTAAATTAGCTAAGATAATTGCTCAATTATTTATCATTTTTGAAATTTTCGATATGTATTTATTTTTAAATAGCTGTTATTGTATTTTGAAGCTGTATAAGCATTTTTTTCAATCCTTGTTTACTTTCTCGATGGAAAGCGATATATTGAAGAATTCTGATAACATGGATATACCTTATAAAGTCTAAATACGTAATACTATATAAGTTTAGGTAGAAGATATAAATGGCAATACAATTTAGTGAAATACCGGAAATTCTTGAAGAGCTTCGTCAGGGAAAAATGATAGTACTTGTCGATGCTGAAGACCGTGAAAACGAAGGTGACCTTGTCTGTGCGGCGGAAAAGATCACACCTGAAATAGTAAATTTTATGGCCAGGTTCGGTCGTGGGCTTATATGCTTGCCTCTATCACAGGATAAATGTCAATCACTCGGTTTATATTCGCAGGCTGTAGATAACACTGCTCGTTTTGGGACGGCTTTTACGGTTAGTATTGATGCTGTTGATG
>Ga0272443_10007038_pt1 | contig 10899 bp, 10 predicted proteins | sample SSMAcet12_FD_193581 | JGI IMG/M metagenome (GOLD analysis project Ga0272443, IMG submission 193581) | Marine sediment archaeal communities from Little Sippewissett salt marsh, Falmouth, MA, United States - SSM-Acet-12 | ecosystem: Environmental > Aquatic > Marine > Wetlands > Sediment ... | reverse complement strand
CTGTCAAGAAGTTTTGGCTTTGGAAGCAGTTTTACTGTTACTCCTTCACCTGACGGGATTTTTCCTCCGTAAATTTCCGGTGCGAAATCCGAGATTGCAGCGGCACTTATGTAGTAGTCCGGAAATCCGTCTTCTGCATAATCCATAACGGCCTTTCTCATGGAGTCAGAGTCTGTTGTCGCTATGTTATTTATGAGTGGGATTTCAGGGTTTTTATGGACAATTGTTACCTCTGCGCCAAGCCTGTACGCCTCAAGGGCAATCTCCCTTCCCATTGCACCGCCTGAACCTGTGGTCAGAACTCTGACATCGTCAAGCGGTTCTGCACATGCCCCTGAGGTTACAAGCACTCTCTTTTTGGCGAGTGGCTTATCACTGCATGCCCTCTCAGCTTCCAGGATTATATCCTCGTTTGATGCCTGCTTGGCTTTGTTCTCTTCCAGTTTAGGTTCTGCAAAAGAGATGCCCCAGCTCTTAAGTTTGTCTATTGAGTCCTTCACTGCCGGATGCCTGTACATGCTCTCATGCATCGCCGGGACAATCACAACCGGCATTTTTCTTCCGATTGCAGTTGTTGCAAATGTAGTGACCGGAGTGTCATCTATGCCTCCGGCTATCTTGCATATTGTATTGGCGGTTGCAGGTGCTATTAACAGAAGGTCAGCACTTCCGCCGATTCCACAGTACTTCACATGCTCAATAAGTCCGGTTATTTTGGTGATTGCCGGATGATCACATGCGTATGTCACTGCATCGGGGTGCACAATGCCGCATGCTGCATGGCTCATAACAGCCCTTACCTCTGCACCTCTTCTTCGAAGTGCCCTTGCAAGTTTTATATCCTCAACCGCAGCAATGCTTCCGGTTATCCCGAGAATTATTATCTTATTTTTCAGTGTCATTGTCTCTTCATCCTCGCCTTTTATGAAGTATCAGCCGTTTTTTTGATTTTTATGAATTTTTACCCTGCCAGAAGGCCTGGTTATTATATTGTCCTTATGTTATTGTTATGTCCTGAACGATATGCCATTTTCCGGGAGAATACTTCTTAACCTTTACTGTCTTTATTTTGCATTCAAATCCGGAATTGTTCAGAATTGTATTTATTTTATCCTCAACGGAATCTATACTGTGCAGGTGCAGTATGCTGCCTCTCTTTATATGTGGTATGAGGTCTTCAAGCATATTCACTGAATCGAAATGGCCCATCAGAACACGGTCATAAGTTCCCCTGAGGAGTTTTCTGCAGTCGCCATGTTCTGCTGTAATATTATCTTCCAGTTTGTTTGCTGTTATATTTTTATTCAGAAAATAGTGGGAGTCCGGATTTAATTCCATTGCATGAACCATGCCGCCGGCTTTGCCGGCAGGGATTGTAAAATAGCCGATTCCGGCGAACATATCTCCAATACGCTCTTTTATTCCGGAATTTCTGACAAGGTTTTCAATTCTCATCTTCTCTTCCCGGTTGCCCATTGCAAACATTACCTTTGACGGGTCAATGTAAAAGATATTTCCGGCTTCCCTGTGGCAGGTCTCACCGCATTCACCGTATAATATTTCAGTGTCCGGTATTCTCTTTACACTGTTAAACCCTTTTAAGAGAATGATACCTTTTGGGTTTTTCCACTCTATAATCTCAGTGATTTCAGATTCTGTGGGTCTGCTGCCGTGGATTACTGCAATATCACCTATCATCTGATATCCGGGACCACTGTATCTCTTACGCTTTTCTATCTCTGTATCGGCGTCATATCCGTCCTTAACAGGCACATATGCAGTGTCGCCTTTTACGTACGGGCGTCTGCTGCTGTCTGCCCATTCCCAACCGGAAATCCGGGTTAGTTCTGAGGTTTTAACTGTTCTGCATCTCATTTCTGTTAGTAACGGGAATTATTCCGGGTCCTGTGGGTGGACGGATTATATTATACGGATGGTTATTCACTTTTATGTGTGGATTATCCTACAGGTACCAGTGTATCATTTTCAGGGTCACGGATAACTCTGATTTCTGAACCTTCCCTTATATACAGCCACTCCGGTATAAGCACCTCACGGCTCTCATAGGTTTTTGGGTCAAGAATTCCGGCTGTATTCCCTTCGGTATATGTCACAAGGGCGTTTTCAACCACTCTTATATTTCCGACTGATCTCTCAACGTCATCCTCCCGTAGGGATTTTAACATACCGTCTCCAAAGTCAAAGACTTTTAAAAGTCCGGTTTCGATATACCGGACTTCGAGGTATTTCTCTTTGGAGAAGAGTATCTCACCTTTCTGGTATCTTGGAAGTCTTATGAGGTAGGTTATCCTGTAAAGCGGCCTGCCGTCCTTCTCTCCTATCAGTTTTGGGTGCTTTGTTATCTTTCCTCCGAGCCTTTTTTTGATCTCGCGTGAGATGTTCTCACCAATGCCGTGGCTGCTTATGACAATGTCAGTCCCGTCTTTTGTGTTTTTGATTTCGGTGATGAATGAGAGCCTTTCACCTGCATTCTGGATGCTGTCCTCAATTTCCGTTGCTATTTCTTCTGAAACTGCACGTTCGTGTTCATCAGGTCTTCTGCCTTCTGCCCTTACCTGGATGACTCCGGCATAGTACCCGCCGGAGTATCTGCTGCACCTGTCACACTGCTCTTTTGTCCATACAATGAGTGTTCTGCATTCATCTTCCACATGCCTGCCGTAGAGTTCTCCTGAGACCGTTATTTTCACTGAAGTTCTGTTCGGGCTTGGATCAAAGTGGGAGAGCTGTATGTTGTAGTCATACATATCCTCATGCAGGTGAACTCCGGAGAGTGCAATCTCTGCTATGAGATCTTCTCTCTCCCTGTTGCAGTCTGTCCATATTGCACCGTTTTTAATTGAATCACAGGTGGGGCACTGGGTGCAGTGCACTCTTGGATCACATATGAGCCATTCTGTTTCTGCGATTCTGCATTCCGGACAAAGTCCTTTCTTTGTCGGTTTTCCGCATTTTGGGCAGATATTCTGCTTTATATCAATATTTTCGGTCATAGAATCTGTACGTGTGGTATATCTCTGATGTATATGCAGCAGTCATCATCAATTATTCCGCATCTGACTGCGGCTGCAATAACTTTCTTTCCGATGAGGTTTGCATTTGTTGCTTTCTTCAGTGCCTCTTCAAATTCCTCTCCGGTGACTTTCTCATTCCCATAAAATTTTTCGCTGACCTCTATCTGTATTTTTTCATCCGATAGTGTTGTATTTAATAATTCACAGTCGCATGCGGCAAGGACTTCTTCGCATCCCGGCGATCTGTGTATCTTCATGTACATGTGGATAGTATTTTGTCTGTAATACAGAAAAAAGGAAATGATGATGCAGTCCGGGAGCTTTTGTTATGGATTTTTCAGATGATAATTCCGGAACGTAAATCTGCTGCAAATGATCTGCTTAATCTCTAATATGACTGAATACAGGTGTTTTTTCTGATATTTCAGTCTATAGTTATCTCAACACCGTAGATCTTTTCAGGGTTGTCTTTATGGATTTTATATGCCTGTTCTGTGGTTATTTTCCCTGATTCAATGTATTTTCTTGTGAACCGCGGGACTGATTTTGGACCTATTACAGAACCGGGCCGGCTGTTCTCGTCCATGTAGTCGCTCTCCATTGTGAAGAGGCGTCCCTGCCGTGCGAGATCAGGTATTGCTTCATGTTTTGCAATCAGTGACGGTGTAAGCGGCGTCTCCGGTATTCCGAAATGCTTGACTATCCTGTAGGTTTTCATTCCGTATTTATCTGCCATTAAGACGACATCCCCGCACGGTCCGGTCTCGGCGTGGATCTGAAGCGCGCAGTCTGCATCATGTGCAAGGGTTACTGCATGTTCAAGCACTCTGTTTGAGGCTTCCCATATATCCGGCGTGACTTCGTAGTGCGGCCTTCCGCTCTTTAAGGCCACAGCCTTATCCTCTTTGACATATTCTGCAGCAAGTGTCAGTCCGGCAGACATCACATCCGCTGCTTCGTCAACGGTCATTCCGGCGTTGGTAAGTTTCCCTATCTCTGCGGGGTGAACTCCGAGAATCGGAAATGCTTTCACTCCGTTTTCTGTTATCTCATCTGCAAGTTTTATTGTCTTTTCAAATACGGGCCTGAAGTCCTCTCCGGATTGTGGTGTAATTCCAAATGACCAGGATGGCTTTGTAACGAGAAATATGTGTGTGCCGCCTGATCTCTTAAATTCCATAGCGGCTTTTATTCCTTTGCCATTGACCGGATCTATGTGCATGTGGTCATCGGTTATTGGTATATCTTTCAGAATCATTTTGGTGGAAAAATTATGTTTGATGGTTGCCTGCAGGTGTAGCGGTTTGTTCTGTCAGCCTGCAGTCTTTTCTTTTATGTCGGACTCTGCAATATGGTTCAGATAAGTTCTATGATCTTCATCATCGGGTAGTCTTCCTCAACTTTTAACTGTGCATGGCATGTTGCATTTCCGACTTTTGTCCTGATTTTTACGTCAAACATCTTTCCGGAGAGTTCACTGTATCCGAATGCGTTTAAGACCATCTGTGAGGTGTCTATTTTTACTGTAATCCCATCAACAAAGGGCTGAAGTCCTACTGCACTCTCAATTGCCTTTTCAACACTACCTGCGGTCTGTGGTGAAATGGGTGTGCCAACCCACTGGTGGTAGAGTGCTCCGAGTTTGATTCCGGCTTCAAATGCCGCTTTTGCTTTTTTCTCCATAATCATATTTTGCAGTTAATCAGCATTAAATTGTAACGGGATAAATCCACTGTTTAACTGACTGTTATCAGATCATATGTTTCAGGAAAAAAGCGGCTAATCTATGAATGAATAAGGTTTGATTCCTTAACAGGCCGGTCTTCATACGTCATGCAGTAATACCGGAGATCCATATCCCTTGCTACAGCCTCCCATAAAATATCCGGTGCTGAAAGTCTCAGATTCAGCGGAAGCCTGCATGATCGTATCTTAAAGCATTTTGATATGTCTCTGTACATGGTCCTTGAAAAGCATTCTTCACCTTCGGGCGGCATTATTATGTAAATAAGGCTGCCGGTTACAGCAATCATCCCTCTCATCGAGCAGGCACAGGCTGTATATATGTCATTTATAGAAAATGAGCCACCACGGGGATGGTTGTGCATAAAGATAGTGCCAAAGAGTCTCATAATCTCCCTGTGGCTGAACTGTATCTTCCACCTGTTTCCCTTAAGGCTGAACAAATGCTCGTAATTCCGGTCAAATACAAAAGCATGTTCTATCTTTCTGTCCCGGATTTTAACAGCGTAATCCAGGATTATTCTGTCATTTTTCTCATCCTGGCGGTCTATATTGATCTTTGAAATTGTACTGATCTCTGATGAAGTTTTGCGGAAGTTTCCCACACTCATGCAAAATTTATTTTACTTATGACAATTTAGTTTTAATTGTGCATTGCAGATCAGAATTGTGATCAGCTTTATTAACAGGTAAAATCATTCAAAAAAATATTATTCTGGATATTTTCCTTGGTTTTTTCGTAAATCCACGGCTTTCAGACTTTTCCTCTCAGATCAGCTTAATAATGCCATGTCTCGGCTCCATAGCCTCGCCGCTTCTTAAGAGGTCGTCAAGCCTCTTTCTGATATCGTCCTTGTTGTGGCCCTTCTGTGTAAGAATCTCCTGTACCTCTTCAATACGGGTATAACCGTTTTCATCAGCATTGTTCCTGATGGTTTCCTTAATTTCCCGGATAATATCGCGGCGCTGTTTTGGAATGCCGGTGACGAGCTTGTCAATATCAAAGCTCCCTGTATCGGGATCATATGCAACGTCCCTTAAGCAGCGGTCAACAATCCTGATGACCCTCTCGGCATCCTCTATCTCAATCTTTTTTGAGAGCCTTATCCTTGCACTTGCCTCTGAAAGCCTCACAAGGGCCTCAAGCTGCCTTGCTGTGACAGGCACAGGTTTGTTGTCATCCGCGAATCCCCTCAGACTGAGATAATAATCAATCAGCTTCTCTTTTGCCTCCTTTGAGAGCAGAGGGAAACAGTTCCTCTTGGAATAAGCGATATACTTCCTGAAGAGGATTGGGTCGATGTCCGGGGTAACCGGCGCAAGTGCTCTCTCTATATATTCAGCATCTATACCCTCAATTGCCTCTTTCTTGGTATGCTCTATGAGCTCTCCAACTTCGTGGGCTTTGAGTATATGCTCTCCGATTGCACGGTCAAGCGTGTTGTTCGGTTTATCCTTCATAACAAATATGAGGTCAAAACGGGAGAGCAGGGATGGCGGCATATTGATCTGCTCTGCCATAGGTGCAAATTCATCAAATCGTCCCATCTTTGGATTTGCCGCACCAAGGAGGGCGCAGCGTGATCTTAAGGTTGCTGTAATTCCTGCCTTGGCTATGGAGATGGACTGCTGTTCCATTGCCTCGTGCAGGGCACTTCTGTCCTCCTTTGCCATCTTGTCCATCTCATCCACTGCAGCTATACCCATATCCGCAAGGACAAGAGCTCCTGCCTCAAGAGTCCACCTTCCGTCACCAAATTCGTCCTTAACTGCCGTAGCAGTAAGTCCGGCAGATGTAGAGGACTTTCCGCTTGTATAAATTCCTCTCGGAGAGAGCCTTATAACATAACGGAGCATCTGCGACTTGGCAATACCAGGATCACCAACAAGGAGCATATGGATGTCGCCCCTCAGGTGGCTCCCGTCCGGAAGCTCCTTCATAATTCCCCCGAAGAGAATCAGTGATATTGCCTCCTTTACCTCATCGTTACCATAGATTGAAGGTGCAATTGAATGGGCAAACTTATAGTAGAGATCTGAATCACGGCTAAGCTCCATTATGTGCTCTTCATCCTCTTCGGAGATTGCTACCTCTTCAAATTCCTTCTCACTCATCTCAAGGGAATTTGCCTCAAGATAAATATCAAAGAGAGAACTCTTGTTCCCGTGAGTTACACGCTGAATTGATCTTAATATTCCGTTTATTACAATACGGTCCCCCGGCGCCGCAATCGCTACAAGGTCGTCTGTAATATCAACGTCAATCGTTTCAGGCTGTTCACCGCCCCTGAGTCCTTCCGGTGATTCCTGCATCCTCACCTTCTGGACATCAAGGAATTTGGAGAGGGAAGGTACGAGTTCCATCTTTGTCGCCCGTTCACACTGTTCACACGGTCTGTAAGGCTCCTGAAATTTCCCGTATCCCTGTTTGTAAGGAGGTGTCATTGTTCCGCAGGTGAGGCACCTGAAAACCGCAAAAGTAAGCCTTGGTCTGACCTCAGTTACCTTTCTGACAATTCCTTCTATGGAGATGAACGTATTGATATGGTGAGCCCTTATCTCCCTGGCCGCGATTTTTTTAGGCAGGCCTATAAACCGGATGTTTATATCCTCAACCTTCTCTTCATCATCCTTTGTGAAGATCAGATTGTTGTCCTTTACAGCATCCCTGACATCGCTTATCACCTTGCCTGGTGTTTTCAGGAGTTCATCGGCAAGTAAGAGACCTTTTTTCCCCCACTTCTCAAGCTGCCGGTAATCAATAGTGACAGATCTCTTATGCGGAAATTCCCTGGCGATCTCTTTAAGCTCTGCTTTGTAATGCTTCTTTAAAAAGCGGGTCCAGTCCCCTACCCTGTCAGTAACATTTGCCTCATTCTCTTCTGCCAAAAAAATTCTCCTGTATTAAAATATGGTGAGTGATCTGCATTTACAGTTCAGTTTCCGGCGCATTTTCTTGCACTGATTACACATCTTGCAATCAGGGCTTCCATCTGAATTCCCGGCTCAGATCCCTCGCTTATCCTGAAATCAGTCTCACCAAGGTGTGAGATCATCTCAAGTTTAAGTTCACGCCCTATTGTTTTATGGGCAACAATGGTTCTGTATAACTGGTTTATCAGCTCGTTTGGTGCAATCCCTCTCTTTATTGTGAGCTCATCCAGTTTATGCTCGGCACCGTCAAAATCAGCTTCAATAATTATCCCTAAAAGTTCCAGTATCTCATCCGGTTTTGCAGTTGAGGTTATCTCAAAGATCATCTCCTCTTTTATCACCGGATCTATTATCGCTGCACCCTGCAGTGCATTGATGGCCTTTCTCATATCTCCGGCTGAGACATAAATTATCGCGCTTATGGCATCTTCTGAGAGAGTCAGCCCTTCATTTTCGGCTATATGCATAAGCTCTTCGGTTACTGCTTCCCGGTTGAGCGGCTTGAAACGGTATATTGCGCACCGGGACTGTATCGGGTCAATTATCTTGGATGAATAGTTGCATGATAGAATAAAACGGCATGTCTGCGCATAATTTTCCATTGTTCTTCTGAGGGCTGCCTGTGCATCATTTGTAAGTGCATCTGCCTCATCAAGGAATAGTATCTTAAACTCTGCGCCTCCCATCGGCGCAGTTCTTGCAAACTGTTTAATCTGATTCCTGACAACATCAATTCCCCTCTCATCAGAGGCATTCATCTCCCTGAAATTGACATTCCAGTGTTCTCCGTAGAATTCCTTTGCGAGCGCCACAGCAGAGGTGGTCTTCCCTATCCCTGCCGTCCCGGTAAAGAGGAGGTGCGGCAGGCTTTTTGTTCTCACGTAGGATTTCAGGCGTGAGACTATCTCTTTTTGCCCAACGACATCGTCAAGTTTTTTGGGCCTGTATTTCTCTATCCAGATTGTATTTGATTCATCCATGCGTCAGACTTCCGTATTTGGTTTATAATATCCTCGACCGGCTGCCGGTTCTGAACTTTTGCTCTTTTGTAAGAATTATTTGTCACCGGAGAACTAATTATTATTCAGTAAAGATTGTCAGTATTCGGGTTTAAGAATTCACCCCGGGAAAATATTCCGGAATATTCAGCCTGTACTGACTAAAAACTTATAATGGATGCCTGATTATGCCAAAACCGCCTGAATATATGTTTGCGTGCGAATTTGAAAAAATATCTCCGGACAGGAAAGTGATGTGTCTCCCGTCCGGAAATAAACCCGCAGAGGATGTATTCATATCCGGCGCACTGACAGAACGGTCTTACGGCAGAATGCAGAAGAGGGTTTTTATGAGGGTTGCTGATGCAACCGGAGTTTTCATTGTGAGCGCACCGGAAAATTCACCTGTGGCTGACAGGATTTTATCCCTTAAGATTCCGTCATTCATCTCAGTCTATGGCAGTCTGTCCCCGGGATATTATGAAGGAAGCCTGAGCCCGCTTATTGTACCGTATTTTGCAGCTGAGATCTCCCCGGAAGTAAGGGACGGTCTGGTGAGAGAAACCGCAAAAAGAACCCTTAAAAGAATTCAGGATTCAGGACGGGCGGTTTCGGGTGATATAATTCCGGTTTTAAAATCAGCAGAAGTTATGCTTGGTACTGTTAAGGAATACCCTGGCCCCGTAAACCTGCAAACATCAGACAGTCCTGGCGGCAGTTCTTATTCAGCATCCGGTCAGACTTCCGGTGCAGAAGTGAACTCCGGCAGAGAGGAAATTATAATCTCAATAATTAAGGCCGGAAGCGGGAAGAAGGGTATCCTGATGGATGAACTTTTTGAAGAGTGCAGGGCAGCAAAAATTCCGGATGAGAAAACCAAATCCATTCTTGGAAAGATGCTTGAGGAGGGTGACTGCTATATGCCGCCCGGCGGCTACCTGAAACTGCTATGATTTTATGATTATGATGCCGGGAGTTCTGATACTGGTTATAATTCAATATGCTTTCCCGGAAGTTCTGCCTGAATTTATGGTGGCGTGCAGATGATTCCGCATTTCATGTCTGAAGGGCCGGCTGTTCTGGTTGAGGGTGAGATGCGTGTTTTAGTCGTTGCCGACACACATTTCGGGGCCGAATCCGAACTTGCACGCCGTGGTGTTCATATAAAAAGCGGCTCTGAGGGGCGCCTTGAGAGGCTTTATCGCTGCATTGATTCCTCCGATCCTGATATGCTCCTGATTTTAGGTGATTTTAAGCATTCAGTTCCCCTGACTACAAGGCAGGAATACTCTGAACTGCCCCGGATAATTTCAGGACTGAGAAGAAGAACGGTTATTCGGCTCACTCCCGGAAATCATGATGTGGGTATTGAGAGGTTTTTAGAACCGGAAGAGATACTGCCAAAAAGCGGTGCAGTAATTGACGGCACAGGATACCTCCACGGGCATACATATCCTGACCCTGCTCTTCTTGGAGGCCTGATTCTAATCGGGCATCATCATCCTGTTGCTTATCTTTATGATCAGGTGGGATGCTCGCTCAGAGCCGGGCCTGCCTATCTTATGAATGAAACGGAAAACCGGCAGCTTACCCCGGATGGCAGTGCACCTGAAGGTAAGACAAGGGTTCTCTTCGTTCCGGCATTCTTTGAGCTTGCAGGTGGTATGGATGTAAGGGGTCTTGCAAAGAGCGGACTCGGGCCTTTCTCAAGGGCGGTTGACTCAAAGACTGCGGAAGTTTTTCTTGCAGACGGAACATATCTTGGAACCATTGAGGAGATAGGGGATGAAACCGGTATCTGATCTGCTTGACGAAAGAGTTGTTGAGCTTCTTGTAAAGAGAGGATTTGAGTCTCTGTCGGATACACAGGAGAAGACCATCCCGCCCGTCTCAGCCGGAAACCATACTTTGTGTATTGCACCAACGGGAACAGGCAAGACAGAGAGTGCAATGCTGCCCGTATTCAGTGACCTTCTTAATACTGAGGGAGGCGGATTCAAGGCGATATACATAACTCCGCTTCGCTCACTGAACCGCGACATACTCTTCAGGCTTGAGTGGTGGTGCAGTGAACTCGGCCTTACTGTCGGTGTAAGGCACGGTGATACCAGCACAGGTGAGCGGACAAAGCAGTCAAAGAATCCCCCTGATCTCCTTATAACTACTCCTGAAACCCTTCAGGCACTCTT
>Ga0272443_10007037_pt1 | contig 10900 bp, 13 predicted proteins | sample SSMAcet12_FD_193581 | JGI IMG/M metagenome (GOLD analysis project Ga0272443, IMG submission 193581) | Marine sediment archaeal communities from Little Sippewissett salt marsh, Falmouth, MA, United States - SSM-Acet-12 | ecosystem: Environmental > Aquatic > Marine > Wetlands > Sediment ... | reverse complement strand
CTGGGTTCGACTTTCCCCTTATTGCCGATGCAGAATTATTCCCTGCGCGTTGGGGTTCTGATTCAGAGGTTCTGTATGCAGAATGAGACCCTTCTTGATTGGGATCCCTACTCAGAGGTTCAAAAAGAACGCAAACTGCCTTTAAAAAAAGGCCAAGCACTTATCGTAGGGAGAACTATTGAAGACTTAGAAGAATGTAAACAATTCCAACTCTCTACAAGCCCTCCTGCTCCCACCACTATCAATATGCCTATCGAAACTTTTGAAGGCACGATTATCTGTACTCACACCCTCAAACCCTGGGCCCACTTTGCTTGTGGAGTAGAATTAAGCGAACGGACTATTGCCTCAGCAAAGAAGCACCCTCGTCGAATAATTGTGGGGCAGACCGGAAGACTTGACATCTACAATGATAGGATTTTTCAATTAGAGGATGTCAAGAACAGCCGAGATTTTTCAGCCTTTAAAGAAGAGATGCTGGGCACGGGGCAAGAAATAGACCGTATCATCCTTAACCAACCTTTTAATAACTCAGGGCTCTTTACTTTATGGTGGGTACTCAAAGAGGGTTATAATCCCGTCTACGTCTGCGGTTTAGATTTTGTTTCCTGGGACTTTATTAATTGTTCCAGCCCCTTCGATATGAATATCGCAATAGAAACACTACGCAATCACATGGATGGCAAAGAGCCTCCCAAGGATATGAGACTTCATATCAGGACTAGTAGGAATATCCGAATGGCCAGACAGGCTTATTGGACTATGCGACTATTCCCTGAGACAGAAGTATACAGAGTAGGCCACCTTTCTAATTTCCCCGGTAAGCAGCGCTGGCCCTTCGACCCATCCCTGAACAACTACAACATCCACGACTATATTTAATCAATGAAAGAACTAGGAACAATTCAAGACCACAAAGAGCTGGAAAAGTCTGATTTTGAAGAAATCGACCCCGGCTTCTTCCACATCCAATTCAGTATTGGAGGTAAAGTTTTCCAAAAGGCCGTAGACGGCCTCATTGCTTTTGAACGAGAAGACCTGAAAGAACTTTCTGACGATGCTCTCGACGAAGCCCTTAATGATTGTTCGTATTGGAGATATACCTTCCTCTCCGCCGCTGCTGAGCTTGAGCAACGCCTTATGCAAGAGGAGAGAGCTTTCAACACCTGGTTAGCTGAAGCCCAATCTACTGCTAAATTCATAGTAGTAAGAGAGAGGAACCGCCTCATTAAGGAAGAGAAGGTGGCCAGGGGGTGGTTCGGTTCTATCACTAAACAGGATATCGAAAGTGCTATCCTGAGTGACCTTGAGCTAGGTCAACAATTTGAAGATTTTCAGGCTCGTATGGCAGAGATGAGAAAAAACATAAAACTGCTAAATGGGCTACGGGATGTACTCCAAGATAGGGGTGGATATCTCCAATCAATAGGCAAACGCCGCTTGGAGAACCGCAAATTAGTATTTGCTGTGAAGGGAGGCTAAAGTGTCTGCAACTGCATTTATTGATAAAATGTATCTTCTGCACCAGAGGGCTAAAAAATACTCAACTATTACCGCTTGTCCTTTCGTTTTTACAGTAACCCCTGAGAGGGTTAACTTGGGGTGTAAATTTTTAACCTTCAAGAAAATGGAAATTGCTACCGAATTCGGTAAGCAACACCCCATGTGCACAGAGCCTTCTATAGTGAATGCTTATGCTACTGACTCGGGTGAGATTATTTCTTGTAAAGGATGTATACATGACAAACCCAATGCCTAAGACAATTAATGTGGGGATTACTGAAACTATTCGTCATGCGGAGTTTCAGAATATCAAGCCCAGTATCTCTGCTGAATTTGATGTCCCTGAAGATTGTCAAAACCTTCAGCAATTTTACATTGATTGTTACAAAGTCGTGAAAAAAGTCTGGAACATGCATCTATACAACATGCTCTTTAACACCCAACAACGGAAGGAAGCCTCTTCCTTAATGGAGTTTGCAGGCACCTTGGTTACGGGAAAAGAAAAAATGCCAAAGTTCAAATTTAAGGAGAAGGAATAATGGCTACTTATGATGAATTCAAACAGCACCTCCACGTTATCTCTACGGCCGGACAGGCCATCAATGAGGATGTCGAGAAAGGTGAGAAGGGCGTCAAGAAAGCCCGAGTCCGCATGCGCAAGGAGTTGCTGACCATGGCCCGCGCCTGCAAGGAGGCCCGTAGGGTCTTGGCTGAACTAAACCGCGAACCCAAAGACTAAGGAGGTCACGTAGGATCATGGCTATTAACATAGGTTCATCCGCTGATATGCAGCGGGAGGCTCGAGGGGACTTTACCGATCGAGTCAAACTTGTAGAAGGGCCGAATATCCATCGGATTCTGTTCGGTCCCGTACGCCAGAAGACGGTCTGGTACCCGACCCTGGTAGAAGACGAGGATGGCAGCATGAAGCAGTCCATGCGGGCTTTCAAGCCCCCGGAGACCGGCTCTCCCCTGGACGCACTGGCAAGCCTGGAGAAGCGAGTCCGCCGTAACAAGGGTGAAGAGAAGCCCAAGTCTTCTTTGGACCCACGCAATCGCTGGCTCTACCTGGTCATCAACCTGGAATCCGAAGAATATCCCAAGGTGGAGATTGCTGAGTACCCCTGGTCAGTCTTCGACGCTTTGGTGTCCTTGGAGAAAGCTGAACACCCCAAGGACAAAACCAAGCTTCGCCATGGGCTTCTGTTCATGTTTGATGTCATCATCACCAAGAAAGTCAACCCCAAGCTCCCGCCCCAGTTCGGTACCAAGTACGAGGTTGAGCCCGACCCGGACAACCCGTTCACCGGCAAGATTCCCAAGTCTTATTGGGGTAAAACTGCCTCGGAACTGGCAGAGCACGGTATCGACCTGGAAGACTTCTTCCCAGAGGAAATGTGGCAAGCCATCCAGGAAGCGGAAATCGATCTTCAAGCGGAAGCAGCTCCCGACTCCATTGAAGATATCAAAGCCAAGTTGGAAGAGTTCCCCATCTTCTTGGGAGCTACTGACGACGCTGGTAACTACCGGTTCCCCGCTATCTCAGAGTTGGCGGATCAAGCCGAGAAGTTGGGTATTGCCCATTTCTTAGGTGAGGGTGATGCTGAACGCCCCAAGCTCTCTTCAGGTGAAGAAAAGGAAGAGAAAATCGAGGTCGATGAAGAAGAGTCCGGTGTTGAAATCGAAGACGATGACAATACCGAAGACGCTGACTTCGAAGACGAGGGTGAAGAAGACGAGGGTGAAGAAGACGAGGGTGAAGAAGACGAAGAAGAAACCCCTCCCCCGAAGCCTTCAGGTAAAAAACCCGCCAGCGAGAAACCCAAAACTCCCAGCAAGTTCCCTGAGTGGTAACCGTGGCCCGCTCACCTAAGAGCTCTGATCCTATCGAGTTAGCCCTCGCCTCTCTTGGAGGGGCGGGGCTAACCGCTGATCAGTCTCCAAGCCTGGAAGTTATCCCCACTGACTGGGCTAAGATGAATGATGAAGTCTTGGGATGCGGAGGACTCCCCCGAGGCAAAGTCATCGAAATCTATGCAAAAGCTTCGGTAGGAAAGTCTACCCTTGGATACTGGTTTGCAGGCCAGACCCAGAAACGAGACGGCAAAGTTGCTATCTTCGACTCAGAGGGTTCTTACCTAGCAGTCTACGGAGAAAAGTTCGGAATCGACAACTCCCAGCTGTTAAAACCTGAGTTTTACTACGGTGAAGATGCACTCCAGAAACTAAAAGTATTGATTGCCCTCAACGTACTGGACCTGGTTCTCATTGACTCTGTTCCTTACCTCCAGCCCGCCCAGCTCATTGAGCATGTTGATGATAAGCCCTATACAATGAATCAGAACCTGGCCCGGGCAAAGATGCTCACGAACTTCTTCAATGACATCAACGGCGGATATCAGATCAAGCCAATCGACGACCCAAAAGGGAAGTGGGTTCTTGATGTAGAGACCGGGTCCAATTACCACAAAATCTACCACAAGAAGACTTCGGTCATCTTCATCAACCACGCCAAGACTGCAGTAGGGGTTATGTTCGGGCCTAAAACCAAAACCCCAGGCGGTGACGCCCTCGATCTTGCCAGCGCCATTAGGCTCGGCATGACACATGTCAAGCAGTCCAAGAAGAAGGACAAAGAGACCGGCCTTCCCCTATTCAAGATAGTCAAAGTCAAAGCAGCCAAGAACAAGGTTGCCCCTCCATACGGAGAGATGGAATACCGTACCTGGAGATCAGGGGGAATTGAGCTCTTGGAAGAGGATATCGAAGATCAGGTAGAAGAACTCCTGGAAGATGAAGTTGAGGTAGACGGTTGAAACTCGACAAGGAACAGCTGATCAAGCAAGCATTCAGTTTTGCTATGCCCACTGAGAGGAAGGCAGCAATTATCAAGATCATTGATGGATATGTTGACTTGATCAGCTCTCATAAAATCCCTAACTTGGAAGAGAGCGAAGTCTTACTTTTGTCCAATCTCATAAAGGCTTCTATTTCAAATACTAACCAATTACTGGAGTACATGTATAATGTCACCCCAAACTCCCAGCTCTGAAGAAGCCCTGCTGAAAGGCAAAGAAGCCTTACAGAAAATCAAAGGTGAAGCCCAGCCCTTCCCTTGGTGGGAACCCAAAGAGCACATCAACCCCGATAATCCAGTAAAGCTCCATATCAGCGTTCCTACCTATGACAACCGTCTGTCACTAATCCTAGACTCAGGTCTGAAATATGCTCTGGGCACCAGTCGAATAGGGCCTGAATTACTCCATCCCAACGTAGCGTTTGTAGGCGGAGACTCCCTTATTTCCCGGGCTCGTGATAAGATGGCAGCTCAATTCCTAGACAGCGATGCAGAATGGCAGTTGCAGATTGACGACGACATTATCTTCCCTTCTGCCTTGGGAGCTGAAACTGCTAAGTTCTACTCTGCCTGGATGGACCCCGAGATTTTCGATATGTTCATGAGGGAGGGGGTTTTCAGGGCCGCCCTTCAGCTTAATGCTATCGACGAAATTCTCCGCTCAGCAATCGTAGACGGTAAGAAAATAGTGGGAGGTCTTTACTTCTGGCGAGGTGGAGCTCGAGCCTACAATCAAGCAGCTTCTTTACTCCCCTCTTCCAAGGATGGTACTAAGTTTGAGATCGAGTTCAAGCTGAGACCGAACAACTATGTCAATACCGACCGCTTAGCCACGGGTTTCTTGTTGGTACACCGCTCAGTATATGAAGCAGTTCAAGAAAAATTCCCTGAGCTAGCATACGATGTTCCTCAAGCTTCAAAGAGGGGGACTACCTATGCTTTCTACAATACCAATGTCACTAAGGAGAGGGATGAGCAGGGTCGAGCTTTCAGGTTCTACCGCTCTGAGGATTACGCTTTCACCTGGAGGGCCAAACAGTGCGGGTTTGAACCTTGCCTTAACATGAACATCCTCTTGGGTCATGTGGGTACACACGTATACTCTTGGTTTGATCGCCCAACCTTGCAGAAGTTGTTTTTGGAGATGTTTGGACATCCCGCACACAGAATAGAGAAGGTGGATAATTGAAAGCAGTCCTCGTAGCCGATCTTCACCTGAAGACCACCGACCCTAACGGGAAAATTCTACCAAGCGGGCTTAACTCCCGCTTGGTGGATAAGATGAACAATTTGAAATCTGCCATCGACCGTGCGATTAAGGAAGAGGTGGACTACTTCATTATCTTGGGTGATGTCTTCGACAAGATCAACCCCCCTGAGGTATTGAGGGACTTGTTCTTCGAGACTATTGCTCCCCTATTCAAGGCCCAAATTCCTATCATCATCCTGGTGGGTAACCATGATACGGATTTCAAGATTCACTCCTTCATGGCCGATCAAAAATTTATCTCTGCTTTAGAAGCAACAGGTGATCAATTCAAAATTATTTCTGAACCTACAGAAATAGACCTTGGGGGTACTCCTTCTGTATTTGTGCCCTACAACCACCCCGACGAGATCATGAAGTTCTTGGTCTCGTATAGGGCAAGCAAGGGGAAACTCCTGCTTGGGCACTTTGACGTCAAGGGTGCTTTGGTTGGAGGAACCGAGTTCGCAATGCAGAACGGAGTCCCCCAAAACCTTCTCGATGGGTTTCGGTACTCTTTCCTGGGACATTATCATAAACACCAGCGCACCAAGAAGTGGATGTACATTGGAAGTGGGTCCATTGTTGATTGGGGCGAAGCAGAGGATAAAAAAGGCTATGTACTTCTTACCGACGAGGGAAAACTCAATATTACCTTTATCCAGTACCCCGAGAGAACCTTCTTCCACCACAAAGTGTTTCAATCTGACGATCCAGACTTCGAAGCACTTGGCACCTGGGAGGATCTTGATGGGCACATTGTCAAACTCACATTTATTGGAGATGAGGATTGGTACTTGCAGTTTAACAAGACCGAACTTAAGACCCGAATTCTTAAAGACCTGGGCGCTCATCGACTGTCTATCGCCCACTCCACATCCCGGACCAGAGACAGAGCCCCAGAAATAGATGTCTCTACGGGATGGATAGAGGGGGTAGAGTATTACTGCAAAAAATCAAATAGGCCTGACATGCTAGAATTGGGTAAAGAAATCCTTCAGGAGGTAATGTGAGACTCATTGACCTCCATATCGACAACTTCAAGACTTACGGTGAGGGTCAGGTCATTGACTTCACCAGGTATGATGACAACGACCCTATCCTTATTATCGGGGAAAACCGCGATGAAGGCGGGATGGACTCTAATGGGGCAGGAAAAACTACCCTCCTAGATGCACTCTCTTGGGCTATCTTCGGTAGAGTACCGGACGTAGACTCTGTAGATGATGTGGTCCATTACGGAACCAAGGCTTGCAAAGTCATTCTTCGCCTTGAAGATGAAGGACGAGAAATCGTTATCACCCGTTCCCGTAAAGCCTCCGGCAAGAGTAGCCTCTCCTGGTTCATTGATGGGGAAGATGAGTCTAGCCGTACTGATACCCAAACTCAGAACGCTATCTTGAACTACTTCGGAATCATGGAGAATAATAAGTCCTTCTATGACGATTTCAGAAATACCACCTACTTCTCTCTGGACTCTGTCAAGGGGTTTGCAGGAAAGTCAGCCTCCAGCTCTGACCGTATTGGCCTTATTACCCGGTTCCTAAATCTTGCGGTACTTGACAAGGCGCTGAGTCGAGCCCGAGTCCTTTTTAATAACCTGAATGCTTCTGTTTCACAACTCGAGGGGAGAATTCAATTCCTCGAGGAAAAGCTGGAGAAGTCCAAATCCAAAGAAGAGGCCACTTCAAAACTCAGTGAAACACGGGCTAAGATCGGGGAGTTAAAGGCCGACTTGAACGCTATCAAGCGGAAAGCAGAACAGCTTGAAGCTTTGGGTGATGTCCAAAGGCAGATCGACAGTATTACTGAGTCTGTAGCTATGGCCCATTCTCAACAAGCTGCTATCATTGAAACCTATGAAGATCAGATTCAGCAGCTAAAAAAAGATGAGTCTGAAATCAAAAATATAGAAGCAGAGATTGATTCAATAGTACTCTTCTTACAAGAGACAGACGCGATCTTATTGCAAGAGCAGCTTGACAAATTGGATGAGTTTTTACAACAGGGTAGCCGCGCTATTGACAAGTGGACAAGTAGACTAGACATAATTAGTGGACAAGTCGGGAAAGCTCAAAGCTGTCCTCAGTGTGATGCTCCTCTCATGGTGGGTGCAGATGGTAAAATTGACCACTTCGACTTGGAAACTTTGAAAGCCGAAGCAGCCGAACTTGAGGAGAAGCTCAAGAAGGCTCGAAAGAAGTGGCAGAAGTATGATAGTCAACGGGATCAACTCCAGACTCAAATGAGGGAGTATAATGATAGGTCCCAAAAATTAACGGGATTGAATCAACAACTCGCGCGAATTCAAAAGGCTCCAGAAAAAATTACCAGGCTCGAAGCCCAACGGGAAGAGAAACTGGCCGAGTCTAAGGAGTTCATCAAGAAGAATGAGAAGCAAAAGCTGACCCTGGAACTACGCATTAAGAAGGCAGGAGGGTTTGACCCAGAAGAGCTGTCTAATCTTGACTTGGATTTTCACAATCTGGAGGAAGCTGTTTCTGGCTTGACCGAAGAAGCAGGTCGCCTAGAGATCATGATTGAGCAGGTTGATCGGGACAAAAAGGACCTCCGTAAAGCTAAGCGCCAGCTCAAGGAAGTCTTAGAAGAGCAAGCAGGATACGGGTTCTGGAAACAGGGGTTCCCTGAGATCCGACGGTGGATGATTGACTCCTTCTTACCCGCTTTTGAAGAGCAGACCAACCACTTCCTCCACAAGATGGATGTTTCATTTCGTGTTAGGTTTGACACCCAGACCGAGACTAAAAAAGGAAAGGTGAAAGACCAGTTCGGTATCGTTATTATAGACCGAGAAGGTAACAAGCGCCCCTTAGAAGGGTACTCAGGTGGGGAGAGTAAAAGGATTGGTATCTGCGTGGGGTTTGCGCTACGAGAACTTACCTTGGATAAAGGGTATTCAAATTTTAATTTTCTACTGCTTGATGAAGTAGTCGATTCTCTGGATGAGACCGGCATTGGTGAATTCTTCGGACTTCTTCACTCCATTACAGGGATGAAGTTCGTTATCACCCATGAACAGGGGCTTAAAACAAGGTTCCATAAGGTTATCAAGGTTACTAAAGAAGACGGCTTTTCATCAATCGAACAACTATAAGGAGCAAGAGGAAGATGCCCAGAAAAGAACGAAGAGCTAAGGCTACCAAGATCAAAGAATTCCCGGAAATTGAGGAGACTCCCAATGAGGAAGCGACAAGCGAAGAAACTCTGGAAAGAGAAGAATCGGCTGAGATTACCTCTGAGACTGGAAAGGAAACTGGCGGGGATTCGGACGTGGAACCAGTGGATGACGGGACTGGGGATGACGGGACTGGGGATGACCAGGACAGTAGCGAAACCGACGACTCTGACTCTCCAGATGATGCTGGACCAGATGGAGAAGATACTCCAGGAGAATCCAGCTCTGAGGAGGAGGTTGGAGTTTCAAAGGATGATGAGGTATCAGACGAGGATGCCGATTCCGATGAACCTGGAGAATTCGGATTCCAAGAAATCTGCCATGATGTTCACAAGCTTCTCACTACACCTGAGGGACGAAAAATCAACTGTAAGCTGCGGATTGAAAATCCTGGCATGAGTGCTATCATCTATCAAGGTCTACGAAGTAACGTCTGGGGTCGTATCAAGAGCAACGGTCGACATCGGGTCTACCGTCACGCCCTCAAGAAACTGCTCCTTGAGAATAAGTCAACTGCCCGCTATTTTGAGGGCATCATCTAACTAGAGGAGGACCAAGATGGGATTTCTAACCAAGCTGTGGATCCCCGGTAACCGCACAATCTTCCTGTCAGTCCTGGCAGGGCTGATAGCAATCTTGCTCCAGGCGGACTACTCGGGAGTCTTCGAACTGGCCCCCATGCTGAAGTTGATTCTTCAGTTCGGCCTGACAATCCTGCTTCCGTTGATTCCTGTCTACCTGCGTAAAGGTATTCAGGATACACTGGGCAAGAATGCCCCGAAGCCAGGTAAGTAACCTTATAAAACCGATCAACCGGAGCCCCCGAAAGGGGGCTTCGTTATGTTAAGGGGTAGTTTCGTAGTCTTGGCCGTTAAACTTCCAGGGGTCGATGAGGGGGATCCCTGTAAAAAACATTTGCCAGCCGTGATATGAGTCTGCTGTTGAATTCCAAAGAGGTACAGAGTTACCGATGTCCGTCCCGTTTACTAGAGTAGGACGGAATACTGCAATATCCATAAACGAATCGTCGTTAATCACGTTTGCATCTGCCTCCGCAGACTCTGTAATCCACTGTCTAGCAGCCCCTAAGTCACTGCTAAAATTCTCTCCTGTTCCAAACTTAAAAGTCTCCTGAGCTGGGTCAATCCGTCGGTAAGTAGGCTTCTCACTTGAGTCGGGTATTTCAGTGGGTGAAGTATGATTAGCATGATTCACCCAAGCCTCTTCACTAGATTTCTCCCAAGAGTTATAACCGTTTCCTGCTTCTTCGAAAGAATCCTGACCGTAGAAGATGCTGGCCCTATAGCAGTTATGAACAAAGATGTCGTCTTGTTCGTCTGAAACCCCCGGTAACGTCCGGGGATGGGGGAAGTGGAAATGGTAGAAGAAATTGTAATAGCCTGGGAGTAAGTTCTCCTTCACAATAGCGTTAGCCCAAGAAACCCCCGCCATAGAAGTGAACATTGCTAAGTAGTGGTCCCACCCATTATGGTTTTCATCCACTTTCAACCGGTACTGGAGAAATGCGAAACCTTTCTGGTTGCGAAACCGTTCCCATCCCATATTAGGATAGGTACCCACATAGATATTGTCTATCCCATATTGAGCCGGTACAAAACTATTCCAGTGATAGGACTTCATTAGTAGGGCTCCTTAGAGATGAATTCAAACGTGGTAGTCAGAGTAGCGGGGTCCATGGACATAGAAGTCATAACACCAGAAGTAGCAAAACCAGGGAGGGTAGGGAACATGACATGGTCAATTACTTTAACTTCCCTGAGGAGCCCCATCTCAGGTTCGATGAAGGATAAGGAAGGAGTAAAAGCGACTGAGGCTTGGATCTTAAGTTTAGCATCGCTATCTCTGATCAGTCGACGCGCTACCCAGTAACGAGCCCTGTCATAAGCAATAAACCGGTTATCAGGAAAAGGCCAGGGTCTTTCCCCGTACCGGTTAACAGAGTCCATATTTGCCCCCGTATAGGCGGAACCTCCGTCTTTAACCAGGCGTACTCCCTTGAAGTGGAGATTGATGATGTCCCCAACATTAAACTTATCGGTCAGTTCATCACAATACCAATGGAAATGTGCGAGCCCGC
>Ga0272443_10007036_pt1 | contig 10901 bp, 8 predicted proteins | sample SSMAcet12_FD_193581 | JGI IMG/M metagenome (GOLD analysis project Ga0272443, IMG submission 193581) | Marine sediment archaeal communities from Little Sippewissett salt marsh, Falmouth, MA, United States - SSM-Acet-12 | ecosystem: Environmental > Aquatic > Marine > Wetlands > Sediment ... | reverse complement strand
CCGCCACGGGATTGAGGTCGCTGGCGTGGGCTTCAAGACCCAGGCGCTGCGCCTCCAAGGGAATGCTTCCGCCTCCGGCGAAGGGGTCCAGCAGCGGCGGCGGGTTGCCGTCTGTCGAGAGCCGTATGAGTTCCCGAGCGGTCTCGAGCACCTCCTCGTCGGTGGTGCTCTCCCACAACACCAGCCGTTCGATGAAGTCGAACAAACGCTGTCGGGGCGTGTCGCTCTGGGCGGCGTTCTTGCCCTTGGGCAGCTGCTTGCATGCCTCCACAAACGCCTTGGGGGCATCGTCCGCATCTGGGTCATCCACAAGCGAGGTGAAAATCACCGCACGGCACGCCGCCAGCGGGCGCCGCGCCCACCACAGGTGCAGCGTACTGGGATGGCCATGGCGAATGGATTTCTCACGCGCGCTGGCCTCGTTGATGGCATCCAGCGGCAGGGCGACTTCGATCAATTTCTTACGATAGGTCATTCCTGCTCCTTCATTCACCATTATTTCTGAGTTTCGTCCACCAACGAATCGAAAACTCGGAAAGGAACACCCTCAAGCTTCACCCTGAGATCATCCACAAACAAGTCGATACGCTTCTCGATAAACTGATCGAGACCATCATCAGGAAGCTTTTCACTCCTTGACCAAGTTAATAAATCTTGAGGGATCAAATGTCCCTTAATAACGTCTCCAAGCTTCCCATCATCATACTCCTGTAAATACACAATGGGGTTCTTATCAAGAATAAGGATGTTTGTAAGTTGAGTGAGATAGGCAAGATTCATCATGCTATCCACATCCAGCTGATTGCTCCCAGGGCAATTATGAACGTAGTTTATCGGGAAGATGTGGTGAAGATTGGGTTTATCTGTCAACACATAATACACATCCGTGAGAACATCTCGATCTTTGGACTTCCAATCTTTTGGTACCTGATTGGCTAATAGACTGAGCACTGCAGTGGAAAACCGTCCACGCGTGCTGTATGAGGTAGATCGAAGCCGATCTCGATCCAGAAGAAATCTACCTAGTTTTGCCTTACCAGGTTCTCGCGCACTCCGCAACAAATCAACATGCTGTCTTAAATGGGTAGTGTTACGAAGCAAGTCTTCATAATGAAAGCTGTAGAACCAGAAGTATTTCTTAAGGAATTCGTAATTGGGGTTCCTGTTTCGGAAGAAGTGACTCCCAATAGTCATAAAGAAATATCGATACGGAATCAGTCTGGGCCCCTTGAGATGAAGATGGTTGTCAAGGAAGTCAAACATCTTCAGAAAAGCAATCTTCGCGTCTCCCCAAACCTCTTCGATATGTTCTGCACGAAGGTAATTGAGATACTTAGGTGTGATATTTGCAATTCCTGCATCTGGTAGTGTCTCGCGAATTATTACAGCCAAAGATTGGAGATATGTAAGGTCGTCAATTCGAGGATACAGTCCAGTATGTTGTTCACGAAACTGATCGATAAGCTCCCTCAGATAGAAACCGTGTCTATCACCTTCGGCCATGCGGAACGTCTTGGCGACAACGATGTCAAAGATATCCAGTGGTTTGCCTTCTTGGTTTATCCTCTCAAAGATCTGGCAAACCTCAGAAACTTCAATACCTTTCAATTCAATAAAAGAAAGCCTGTAGTTATCAAGTACGTAACGAATATCACGAAGTCGTTTTCTGACCGGATCATCATACTCATCATACTCGCCTTCGACGAGTTTTCTCTCTACACTCTCAAAATCATCCAAAACGGATCGAAGTCTAACAATGCTTCCCTCCTTGTATCTTCCCATTCTTACTGTGTTTCGCTTATTTTCACCATCGCAATCATCAATTTCATCCCAAAACAAGAAGCGCTGATTATAGGTTTCGTCATCAAGCTCATCTATATCCTCAATCGTTAGATCAAAGTAAAGGGAAGGGTCAAAACCACGACGACCCGCAATGTGTCCACCCCTGATTGCTGTCAATAAGAAGGTCGTTCGCTGCTGGCCATCAAGTATGTATTGGAAGTTTGACTCACCACCATTGTCGAGGATAACATGGCCGCCAATTTCACGGTGCTTTTGAAGTTTCAGATCCGTCTTCCAGATCAAGATGCTCCCGATAGGATAGAAGCGGTAGATGCTATCCCACAATTTCTTTGCCGATTCTCTTTTCCATACAACCTCACGCTGGAATGTCGGGATTTGATATTTCTTGCCCAACAAATCTACGAGATAAGTTCTTATGCTGCTTGCATCGGGTTTAATTCTATCGGAATGATGCTGCATATCAGGCTCCATCAATCTTGTGAAGATAATTTCATTGTCCGAATATTTCTTAATGCTTTCAACTTGAATGTCACACTGGTTGCGAGAAAACCTGGGTCCGTAAATGCTGGGGCAGAAATAAAAATAGGCTCTCTCGCTTCTCCATCCTCCACTGTTACCAAAGCAAGGATGAAGCTCTCCGGGCTGTTGATGGCGGTGAGGATTTCATTGCGGCTGAGCGTCACCGTCTCCGCACCTTTCCGACGCCCCTTTACTTCTATGAACCGCAAACGCCCTGTTTGCGTGTCGAGGCTCTCTACGTCATAGCCCACATTATCCTTGCTCACGTCCTTCGGTTCGTTGCCGAGTTCAATTTCTGCCTCCATCACCGCCTGCATGGCGGCCAGCTCCACAACGCGCTTTTGCTGTGCATCCACACGTTGTCCCTCTTCCATGAAGCAGCCGGCCGGCACGATCAGGGCGCCGCCGATAATCACCGGCGGGGCGGCCGAAATCTGGCGCGAATTCTCCAACTCCTTCTTTCGGCGCTTCAGCCGTGACGAGATATCATCTGCACGGCGCTGGGCCATGGTCGAGTTCAAGCGAGCATTCACTTTCCCAACCTGTTCTTCTTTCCTTAGCTGGGCTGCTCGCCGGTCCCAGTAATTAATCTCCTTGGTAAGGCGCTGATGAACGGCAGCCATCGTTTTCTCAATTAACGTCTCACGTCGCTCACGCACGGATCGGAGGTGTTCCGAAGTGGTACGCTTAACCGCTGCGCTGATGACCGCTGCTTCCAGGGCATCGGCGTTGAGCCAATCCTCTTCAAGAACTGCCCTTACCTGCTCCAGTTCTTGCTGTGCTGCGGGTCGGTAATCCAGGTAGGGGGCGCTTCCGCCCAGGCGAATATCCCCCTCCTCATTAATCTCGATGAAATGTACTTCCCGCGAGATCGTGTGCTGCGTGGCATCACGCACAGCCCCCTCGATGAAGAACATCACTCTTGGTTTGTCGCCAGGATCGGTTGGATCCACAAGCACCGACCCCATGTTCAGCAAGCCACGATGCTTCTCCAGCGTAAGATCCAGAACCGCATCAAGAAGCTGATGCCCCGGGCAAATAAAATCGGCCTGCGGCTTTCCGGGGATGGCAATCAAATCCTTTTCAAAGCAAATCCGCTCATAGCCTGGAAGTACCGGTACAGGCGTCCCAAGCTCTTTCGCATGGTCACGGATAATGGCCGGGACGTGGGTGATGGCAAATCGTCCCGGCTCCCGTTCGCGCAGCGTCCCTCCCAGTGCGCCAAAGGCCTGGGTAAAAAACGATTGGATGTAATGCGGCTGCAGGCGGCGGGCAGCGTAGCGTTCCATCTCACCGCGGATTTCCATAATCTGCGAGGTGTCCATGTTGTCGGCGGCGAGGGAGCGGGCATTAAGCAGTTGACGAACACGCTTCTGATCCACCGCGGAATCGACAGCTCGCTCCAGCTTCGCCCGAACCTCCGGTTGTTCGCCATACCGGATCGCTTCAATCAGGAGCTTGCGTAGCGGCTCACGTTCAAAGAGTTCGCCGAGGATGTCGAACACCTTCCCGTCGAGCGCCCTGCCCTCAACTTCTAATTTTCGGAGGAGCCGCTCATAGACATAGCCTTCGCGCGTCTCTTTCGACACCAGGTTCCAGAGGTGGCAAACCTCGCTCTGGCCGATGCGATGAATGCGTCCGAAGCGCTGTTCGAGGCGGTTGGGATTCCAGGGGAGGTCATAGTTCATCATCAGATGAGCGCGCTGCAGGTTAATGCCTTCCGCTGCGGCGTCGGTTGCCACAAGGAAATGCACTTTGGGATCGTTGCGGAAACGATCTTCGACCGCACGACGCTCTTCCCGCGGTACGCTGCCATGAATGGTGACAAGGTTCTCTTCGTTTCGACCAAACAGCAAGCCGATCTTACGCACCAGGTAGCGAAGCGTATCGCGGTGCTCGCTGAAGATGACCAGCTTGCGCCGGTTCCCTTTGTCGTCAAACATCAAGCCATCGTCATGCAGGATCGTCGCAAGCTGCGCCCATTTCTGGTCCACGCCACTCCGCAGGATGTGATGCGCTTGCATCTCAAGACCCTTGAGAATGTCAATTTCCGCCTTCAATTCCGTGATCGTCATCGCGGCGGTGGCGGCGTCCATCACCTCATCTTCAAGCTCCTCGAGCTCGTCCGCAGGCGCATCCTCCATCGCCTCCAGGTCCTCTTCATCGTAATAGCGCAGGTTATTGGACAAGCGCATATCTTGTTTGGCAAGTTCAACTTCTTTCACCCGCTCTTCGAGCCGTTCCCGTCGGCGTTTGAGGGACTGGTAAATCGCCTCTGGCGAGGACGCAAGGCGGCGCTGGAGAATCGTCAGGGCGAAACCCACCGTGCCTTTACGCTTATCGTCCAGCAGCTTTTCTGCCCGGTTGAACTCCTCCCGCACGTAGGCGGTCACGGCTTCATAGAGCTCCCTTTCCTGTGGTGAAAGGGGATAATCTACCGTGTAGGCACGCCGCTCCGGAAACAGCGGCCTGCCGTCGAACTTACGCAAGTTCTCCTTGACCATACGCCGCATGATGTCGGAGATGTCGACCTCATGCACCCCCTCACGAAAGCGACCTTCAAAACGATCTTGATCCAGCAACCGCAGGAACAGTTGGAAATCCTCTTCCTTTCCATTGTGGGGGGTCGCCGTCATTAACAGGAAATTGCGCGAGATATCTCCCAGAAGCTCGCCAAGCTTGTAGCGCTTGGTTTCCTCCAATTTGCCGCCCCAGAAGTGCGCCGACATCTTATGTGCCTCGTCCACGACAGAGAGATCCCATTCCGATCTCTTCAGCTTCTGTTGCAACACCTCATCGCGAGCCACCTGATCCAGGCGTACAATTGCGAGATCATGCTCCAGAAAGGCGTTACCTGTGACAGCAGTTTGGAAGGTATCTCGGGTCAAGATGTCGAACCGCATCTGGAATTTGTTGTAGAGTTCATCCTGCCATTGCCCGGCCAGATTCCCAGGCACGCAGATCAAACAGCGGCGCACGTCCCCGCGCGCCATCAGTTCTTTGATGAGCAAACCCGCCATAATGGTCTTGCCGGCACCGGGGTCATCGGCCAGCAAGAAGCGCAGCGGTTGGCGCTGCATCATTTCACCATAAACCGCCGTAATTTGATGTGGAAGCGGCTCGATGAGAGAGGTATGCACAGCGAGAACCGGGTCGAAAAGATGGGCGAGTTTGATGCGATACGCTTCGGCCGCAAGGCGGAAAAGGTCTCCATCCGCACTGAAGGCCAATCTCCGCTCCCGTGCGATAACATCGTACCCGGTCTCTTCCTCACGGAAGATAAGCTGGCTGCCGGGTTGTCCATCCGAGCGCTTATAAATCAGCTCAATCGCATCGGATCCATGCCATTTGGCGTCCACAACCTGCACGTCCTCCTGAGGGAGTACGCCCTTGAGATGCACGCCGGGTTTGATGTCTTCTAATTTGGCCATAGCCCCTGCTTTAGAACACAAAATGAGATCGTTGAGATCAAATCTACAACCATCTTTGGTGATATTTCTATTCCCCCTCACCCATCCGCGAGTGAATGTTGACTTTACTCTTTCCTATCCATCTTCGCAAGTTTTCCACCCCTATGCACCTTGCATCCACCTTACATCCCACTTCGTAAACGTTTCCTGCCATATACTTGAACGAATTTTCCCCTTCCGGGAACCTTTTCCCACCCTCCAGCGTCCTACGCATGACGACACGCTCTGTACGGGGGAACGCACACCAGGCTCATTCGTCGCCGCAACACCTCGCTCCTGAAGATCATCCGAGTTGCTCAACTTCCAACTGCATATCGTTGAACGTCTCAACGCCGGCGCCGCGTTTGATCGAGCCCTGTGCCCCGGGCCCGTGGGGCACGCTACCACCATGAGGAGGTTCGTCATGGCTAACAAAATGAACGCTCTGTCCGAATACCGCCCGCGCCTCGCGCTCGGGCAACTGGTCCAGACCCCGGAGCTGTCCCGCTATATCGCCCGCGGGACCGCACTCAACCGGGGAGAAATCGGGAATGTCCTCGATGAGCTCAACGAAGCCATCATCTTCTACGGCTGCCAGGGCATCCCAGTCAAGATCAACGGCCTGGGGGTCTTCACCCCGGTCATGAAGGCTGACGGCACGCTGCGAATCGGCCTGCGCCTCGACTCCAGCATCAGCAAGGCGCTGAATGTGCAGGGCGCGTTTACCGGAAGCGTGATCAATCCCGGCAACGTCGGCCTGTCGATGGACGAGATGATCGCCCTCTGGAACGAGGAACACCCGGAGGATCCGGTCGTTGAGTGAGCGGGCGAATTTCCTCACCCGGAGAAAAAATTCTCTCAGCCGGAGAATGTCGTACAAAAGGCAGAGAATCCGGGCGAGGACCAATCAGGGAGGTCCGGGCATGCTTAAAGGGGGCAAAGCTCCGAAGGAGCGCGAAAGCCCGGTGATGGAAGGCGAACTTCCGCTGCCCGGCCTCCCGCTACCAAAACCGAACATGAGCTCATCCTGGGCTCATCAGAACGACGACACCAGGGGGTGTACGATGAACGAGAAAAAGAATTGGATGATGACCGCCCTATCGGCCATTGAAAACAAGCCGCACGTGCTGCTGCTGTTCGGCATGCTCGTGCTGGGGATCGTGGCGAACTGGTTCTGGACCGTGGGCTGGGAATACCTCAACGACCCGTCTGCGGGTCTGCAACTCGGCAGCGCGCTTGAGATTGCCGTGCGCGTGGTGCTGGGCGTGATTGCCGCCGCGTTGACGTTCGTGCCGGCCTATCGCGAGATCGCCCAGGCCGGCGGGGAACGCTGGGTGGCGTACCTGCTCGCGTTTCAGAACGGGTTCTTCTGGGAGGCCGCACCCGATTCCGTGGTACGGCATTTTACGGGATAAACTGTTTCTTCTGCCCTATCCGCTTCGCTACCAGGATGCTACGCGATGAGGCCGCACTCGACTCGGTGGTACGGCATTTCACGGGATGAATGGATTCTTCTACCCTTCGCTGCGTTCAGGATGCTGCGCAAGTAAGCGGCACTCGATTCCGTTGTGCGACACTTCACAGGATGACGCATGTTCTTATAAAGGAAGAAGGACTAAACGATGCCGCTGGAATGAACCAGCGGCATCGCATTCTCCATCTTCTAATTGCACTGATCAAACAGTTGGAATTGATTTACTCCATCCCGAATGCACAATCAATAAATGTCATCAAAACCAAGTTGGCCCGAATGATCCTCCGTCCCATCCTCCCATTCTGGCGGAATACTGGCTACCTTTGTGTTCGGGTTTGGGTTATGTACTGGCTTATTCATCGGTCTGGTACGTAAGGTCCCTTTATGTTCTTGAATTACTCTTTCACGAGCAATCTTCAAATACTCCTTCTCAATATCTGAACCAGCACATCTTCTCTTATGCCGATAACTCGCAACGGCAGTAGATCCAACGCCAATATACGGGTCAATTACAAGATCCCTCTCATTCGTCATCGAAAGAACTAACATTTCGATAAGCCCGATGGGGAATTGGCAGGGATGAATGGTTTTTTCTACATGATTGGCTTTAACATTTGGAATTTCCCATACATCAGAAGGATTCTTCCCTAGTGGATTTCCGGAAGGTTTTCCTGCATTCGGGCCACTATAGGATCTCTTCCCAGGATATTTCTGGGGGATTCGAATTTGATCAAGATTAAATGTGTAATCACTAGAAGGATGAGTAAACCATAGAATCGTTTCATGTCGACCCGAGAAGCGGACCTTTTCGTGCAGTCCATGCCCAAAGTGCCAAATGATCCGATTGCGAAGTTTCAACCCAAAGGATTTGAAGATTGGATAGAGAACCAAATCTAGAGGAAAGGCTTCTTTATCCGTTCCACTTCCTTCTATGTAATGACCTACTTGCCAACATATGCTACCTGTTGACGAAAGTACATTAACGCATGCCTCAATAGTATGACGTTGCCCTTGAATATATTCTTCTAGGCTTGTTTGTTCTTCATATTCTTTTCCGACATTATATGGGGGCGAAGTGACAATAAGTTCTGCATGGTCGCCGGTTTTCTTGATTTCATTTAATAACTCTAACCGATCTCCTTGAAACAAGGTTATATCTGCTTTGATTGAATAGTGTTTTCGAATAATTGGATTTGACATCGAATAATATCCAGCTGTGTAGGCTTTACATACTGATTAGCGAAGACCCTGAACTTACCTTCATACTATTTGCATCAAGAATAGTGATCGTTTCTCCTGGTTTCAGTTAGTTACATTCAAGGAGCATCTATGAGGTGAATCTAATACGAATGAATGATTAGGATTCTGTATTTCCAAATTCAAGCTGGATTTCATCTGAAACTAGATCAACTAAATTGTCTAGTGGGTTCAGTGCTGGTTTACCGATTAATTCATCTTCAACGATCTTAATGCCGCCATTTGCCCATCCTTGCGCAATCTCAATTACCTTCCTTGGATTTAGTAATACGTTGAGATCTCCTTCTTTGTGAAAAGCCAAGGCTGAAAGAATAGGGATTTCCAAATCGGGATCAAATGCCTCTCCTGAGAATATCTCCCTTCCTTTTGACTCTAGTGGATTATATTCATTCCTCGAAGCCCCTATGCAAGCAGATATCATAAACAGATCAGGCATACGAAAAAAAGGGAATTCTTCAGCCTTACTTGCGGCACGAGACACCAATTTCTCATATGTTTTATGGCAAGCCGGGTCGATATTGACTGGTATTCCTGAGTACGTCATTTTGATCATGTGAATCCCATTTCATTGTAGTCGAATTATGGTTGTCTCACGCTTTATCTCTTCGAATTCCAATTTGTAAATATGACTTGCAGCAGGTCGTAAATTATCCTCGGTTGTTGGATACCACTCCTTGTTATCAAGCAGAAATAGAATGACTTGACTGGAAATTTCTGGAATCCTACTAGAGACTTCATTGTCAACGTAATTATCGAGCCTTCCGAAAGGCATATCAATAACCAATGGCGGATACTTTTCAGAAACTCGAGATATTGCAGTAATAAAAGAAAGACTTAAGCACTGGGATTGCCCCATTGAAAGTCGTTGTAAAGCCGGATTGCCATGAGAATCCAGCACCTGCAACTCATATTCCTCATTGACTTCAACATCATAATTAGAGCCACTCTTTACAAATTGGTAAAATTCTTGCTTTGTAAGTCGCTCGACCTCCTTTCTACTGTCATCTGCGAATGTTCCATATATATCCCTGATTTCAGCAGAAGCTTTTTGTGCTAAGCTTTCCCGCAGATGTAAAGCTCTTACTTTCTCCTCTTTCTTGCTTAGTTCCACGCGCTCCTTCTCCAATGTCTTAATACTTTCTTCAACTTGCTCAATATCGGATGAAATTCTTCCGATTCGAGTACCAATAGTGAGAAGATCTTGACGCCTTTGCTTAGCTTCTGAGGTTAGTTTTACAACATCTTCTTGAGGGATTTGGTCTAACTCGTTATCGATTTGTTTCTTTATTAAATCAAGCTTCTTTAATGCCTGATTCGCCTTGTATCTTTCCTGAACATTTGTTACCAATTGCTTTGCCGAATCTTCGATACTATCGATAGACTTTTCTAAAGATATAAGTACATCTATGAATTCCTGCCCCGAAACACCACTCTCCTCTTCTTCTTCTAAGCGGTTATTGAGCCGTTTATGGATTGCATCGCCTTCCACAAACTTGGTCCCGCATATGCACTGTCCCATATCGAGCAAGTCTCTTAATAAAGTCTGTGAAACTGTCCTAGGAATAAGACCTTTCTCTCTACGGTCATTAATTTCGTTAATTAAATCATCAGCTATGTCCCTTGCAATTCCCAAACCAGCGATTGATGCCGAAGATCTTATTTGGTTAGAGAGGTCCGAGCTCTTTTCTAGATATTCACCTAATGTTCGTTCTGCTTCGTCTCGCCGGTCTTGAAGCGCCTTCGAATCAGGTAATGTTTGTAGCTTTGCTGTCAATTGCTCTAGTTGATCATTGATGATTATTTTCTCTTGTTCCAAGCCGTCTAGTTCTTCTCGGTATTCTGAAAGCAAATCATGTGCCTCATTGTACTTTTTCTCTACCTCACCCAACTTGCCAGTAGTCTGCTTGTTGGCTTTTCGACGATATTCCTGAGCAATCTGAAGAAGATGATCTTGTGCGTTCTTAATTATCTCCAAGTCTACAACCCTGTAGATTGCATCACGAATTTCCTTGCTTGATCCTGGCTTCGATAGATTGTGAATCCTATCGCCATCGAATAGGAAATAATCTCTTACATTTGAAGGCAATACCTCATCAAGAAAGATAGAATCATAGGGTATTTTCTTATGGTTCCCTCCACGGATTTCACAAAGATTTGTTTCTCTTCTGATCACATTCAAATCAAATCCCGATTCGCCATTCACTTCTACACTGGCTTCTAGAGATTGCGTTATGTAATAATGCCTTCCCTCATGCTCAAAGAATAGCGTTGCATTCATTCTTGTCCGCTTATCCTCTTTGGCATCATGAATAGCACTCTCATTAATAAAATCCTCAATGCTTCTCTCTCGTTTCTTATAAAGATCCTTTTCGTAATCCTTCCCATATAATGCCCAATTC
>Ga0272443_10007035_pt1 | contig 10901 bp, 11 predicted proteins | sample SSMAcet12_FD_193581 | JGI IMG/M metagenome (GOLD analysis project Ga0272443, IMG submission 193581) | Marine sediment archaeal communities from Little Sippewissett salt marsh, Falmouth, MA, United States - SSM-Acet-12 | ecosystem: Environmental > Aquatic > Marine > Wetlands > Sediment ... | reverse complement strand
AAGCTGAAGATCATGGAAAATATTATAGAATATCAGCGGATAATAGAGATTTAAATTATGGGAAGTATTATACTGAAGGTGTTGATATGGTCACTGAATCAGTAGAATATACATCTCATAACACAAAACAGCTTAATATTGAAGAGATGAAGGAATTATTGCTAACATTACCAATAGTTCGAAAAGATATTTTAAATGAAGATTTAAGTGATATCTATGAACCTTGATAATAAGATTTGGTTAACCAATATTAGTGAACATATTGATCATAGAGGTAAACTTACCTTTATAAATGATTTTGATCTCAAAAATATTAAAAGATATTATTTAATATATCAAAATGAAAAAAATATGATCCGTGCATGGCAAGGGCATAGGGATGAATCCAAATATTTTCATATCATAGAGGGTTCTTTTAAAATTGTACTATTGAATCCAGAAAATTGGTATAATATATCAAGCGATTTGAAGCCACGAATATTTATCCTTAATGCAAGTAAACCAAAATTATTAATTGTACCACCTGGATATATAAATGGGATCAAAGCTTTGGAAAATGATTCATTACTTTTAGTTTTTTCAGATAAATCACTTGATGAATCTCGAAAAGATGATTATCGATGGGAACTAAATTATTTTAATTGTTATCGCGAGGTATTCAATGGAGACTAAACCAAAATTGAAAATCGGTATCACAGGTCAAGCGGGTTTTATCGGGACGCATCTTTACAATCACTTGGGTTTAATTGAAGATAAATTTATAAGAGTCCCCTTTGAAGATGAATATTTTGAGAATCCGGATATCCTTGAAAGTTTTGCTAGAAATTGTGATGTTATTATTCATTTAGCAGCAATGAACAGGCATGAAGATGCTAAGTTTATTTACGATACAAATATTAAGTTGACTCAAAAACTTATTGAAGCATGTTTAAGAACCAGCTCAAAACCCTATATTGTATTTTCATCATCAACGCAAGAGTCCCTTGATAATTTATATGGACAATCAAAGAAAAAATGTAAAGAGATGCTCATAGAATGGGCAACACAAGAGAATGCAAGTTTTACCACATTAACCATACCCAATGTTTTTGGCCCGTTTGGAAAACCCTACTATAACTCGGTTGTGGCTACGTTCTGTCATCAGTTGACAAATGATCAAACACCCAAAATTAAAATTGATAAAACGATGGATTTGATATATGTAAATGATCTAACAAAAATTATTATAGAGATTATTTCGAATCCCAAAAGTGATATTAATAAGATTAGAGTACCTCATGGAGGAAGCTATAAAGTATCAGTGATTTTAAACATGCTCAATGAAATTAATGATTCATATTGTAAAAATGGTATTGTTCCTGATCTTTCAAATACATTCGGCAGGCAACTATTTAACACTTTTATAACCTATTTGGACTATGAGAAATTTTATCCATCTAAATTGAAAATGAACACGGATGAAAGAGGTAGTTTTATTGAGCTATTAAAAAGCGGGGGAGGTGGTCAAGTGTCATTTTCAACGACAAAGCCAGGTATAACACGCGGGAATCACTTTCACACTCGTAAGGCGGAACGTTTTGCAGTTATTAAAGGGAAGGCGCAGATCAATATCCGAAAAATAGGAAGTAATAAGGTAATAAAATTTAATTTAAGCGATAAGCAGCCATCTTTTGTTGATATGCCTGTTTGGTTTACACATAATATTGTTAATACCGGTCATGAGGATCTCTATACAGTATTCTGGATAAATGAACCTTATGATATATCCGACCCTGATACATACTATGAAACTGTATAAACATTGTATTAAGAAGGTGTCTTAATAAACATAATGAAAAAAATATTATATATTTTAACTACGGAACCATTTCCTAATGGGTTGGCTGCAACAAATAGGCTATTATCATATATTGAGCTAATTGTGAGAAAAGGTATTATTGTAAAAGTATGGGTTCTATCACCAATCATGAACAGTAATGATCTTGGAAATTATAAATCAAAAGGTACTTATAATGGTATTGATTATGAATATTTACATGGTTATACAACATGGCCTGATAATGTAAATAAGATTTATAAAATTAAATCTTATATAAAAAGTTTAAGATTACTAAAAAATATATTAAAAACAAACCGACCCAATTCTGTACTGTTGATCACAAATGTTTTAATCTATTTGTTTTACATACAAGTCCTATGCAAGAAATTACATTTAAATGTGTTTCAGGAAAAAACTGAATACCCTCACTATATCAATAAAAACAACCTAAAGCTTAAAATTTGTTTTAGCAATTATTTATATAGACGCTATTCAGGTATGTTGGTAATAACATATGAGCTTGCGAAGTTTTTTAAAAAACTAGGACAAAATAATATATTTATTCTCCCTATGACTGTTAATGCTGATCATTATAAGGTCCTTTTAAATGAGACTACGGAAAAGAAATATATCGCTTATTGTGGAGGTGGAAATTATCAAAGAGATGGGGTGCTTGATACCATTGTGGCTTATAATAAATCGAGCATTAATAAAGAATTGGATTTAATGATAATTGGTCCCGAGAATGAAAAATCAGAGTATTATAATAAATTAAGAAGTATTGCTAATAATAGTCAAAATAATATTATTTTCACAGGAAGGATGAAATCTCAAGATGTTCCCCAACTACTTAAAAATGCTGATTGTTTGATTTTAACGCCAAACAAAGACTTTGAATCTGGGGGGTTCCCAACAAAACTTGGCGAATATCTTGCGACAGGTAATCCCGTGATATGTACTGCTGTGAGTGAAATACCCAGATATTTAAATGATTCAAATTCACTTATAGTAGAGCCCGGTAATATCATGATGATTAGTGAAAAAATGAATTATTTGATTGAAAAACCGAAATTATGCAAAGAGATAGGTGAAAAGGGTAAGTTATTGGCAGAAAGTGTGTTTAATCCAAAAAAGTATATTAACGATCTCATGATATTTTTAGGAACAATTTAATATGTTAATAGCAATACATTCTCGCAAAGGCAGTTTTAGCGACAGATGGATTCAATATTGTATAGATAATAATCTCGATTTTAAAATAGTAAATTGTTATAGTACAGATATTATTGATCAATTAAAGGGGTGCTCGGGATTAATGTGGCATTGGTCCCACGGTGACTATAAAGATCAGAATTTTGCCAGACAATTGATCATGTCCGTGGAAAAAATTGGGATATCGGTCTTCCCCAATTTTGATACATGTTGGCATTTTGATGATAAGATTGGCCAAAAATACCTATTGGAATCATTGGAGCTTCCACTTGTTCCAAGTTATGTATTTTATAATAAAAAAGAAGCGATTGCATGGTTGTCAAAAGCGGAATATCCGCTTGTATTCAAATTGAGAGGGGGAGCAGGATCATATAATGTTAAATTTGTAAAGAATTTTAGTTCAGCATTACATCTCGTTCATAAAATGTTCAATAAGGGAATCCCTTTGATTGACAAGAAGTCTTTTATCACTGAAAGGTGGATCAACTATAAAAGGAAAAAAGATTTTGGTAGTTTTATTTTATTTATTAAAGGTTGTGTTAAATTCATATGTCCTATAAATAATATCAAACTTCTTCAGCGTCAAAAGGGTTATGTCTATTTTCAAAAATTTATTGCTAATAATACGTTTGATGACAGGATTATTATTATTGGTGATAAAGCAATTAAGATCAGACGATTTAATAGACAAAATGACTTTAGAGCATCTGGAAGTGGAATGTTCAGTACTGAGCCACATAATATTGATCTAAATACAATAGAACTGGCATTTAAAATTAATGAAAAACTGGATATGCAAGCATGTGCGGTTGACATTATATATCATTATGATAAACCTTTGATCGCTGAGGTAAGTTATGGGTTTGCGATAGGTTCACCATATGATGATTGTCCCGGTTATTGGCAAAAGGATTTAACTTGGGTTGAAGATGTCATCAATCCTCAAAATATGATTATTGAACAGTTTATCAATAAATTGAGAAAATAAAAAATGAAAGACAAATTAAAGAATCTTTATATTATTATACTATTATTCTATTCTGGATTGTCAACTGAGTTTTTTAAAAGTCAAAATGGTATTATTGCCCTTTTCGTTTTTAGTGGAATTATGGCTTTTATTTTTAAAGTTAAGATCAATAAGATATTCTTATATGCATTTTCTGTATGGGTAATTTATATCATTTTGTCCTATTTCTCTCATGGTGTCTTCACGCCATTTTTTGCCTTTAGAAATTTTGTCTTCATATATGTAACCTATGTTGTTATCAATATTTACAGAAATAGGCTTACTCAGTATTTTGAAAAATATATTACCATATTAGCGTTAATTAGCATTGTATTTTATGCATGGCAAATGTTGTCCGTAAATACTTTGGCATCATTTATGAATATTTTCAATGTAGCGGGAGATATTCAAAGGGGATCGGATTATTTTTATAATATTTTGGTTTATACCCTGGAAATCAATCGTGGGACAAACAGTATTTTAAGAAATTACGGTTTTTGCTTTGAGCCAGGGCCATTTTCAATATATTTATCTTTGGGTATTTTGTTCAACTTGATGGATAAAGGAATTAGATTTAGGGAGAATCGAAATTTAATCATAATGCTAATTGCTTTGTTAACAACACAATCGACGACCGGTTATTTAGCTGTAGGTTCACTTTTTGTTTATATTTCATATAAACAGAATCGCAGTATTTTTAAATACTATATTGTCGCATTTCTCGCACTTGGTCTTGTTACTTTGATTTTATACATACCCTTTCTAGGTGATAAGATCAGGATAACTTACGAAAGTGGCCTAGCAGTTGAACAGACATTGAATCGTGCGATCAATTTAAATACAAATTATTCTGCTGGTCGTTTTGGAGGAATTATTCTCGGTTGGAAGGATTTTATCAGATTTCCATTATTGGGAATAAGTGGAATTACCGAATTATCATATGGTCGACATAGCGGTTATGGTATATACATGGTCAACGGCATCGCAAATATTATGTCCACTTTTGGACTATTTGGTATCATCATGTATTTAATATTTTTAATAAAATCTTCAAAATTCTTTTCATCAATATATGGAAGAGATTCTAATCTTGGTTTTGTAATCGTTATGTTAATTTCCCTTTTTTCATATAGTGTCCATTTCGGAGTTCTAACGTTTATGTTCATCTTTTCCAGTATTTTTATAAACAAAAATTATATAAATTATTATCAATTTATTAATAAACAATGAAAATACTTCATGTAATACCCTCGATAAACGCTGGCGGAGCTGAAAGACAATGTGTCGAGTTATTAAAAGAATTAGCTGTTATAAATGAAATTAATCTTGTTTTAGTTATATTTGAGAATAAGATAGAATATTCAGAGATTTTGGATTTAAATATTAAGATTATTGTAATAGATAGGAAGAATTACAATGGAATTGAGCTAGTTAGAAAACTAAGGGAAATAATTAAAAGAGAAAAACCAGATATAATGCATACATGGTTATCATTTGCAACAATTACTGGCATTTTGGCAGGTCTTTTTATAAAGATAAAAACTGTCAACGGCATGATAAGATATGGTAAAAAGATTAACAGATTTTCTTTATATGGCATTATCAGCAAATTGACTTTAATACTTTCTCATAGAGTTGTTTCAAATTCTAAAGCTGGTCTTATATCGCATCATCTAAAAGAAAATAATAAAAACAGGGTCATATATAATGGTATTGATCTTACGCGATTTAATGAAAATAAGAATAAACAAGACCTTCGATCGGAACTAGGATTAGTATCAACTGATTTTATTATCGGGATGGTTGCCAATATTACTTCAGCCAAAGATTATTCAACCTTTGTTTTAGCTGCCCGCGAGATATCAAAAAAACAATTATCTATATACTTTGTATCCATAGGTAAAGGTGATCCAGAAACTCTGAACAAGTATGTTGAGTTATCTGACATAAGCAATCTGAGATTTTTGGGTTTTAGGGATGATGTTACAGATTGCATAAAATCTTTTGATGTTGGTGTACTATTGAGCAATACGCATGGACATGCTGAAGGATTGTCAAATTCCATAATGGAGTATATGATAGAAGGAAAACCGGTTATTGCAACAAGTGATGGTGGAAATCCTGAATTGATCAAAAATGGTTATAATGGCTATCTTATAGCTCCTTTCGCTATAGATGAATTTATTGAAAAAATCATTTTTTTGTATAATAATCGAGATATTGGGAATCAATTCGGAAATTTATCAAAAAAACTTATATGTAATAATTTTAGTAATACTCGCATGTCTCAACAGTATATTGATATTTACAAAGACTTAATATAAGGATAAATCCCAAAAAATGAAGTTAAGCTTTTTAGGTGATATCAGTTTAAATGATGATTATATCCAACTTAAAAAAGCTAATGCTAAACCTTTTGATAATATTATTAGTTATTTAAAAGATTCGAATTTCGTTATAGGAAATCTTGAATGCCTTTCTATTGGAAATAACGGGGAGAATGAATTAAAAAAACCTAGATTGAAAACCACGATAGATACATTGAATTATCTTAATGACATTCAATTGGATCTTGCATTATTAGCTCATAATCATGTTTATGATAATCTTTATGATGGTTTTACTAAAACCATTGATTTTCTCGAAGAGAACAAAATTAAATATATCGGGGCGGGAACAAGTAGGGAAGATGCAGCAAAACCTTTTATTGAACTCGTTGAAGATAAAAAAATATGTATTTTAAATTATGTGTCAAAGGATACAAATCCAAACATACCTGATGATGCAGATATTTATGTAAATTGGTACGATATCCAAAATGTTATTACTGATATTAAAACCTATCGGACTGATGTAGATTATATCATTGTGTGTTTACATTGGGGAGGAAGATATGAAGGGGGATTATATCCAGATTGGGCATTGATCGAACAATCATATTTGATCATTGATGCCGGAGCTGATCTGATTATCGGTGGGCATTCCCATACACTCCAGCCAATGCAGAAATATAAAAATAAATCGATTTATTATAGTCTTGGCAATTTTTGTTTCAGTGATATTGTTTTCGAAGGTGAAAAATTTCCCAATGATAATCCCAACCGACAGGAATCTCTGATAGTGGAAGTTTGTCTTAAAGACAAATACTATGATATTAATCATATCCCAATCAAATTTCCAAATCTAATGCACCAAGAAGACCAAGACGTGCTTCGTAGATGGAAAATAAGAAACAGAATATTTAAATTAATGTCTAAATTTCCATTTATTTGGAAGATATATTCAAAATATTTTAATTATGCCAAACCGCTCTTAAGGTATATTTCAAGGAAAGATAGAAATATTATTGAAAAGATTAAACATATCAATCCAGATAAAATTAAAAGGTTTATTGGGAAATGAAAAAAATATATATTCTTACGGATTACCTTAAACGATTCGGCTCAAAACATAATGATGATCCATATCTATCGGGAATGGACAAGTATCTTTTGGGAAAAAGCTTTTCTAATTTGGGGTATGAATGTGAATTTATTGGATTTTCCGAAGTGGATTTTTCTCAGAATTGGGATAAGCGACTTGTTATATATACATCACAGGAAGATGATGGATATTATTATAAATCCTACATTGAAGATATAGTTTATGCTCTTAAACTCAAAGGGGCCATAAATATTCCAGAATTTAAGTGGTTGAGAGCAAACAATAATAAGGTTCTAATGGAAATATTGAGGAATATGTATGATCACAAGAATATCAAGACATTATCATCTAGAAACTTTGGGTGTAAGGAAGAACTTATATCTATAATTGACCAGATTGAGTTTCCAGTAGTTTTAAAAACAGCAGAAGGGGCTATGAGTAGCGGTGTTTTTCTTGCAAAAACTGCAAACGAATTAATTAAAAAAGTGGATCGCCTTACATCGAACAAACGATTTTTTAAGATCATAAAAGAACAAATAAGATTCATGATATATAAAGGATATCAAAAAGAATCATGGAATCGACGTAAATTCATCGTTCAGGAGTTTCTTCCTAACCTGAAAAACGATTGGAAGATTTTGATTTTTGGTGATATTTACTACATATTTGAAAGACGTGTAAGAAAAAATGACTTTAGAGCCAGTGGAAGCGGACAGGATAAATACATGTACGGATCTGCATGTGAAGTTCCGGATGGAATTTTAAATTACGCGTATGAAATTTATAATGAATTGAATGTGCCCAATCTATCCATTGACATATGCATGAGTAATGCCCAATATCATCTGATTGAAATGCAAGCATTATATTTTGGAACGGTAGGTCATGAAAGAGCTGATATATGTTATCAAAGACAAGGAAGTAAATTTGTCAAAATTAACAATTCATTTACACTTGAAGAATTGTATTCAAAATCAATAGTTAATTATATAGATTAGAGATGAAAGTACTGTTTGTTAGAAGCGGAAATAACGGAATAGATCCCATTTCATCAATGCAAGGGAAATCTCTTGAAAGATTAGGCATTCAACTAGTTTATTACGATATAATCGGAAAAGGTGTTACTGGATATCTGAAAAATATCTTTTCATTGTCGAAATATGTCAAATTACATAAACCTGATATTATACATGCACATTATTCGTTTTCTGGTTTTATTATTTCACTGCTCGACCGGAAAATACACAAGGGTGTCTCTTTAATGGGAAGTGATGTATTAAACGCTAATAAAATAAAAAAAAAGATCATCAAATTATTTTCTAGATATTGGTCATTTATTATTGTTAAATCCAAACAAATGGCAGAACTGTCAAGAGATCTCAATCCTTTTATATTACCCAATGGTGTTGATCTTCAGATTTTTAATCCAATGGATAGAGGGCTATCTCGGGAAAAGTTAAATTGGGACAATAATCATAATCATGTATTATTTGGTGCTTGCCCTGAGAGAAGAGAAAAAAACTATCCATTGGCTGATAGTGTTATTAACATTTTAAAAAAAAATGGATATCCTGTTGAAATACATTATTTATGTAACATTGATTTAGAAAATATAAAATTATATTATAATGCTGCAGATATGTTACTTTTAACGTCTATCTATGAAGGTTCTCCTAATGTGGTAAAGGAAGCTCTTGCATGCAATTGTCCGATCATCTCGACTGATGTTGGAGATGTCAGGGATCTTTTACATGATATTGAAGGATGTTTTGTGACGACTTACGATCCTGAAGAAATAGCAAATAAATGTATTGAAATTATAAATAGAGGATATGTCGAAATACAAGGTCATAAGTATATTAAAGAAAGGCTTAGTAGTGAAGTTATTGCTTCAAAGTTAGTGAAAATATACAAAAAGGTCCTACGATAATATTTTAAGAGACATAAATGATAAGAATAATTGACTATGGTATGGGGAATTTAAGATCTGTTCAAAAGGCATTTGAAAGATTGAATATTGAAACGGAAATCACTAATCGACCTGAAAATGTTTTATCTGCTGATAAATTGATCTTACCTGGAGTTGGACATTTTAATAAAGGAATGCAAAAACTAGAAGAACTGAAATTAGTTGATGCAATAAAACAAGCTGTTTTGATAAATAAAACACCGATTCTAGGTATTTGTTTAGGCATGCAGTTAATGACAAAGCATAGTGAAGAGGGAAACAAAGAGGGGCTTGGATTGATCGATGCAATCACAGTAAAATTTGAACAAACAGGTAATCTGAAAATTCCGCACATGGGTTGGAATACCATTTTGTTGAAGAAAAATGATTGGCTGATTAATTGGGAAAGTGGTTTAAACCAGGTATATTTTGTTCATTCCTATTATGTTAAATGTAGTAATGATGAAGATATATTATTCATAACGGAATATGGGATCGAGTTTGATTCAGCTTTCCAAAGAGATCATATTGTCGGTTTTCAGTTTCACCCCGAAAAAAGCCATAAGATCGGGTTAAAATTATTAGAAGGATTTGTAGAGTTATAATATGTTCAGACCAAGAGTTATTCCTGTATTATTGCTTAAAGGCAAAGGTTTGGTAAAAACCGAAAAATATAAGAAAGCCAACTATATCGGTGATCCCATCAATGCCGTGAAAATATTTAATGAACTTGAAACAGATGAACTTGTGTTCCTCGATATAAATGCAACTAAGGAAAACCGTACAATATCAATTGATTTAGTACGCGAAATAGGGGATGAAGCTTATATGCCCTTTGCTGTCGGGGGAGGTATTAGGGATTTGGATACTGCTATTAAATTAGTAAATACAGGTGCTGAAAAATTAGTATTTAATTCAGCATTTTATGATTCTCCCGAATTGATTACAAAAGTTGCTGAAACGATCGGTAATCAAAGTGTTGTAATTTCAATTGATGTAAGAAAAAATGCATGGGGAAAATTAGCATTTTACACACGCTCAGGAACATATAATACCAAAATGGATCCGTTAGATGTGGCAAAAAAAGCGGAAGAATTGGGAGCCGGAGAAATCATATTGAATGATATTGTTAAAGAAAGCACCATGTTAGGATATAATACCGAATTAATTAAGAAAATTTCTGAATCAGTTAATATTCCTGTTGTGGCAAGTTGTGGTGCCGGTACTCTGGACCATATGAAAATAGCTGTTGACAATGGAGCTCATGCCGTTGCTGCTGGTAGTATGTTTGTATACCATGGTCCGAGACGTGCCGTGTTAATCAACTATCCCACAAAAGAAGAATTAATTGAATTGTTTAATAAAGGATAAAATGATGTCATTTAAGGGACAAATATGCACATTGGGAATTTGGGATGAATCTGTTCCAGGTATTGAATTTAATTCAGATGGTATTTCCAATTATGCACGATTATATAAAAAATTAGTTGAAG
>Ga0272443_10007034_pt1 | contig 10901 bp, 10 predicted proteins | sample SSMAcet12_FD_193581 | JGI IMG/M metagenome (GOLD analysis project Ga0272443, IMG submission 193581) | Marine sediment archaeal communities from Little Sippewissett salt marsh, Falmouth, MA, United States - SSM-Acet-12 | ecosystem: Environmental > Aquatic > Marine > Wetlands > Sediment ... | reverse complement strand
CAAGCCTTGATTAATCAAGGAGCGTTAATGTCCATCGAACCCAATTCACAAAAGAAATTCAACCGCGGCTTCCTGGTGGCCCTCTTAAGCGCCGTCGTCCTCTCCTTTACCGCAATCCTAATCCTGATGATCTCGCAGAATTACCAGCTGCCGGCTCTGATCCTGGCCTATTGGCGAGAAGTTTTCGTTGCCTTCAGCCTGCTGCCTGCCCTTCTGATCGTCAAACCCGTCCTTTTACGGCTGGAGAAGCGTGATCTGCTCTTTATGGTTCTTTTTGGTCTGGTTTTAGCATTTTTCAACACCTTCTGGACCCTCTCGGTCACCCTGTCCGGTGCATCTGTGGCCACCGTATTGGTCTACTGCTCAGGGGCCTTCACCGCTATCCTCGGGTGGTGGCTGCTCAAAGAAACGCTCGGGTGGCAGAAAATCATCGCGGTCATATTGTGTCTGGCCGGGGCAATTTTTGTCTCCGGCGCTACCCATCCCGCCGCCTGGGAAGCGAATCCTCTCGGGATCATCAGCGGAATCCTCTCCGGCCTGATGTACGCTGTTTACTCCCTGATGGGACGCACCGCCACCCAACGCGGCATCAACCCCTGGACGGCGCTCTTCTATACTTTCCTTTTCGCCTCCGTTTTCATGCTAGGCGCCAACCTGATCCCCGGAAACGCCATTCCCGGGTCCGCCAGCACACCTTCCGAACTGTTCATACTGGGTGATCGCTGGGCTGCCTGGCTGCTTCTCTTCCTTCTGGCAGCTGGCCCCACCCTGCTGGGCTTCGGATTGTATAATATCAGCCTGAGTCTGCTCCCCTCCAGCACGACCAACCTGATCGTGACCATAGAACCGGTGTTTACCGCCATTACCGCCTATTTCCTGCTGGATGAACGCCTCTCCACCCTTGAATTACTGGGCAGCGGGCTGATCCTGATCGCACTGGTCATCCTGAGAGTACGGATAGGCCCCAAAAGAACGCTTAGATTTTCCGATAAAGCCTAATTTTCAGAATTTTTTTTATAGTGTGGATAAACATTAATACGAAGAAGCGGACAAATATAAATTTGTCCGCTTCTCTTCGAACCTTATTTTATCAGTCCTCCAAGAGTAAAAAGGCTGCCTACCCTCTGATCAGCACCGATCAATACTTCGTATTCTTCAATAAAAATCCCTGGATTTGACAAAGCTTACATAACTCAATATAATCTTATCATCCATAGACCATCCATTTGGATGGTATAAATTTATATCAGGAGATGGTAATGACTGATACAGAAAAGATTACAATTAATATCGGCAGTGTTGACCTGGGACGGATTGATCTGCTGGTTAAAGAGGGTTTCTATTCCAATCGGACGGACTTCATCCGTACCGCCATCCGCAACCAACTGGAGCGGCAAAGCAACACCGTAGACTCGATTAAGTCCCGTAAATCGATGGTGATCGGCACCCAAATCTACACCAACCGGGACCTGATGGTGAAAAAGGATGAAAACGAGATGGTCAATATCAGAGTAATCGGGATGCTGATCCTTGCCGATGATATCACCCCCCAATTGGCCCTGGAGACCATCCAATCCATCACCATACATGGGGTCTTCAAAGCTCCCGAAGATGTCAAGGAAGCCCTCAAGGACAGAATTAGTTAGGCGAAACACCACCCATTTAACCAACGATGACCCTTTCAGAGGGTAATATCTGAATAAAACAGCCCCACAAACAAGGATTTAGGAGATCCTCACATGGAAAAGACCACATTACCACCCCGTTCGGAAGTGCCGGTTGAAGAAACCTGGAGCCTGGCTTCTATTTTTGCCGATATCAAGGCCTGGGAAAAGGGCAAAGAGCAGGTTCTGGCCGAAATTCCCCTATTGGCCGCCTACAAAGGCAGGCTCTCTGAAAGCCCAACGGTATTAGGAGAATTCTTCCAGACTTATGAAAAGACCCTGCGCCTCGCCCTGCGTGTGATGTTATATGGCAGATTGGAAATCGCAGTAGACAACACCGATCAGGAAGCTTTGGGTCGGGCGGGTGAAGGGCAGAGTGTGATTGTGCAATTAAGTTCCGCCTGCGCCTTCATCGAACCCGAGTTGATGAAAATTGGATTTGATACCCTCCGCCAGTGGATGAAGGAAAACTCCCGAATGGCGATTATGGGCCACTACATTGATGAACTGGAACGGCAAAAGGAGCATATCCGCTCCGATGAGGTGGAACAGGTGCTTGCCATGGCCGGGGAGCCGCTCGGAGACTTCTTCCAGGCCTACAATGCCATCACCAATGCCGACCTAAAGTTCGAGGACGCTGTGGCCGAGGATGGCAGCACGCTGGAAGTGGGCCAAAGCAGCATTAACGCCCTGATCACACACAAGGATCGCAAAGTGCGTCAGACCGGATTTGATAATTATGCCGATGGGTACCTGGCCTATAAAAACACCATCTCGGCCATCCAGGTCGGCGGCATACACCAGGATGTGTTCAACGCCCGGACCCGAAACTACGCTTCTTCGCTCTCAGCTTCCCTGTCCAACAGCAACATCCCCACCGATGTGTTCTATGCCCTGATTGAGACCTTCAAGAAACACCTCCCCACCTGGCACCGCTATTGGAAGGTGCGCAAACAGGCTCTTGGGGTGGACAAATTCCATGTATACGATATTAAAGCCCCTCTCTCCTCGCAGTCTCCCAACGTGCCCTTCGAACAGGCTATTTCCTGGATCTGCGAAGGCATGGCGCCCCTCGGTGAGGAATATGTCGAATCCTTACGCAAAGGCGCCCTGGAAGAGCGCTGGGTGGACCGGGCTCGCAATAAGGGTAAACGACTGGGTGCATTTTCCAGCGGCGTTTATGACACCAATCCCTTCGTTATGATGAGTTACGCCAATGATGTCTTCAGCCTGAGCACCCTGGCGCATGAGCTGGGCCATTCGATGCATTCCTTCTACAGCCGGAAGAATCAGCCTTTCCTCTACAGCCACTACTCGCTCTTTGTCGCTGAGGTCGCCAGCAACTTCAACCAGGCAATGGTCCGGGACTATCTCTTCAAAACCCAGACCGATCCCGCCTTCCAGCTTGCCCTGATCGAAGAGGCCATGTCCAACTTCCATCGCTATTTCTTCATCATGCCCACCCTGGCTCGCTGGGAACTGGAAGTGCATGAACGCGCGGAGGCCGGTAAACCGCTCACGGCAGACATTATGACCAATCTCTGTGCAGATCTGTTCGCTGAAGGTTACGGTGATGGCGTGATTTATGACCATGACCGAGTCGGCATCACCTGGGCGCAGTTCCAGCACATGTACATGAATTTCTACGTTTACCAATATGCCACGGGCATTTCCGCCGCCCACGCGCTGGCCAAAGGCGTTCAGGAAGGCGGCCCGGGGGAAGTTGAGCGTTATCTGGGCTTCCTCAGTGCCGGTGGTTCGGTCTACCCTCTGGAGGCCCTCAAGGCCGCCGGTGTGGATATGACCCGTTCGGAACCGGTGGATAAGGCCTTCGAAGTGATGGCCGGTTATGTAGATCGATTGGAGCAATTGGTTGAGGCAGGGGAAGTGTAAGGCATCTACTCCTCAATTTCAATCATCAGTTTTTACCCCTTCCCGCCTTTGACACCCTTCCCCGCCTTCGGGGAAGGGACAGGAAAGGGGTTTTTATTTCCAATCCCTTACCACGTTACCCCCGTCAGGCGGCATGACAGATCCCACAACTGTCGGGCAAGGCGCTCATTCTCACTCTGCCGGCTGGGCTGCAAGAATGCACTGTCCTTGAAATAATAACCCTGAGAGACATCAATCTCCGGCTCACCGGCCAGATAAAGATAGGTCCGGGCTGGCACCTCAGCCGTTGTCCCTTGCTCGCGGCGGTACTGCCAGACAAATTTCTCCAGTCCCCTGCCCCCTTTGGCGGCAATCCCGGTGTTGACCAGGCCGGGGTCCACCGCATAAGCTGTAATGCCCAGGTCCCGCCGGTTCAGTTCATAAGTAAAAAGGACATTGGATAATTTAGAGCGCTTATAGGCCACCAACCCGATATGCGGCCAGGGGTTAACCACCCGGCTCAGGCAGAGCGGTGTTGTGCGATGGGAATAGGAACCGGTCGTCATCACCCGACCCCGGGCAGGAGTCAGCCAATCCATAAGCTCATGCGTCAGTAGAAAACCCGCCAGGTGATTGACCGCAAAGGTCATCTCAACCCCATCGTCGGTGATCACCTTTTGGCTCATATACACCCCGGCATTATTCACAAGGATATCGAGCTGAGTATATCCGGCCTTCGTGAGGGTCTCCTTGATCTCCCCTGCCAGCCGCCGGACCTCCGTCTGATTGGACAACTCCGCAAGCAGGTATTCCACCTTCGCACCTGGAATCGTTTCACGGAGGGATTCCTTCGCACGATCATTTCGGGCGAGCGAACGCCCAACGCCGATCACATAGGCCCCAGCCTGCAACATCTTCACCGCCACAGCCAGACCAATCCCTGAAGTTGCACCAGTGACGACAACCGCTTTGCCTTGCAGGTCATATTCCATGCTGATCCCTCCTTAGCCTTGAGAGCCTCTATTCCACTTAACACATTTCCTGATTTTCCAGATAGATACCATTTTCCCCTTTTTCCTGCTGCCAGGCAACAAGAATCCGCCGCCTGAGCGACCGGCTCATCAGGTTCGGCAGATCATCCGGGACAAAAAAGTCAAAGGCTTCCAGTTCTTCAGCCTGAAGTTTGACCCTCCGGATGCCGTCATCGCTAATAATCCCTCCATCGAAGATAAACATCAGCGATTCGGTTTTCTCACCGTGCGGTGTGTTGTAGTCCACCACCAACATCCTGCCAATCGGCAGGGCCAGCCCCAGCTCCTCCTGAATCTCTCGGATGCAGGCGGTCTTAGGTGATTCGTCGGCTTCCACCACCCCACCGGGCAGGCTCCACCCCCCTTTATAGACGGGCTTGACCAGCAAAATCCGGTCCTGTTCATCCCGAATTAACGCGCCGGCAGCCATCCGCTTGCGAGGCAGGGATCTCAGAAATTCACCATAGGGCAGGTACTTCATAGAGATTTCTCCAAATATTATTCAGGTCAATGCCTATTCTAATCCCAATCTCCCAAACTTGTCCGTAACATGGTATCATCATTTCCTATCCGAAAGAACGAAGGAGACCAATGAGACCGCAAACATTTAATTACGATCGTTTGGTTAAAAGTGAAGACCTGAACCATCATAAAACCCTCTTTGCCGGTCGATGTGCAGAGTGGTTCGTTGAAGCCGGTTTCATTGCTGCTGCCAGTGTCCTGCCCGCCGGGAATATCGTCTGTCTGAAAGTACATGGGCTGATGTTCACAGCGCCTCTGGTGGCCGGGGATATTGCCTGCTTCCAAAGCCGGATCGTCAAGGTTGGCCGAACCTCATTAACGACCTATATCAGCCTGACCGGCCAGAACAAAGCTGATCCGGTGATCAGTGGATTCATCACCTTTGTCCATGTTGACAACAAAGGCAAAGCGGAGCCCCATGGCCTTGAACTGGAACTGGAAACTGAAGAAGACTACCGGCTCTATCAACAAGCCCTGGCGCTAAATTAGCCCTGCCACCTCTCAATGAGACAAATCGGATGGATATCATAAAGCCGTGACCTCTGTCTGCTTTGTTTTATATACCCCGGTCTTTATTCCCAAAACAACAAAAAATCATTTCCAGAACACTTTAAACACCCTAATTCCACGTCATTGCCAAATTTGCTTAGTTAAAGCACAAAAACAGGGGCAAAATCCACATTAATTAGATTTGTAGGATTCTGATACATCATTTATACTTAATAGCGGATTTACCACACTCAATCTCTATCTCTATTTGAAGGAGTAGACATGAAGAAGATAGCTTATATTGTGATCGCTCTTATGGTGATCGCCAGCTTCACCCTCACCGGGTGCAAGAAAGAAGCAGCACTGGGCACCGAAGAGAACCCCCTCATCTGGGCATTAGTCCCCTCTGGCGAGACGGACACAGTGTTGGCCGGCTTTGAAGACGTGGCCGCCATCCTCTATGATGAGACCGGTTTGGTTATTGAGCCCTTCGTCGCCACAGAATATGCTGGCGTGATCGAAGCCCTCTCAGCCGATCCCCCCAAGGCCCACATGGCCTCCCTGGCAACCTTTGCTTATCTCGTTGCCTCGGCCCGTGGTGTTGCTGATGTGGCCCTCGTTTCCGAGCGCTATGGCAGCCCTTCCTACAACGGTCAGATCATCACCCGTGCAGATAGCGGCATTAACGACATTGCTGATTTGGCTGGCAAGACTTTCTGCCGCCCTGACCCACTCAGCACCTCCGGCTGGATCATCCCCATGGTCACCATGCAAGCCTCTGGCATCAATCCTGACACCGACCTGGCTGAAGTTGTGGACGCTGGTTCACACGACGCCGTTGCGGCTGGTGTCTATGATGGCACCTGCGACGCTGGTTCAACCTACATTGACGTTCGCTCCTCCATGGAAGAAGATTATCCTGACATCATGGAAGTGACCAAAGTTATCAACGTTTCCGTTGATATCCCCAATGATGGCGTTCAATTCAGCCCTGCAGTTCCTGCTGAAATCCGCGAACCCATCGTCAACGCTCTGCTCACAATCAACGAGACCGAAGAAGGCCTCGCTGCTATTGATGCTGCGTACGAATGGACCAAGCTGGTTGCGAAGGATGATTCCTTCTATGATCCATTCCGCCAGGTTCTGGATGCTGCTGGTATCGATCCTGAAACCCTGATGGGCGAGTAATATCATCGTATAGGTAATATCCAACAAAAGGGGGCTGGGTACCCAGCCCCCTTTTCTGAATTAACAGGGGTTTATTTAGTTCAAGGAATTTAGCCTTATGCTTGAAATTCGAAATTTGACGAAAATTTATGAAGATGGGACCTTAGCTCTGGATGACGTCAGCTTCACCGTTCCCGATGGTGAATTCCTGATCGTTATCGGCCTTTCCGGTTCTGGCAAGTCCACACTATTGCGATGCATTAACCGGTTGATCGATCCCACAGAAGGAGAGATCCTCTGGAATGGCGTGGATTTGGCAAAACTCGAAGGCGAGGAGCTTCGGCAAGCCCGTCGTAAGATTGGCATGGTTTTCCAACACTTTAACCTGGTGGAACGCTCTACAGTCCTCACCAATATCCTGACTGGACGCCTGGGATATAACAAAACCTGGCCCACACTTATCCACCGCTTCCCCAAGGCAGACATCGATAAAGCCTGGGCGGTTCTAAAGAGAATGGATATCGAGGACCAGGCCCATAAAGCCGCCCGGGAGCTCTCCGGTGGTCAACAGCAGCGCGTGGGCATCGCCCGTGCATTGATGCAAGATCCCGAACTAATGCTGGCAGATGAACCGGTTGCAAGCCTGGACCCTGTCCTGGCCCATTCCATTCTGGAACATCTCGAAAAGCTTAACAGGGAAGACAAACTGACGATCATGTGCAGCCTGCACTATCTTGACCTCGTCCAACGATATTCCACATCTGTCATTGGTTTACGCCAGGGCAAACTGGTCTATCAGGGTTCGAAGAAAGACATCGCCAATATGACCAATGAAGAATTCAAACAAATCTACGGCGAAGATGCTGAACGCATTGGCGGCGGCAGTCTCGAAGGCAATATTGAAACGGAAGGAGGTCTGGCATGAAAGTACGTCGCAAACCTGCTTATCAAGAAAAAGAATTCAAACCTGGCCTGGTATCTCCTACTGTTGCAGCAATCCTCTCAGCGATCATCCCCGGCCTTGGCCAGGCATTCTCCCGCATGGTTCGACGCGGTGTGATCCTTTTCTTCAGCTTTGCATCGATTATCGGGTTGATGATTTGGCGTTTCCAGGATGCCGCCCCGCGCGACACCGGTGCAATCGCGATCATCAAGAAAGCCTTCCACCTGGATCCGATCATGGTCCTGATCACGATCCTGATTGTCATACTTTATCTTTACAATATCTATGATGCATATAAAGTGGCTGTGAACTCCCGTAAGGGCGAAACACGAAAGCCTTTTATGGTTTTTGTTGCCCTGCTGCTGGTGTTCTTCTTCATTGGTTGGCAAATTGGCGAGATTGATATCTACGCCCTCGTCACCCAATTCGATGATGCCCTCCCTGCCCTCTCCAAAGTGCTTTGGCCTTGGGAACGAGCAATCACCTATCCTGAGGAAGAATGGGAAGGGACCGCCATCATGGAGACCCCCTGCACGGACCCGGCCCCTCCACTGAACACTCCCGCGGAAGAAGGGCCCTATTTGATCGTGGATCCTGCCTGCGGTATCCCCACCGTTCAGGAGGAAAATGAGGCCGACGAAACCATCGTCATTCCAGGATCTGAATTGCATGTCAAGGGATATGGATTCCTTCCAAACGAGGAAGTGCAGTTATGGTGGCGTGATCCAGCTGGCTCGCAATTCCGCCAGCGTCAGGATGGCGACATCATCACAGTCTTCCCCGACGAAAACGGTGAATTTGAAATCGATATCATCTGGCCCTACCGGCTCATCCCGACCTCCTATAGCGAAGGAGTATCCGAATGGGAACTGCAGGGACGCCAGGTAATATCCATTGGTAGTTGGGAATTCAGCGAAGAGTTGAGCCTGGCAGTCGAGAAGATGATCGAAACCATTTTCATCGGTATGATGGCAACCTTCTTCGGTATTATCATGGCCCTGCCAATCTGCTTCCTGGCAGCTCGGAACTTGATGAGCGCCAACATCTTTACCATGGGAATCTACTACCTTGTGCGAGGCATTCTCAACATAATCCGATCCATCGAGCCGCTGATCTGGGCTGTTTTGGCCGTGATTATTGTCAGCCTCGGCCCCTGGGCCGGCATTCTCGCCCTGACGATTCACTCGGTTGCCGCCCTAGGTAAACTCTATTCAGAGGCCATCGAATCTATCGACAACGGCCCGATTGAAGCCGTTCAGGCTACCGGCGCCAACTGGTTCCAGATTATCATGTACGCCGTGGTCCCGCAGGTGATCCCGCCATTTGTGTCCTTCACGATCTACCGCTGGGATGTCAACATCCGAATGTCCACCGTCATTGGTATGGTTGGTGGTGGTGGTATTGGCTACCTGCTCGTGCAGTGGATCCGCAACCTGGATTACAGAGCAGCCGGCATTGCCGTCTGGTTCATCGCCATAACCGTGGCCATTCTGGACTACGTCAGCGCGGAGATTCGGGAACGATTCACATAACAGAATTTCACACTTTATAAAATCAAAGGCTGCCGGATTGCTGGCAGCCTTTTTCTTACTCCCCTCATTCCGACAATATGGAAGATTTCACCATCTTTTGACTGATTCCTGACATATTTACATGGAAGCGGCTCATGCTATAATGACGCCATTATTCTTTTATTCTTTATAATGACTTATGTTAAGGGGCCTTCATGATTTTTTTAACAACGGATAGCTGTGCTGATCTCGGTCAGCCACTCCTTGATGCGCATGGGATTAGTTCAATCCCCCTGCATGTTTTAGTGAACGGGGAAGATCATTTTGATGATGATCTGACCCTGAATTTCCTGTTTTCCAGTGTGGACCAGACGGGGGAACTGCCCAAAACGGCAGCGCCCTCCGTGCAGGAATTCATTGATTTCTTCTCAGTTTCCGAACCCATTGTCTATATCGGTCTTTCATCGCAGCTCTCTGCCACAATGGCCAACGCCAAGCTGGCCCTGGAACAGCTTGGACGAGATGACATCCACCTGATCGATTCGCTCAACCTTTCCACTGGTATCGGGCTGCTGGTCCTTAAGGCAGCCGATCTGCGGGATGCCGGGCTGGATGCGGAAAAGATAAGCACAGCAATTGAAGCGGCCCGCGCCAAGGTGCGTACCGCCTTTGTGATTGATACCATGGACTACCTCTACAAAGGCGGCCGCTGCACCGCACTACAAGCCATCTTTGGATCAATGCTCAAGATTCGCCCGATGATCAACGTCCGGCCGGATGGCACCCTGGGTGTTCTGGATAAAGTCCGCGGGTCCCGGAAGAAAGCTCTTGACCGGCTCCTAAGTGGGTTCAAGGATGACCTGCCGGATGTGGACCTGACATGGGTATTCGTGACCCATTCCGGCTGCTAGGAAGATGCTGACTATCTGTCCGGAAAATTGAGAGAAATGGCAGAAATCAAAGATGTACTGATCACCGTTGCCGGCTCAACCATCGGCAGCCATTGCGGTCCCAATGCCATCGGAATTCTGTATCTAAAAAAGTAGGATTTATTCAACTTAATCAAACCCCCGTCATGTCATGATGTGACGGGGGTTTGATAATTATGCTCATTTAGGTAACATGTGCCGCTAGATGAGGGGGAAACTCTGCGCGGTTATTCTCTAACCCCGCGCTTTCTCACCCACCCGTTTGGAGGCCGCCAGCACCAACCCCAGCATGACCATCCCGGCACAGGCAAAACCAAAGAGCGCCAGAATCATCTGGTAACTTCCCACATACTCAAAAATTTGCCCTAAAAGTGTGGGAAAGAGGATGCCGCCGGAGCCGCTGCCGAGGAAGAACAGCCCTGTGACTGCCCCGGTGACCTTCATGCGGGTTTCGGCCAACGCCAGCAAGGTCGGGAAAACGGATGCCAGTGCCAGGCCCAAACCAGCCGAACCAATCCACAGCGCGGTTGGTGAGACCGGCCAAATCATCAATACCACCAGGAACAAAATGGTCAGAATATAATTACCCACCAGCATGCTGCCCGGTTTGAGCTTTCGGGAAAGCGGCACCGCTATCAACCTGCCAAGGGTTAACGCACCCCAATAAGCGGAATTTATGTACGAAGCGACGGTATCATTGGCAATTTCCAGCTTGGTGATGTAAGTGAAAACCCAATTACCATATCCGGCTTCCACAGCGATATACAAAAAGA
>Ga0272443_10007033_pt1 | contig 10901 bp, 16 predicted proteins | sample SSMAcet12_FD_193581 | JGI IMG/M metagenome (GOLD analysis project Ga0272443, IMG submission 193581) | Marine sediment archaeal communities from Little Sippewissett salt marsh, Falmouth, MA, United States - SSM-Acet-12 | ecosystem: Environmental > Aquatic > Marine > Wetlands > Sediment ... | reverse complement strand
CCAGCTTGAAACAGGGCTTTATCTTGGTGACAGGTCCGACCGGACACGGTAAGTCAACCAGTTTGGCAGCCATGCTTGAGGAGATTAACTCTCAGAGATCCGAGCATATTATCACCATTGAAGATCCAATTGAATTTGTTTTTACACCTAAGCGTTCAATTATCTCGCAACGGGAAATGAAGCTAGATACTCACTCTTGGCCAATTGCCCTAAAGTCTACCCTCCGGGAAGATCCTGATGTTGTGTTGGTTGGTGAAATGCGAGATCGCGAAACAATATCTTCTGCCTTGACTGTGGCAGAAACCGGACATTTGGTGTTTGCAACATTGCATACTAACTCCGCTGCTCAAACCGTTGACCGGATTGTTGATGTTTTTCCCGAAGAGCAACAAGATCAAGTCAAGTTGCAGTTGAGCAATGTTCTGGAAGCTGTGGTTTCCCAGAGACTGCTGCCAGCAATTGAAGGCGGTCGAGTCTTGGCTCACGAGATTATGTTAGCCACTACCGCAATCCGTACTTCAATTCGGGAGGGTAAAACTCACCAGATCGATTCTATTATACAAACAAGCAGTGAGGTTGGAATGAATACTTTAGAGTCTTCACTAGCAGATTTAATTTTAGGCGGTAAAATTTCAATGGAAACAGCGCGCTCCTATGCTGTTCGCCCTGAACAGCTTAACCGCTTGATCAACAGATAAGATGAAAAAGTTTAAATACAAAGCTAAAGATTCGCAGGGAAAAAATATTGCTGGTCAGGTTGAAGCTCAAACTGAATCTGCTGCGGCTAAGCTTATCCGCAAACGTGGATTTGTGTTGGTTGATATTAAGGAAAGCGGCAGCAACCCCTTTTCATTAACTAAAATAATAAAAAACAGGGTTAGCACTAGTGATATCACTATGTTTACCCGTCAGCTGGCTACGATGATTAATGCCGGCTTGCCAATTGTGGAGGCCTTGTCAATTCTGCGGATGCAAACAAGCTCAGCTTTGCAGAATGTTTTTTCACAAGTGTTGGCTGATGTAGAAGGTGGAGAGAGTTTGTCTGAATCAATGAAACGCCATCCCAAGGTTTTTTCTCCGACCTATATCGCCCTGATCAAATCTGGAGAAGCTGGTGGAGTTTTGGACAAAGTTCTTAACCGTTTAGCCGACAACCTAGAGAAACAAGAAGAGTTCAAAGGCAAAGTTAAGGGCGCTTTGATTTATCCAGCAATTATTGTTGTGGGTATGGTTATCGTGGCTACGATTATGATTATTTTTGTTATCCCCAAATTAACTACTTTGTACGACCAGTTTGACGCAGAAATGCCGTTTGCAACTCGAATACTTCTGGGCATATCTAGCCTTGTGACTACATATTGGTTTGTTTTTGCGGCTATTTTAGCTGGAGGCTTTTTTTCATTTAATGCTTATCGCAAGACTGATGTTGGTAAGCGAAAAATTGCCGAGTTTATTTTCAAAATCCCAATTATCGGTGGTTTGCAGCGGCAAATTATTTTAACCGAACTTACGCAAACGATGGCAATGATGGTTGGAGCTGGTGTTCCGATATTAGAAGCTTTGTCTGTCACTAGTGGGGTTCTGGGAAACATTATTATTCAAGATGCTTTGAAAGATGTTGGAACTCAGATTGAAAAAGGTTTCCCCATTGCTTTTAGCTTTGCTAAGCATCCGGAAGCTTTTCCTTATATTCTTTCGCAAATGATTGCTGTTGGTGAGGAAACAGGAAAGATGGAGGAAGTTTTAACCAAGGTTAGTCATGTGTTTGAGGTTGAAAGCGAACAAAAAGTAAAGGCCTTAACCTCGGCTATTGAGCCTATGGTAATGATTGTTTTGGGAATAGGAGTGGCGTTTTTAGTGATTGCCGTTATTCTGCCGATATATAACTTGACAAGTGTCATCTAAACCGGTGATACTGAAAATGATGAAGGGGGTGATAACAAAATGAGAAATAGAAAACTTGGATTTACACTCATCGAGCTTTTGGTTGTTATCGCTGTTTTGGGGACGCTTGCTGTGGTTGTGCTTTTGGCTCTTAATCCGCTGCAACAGCTAGCTCGAACTCGTGATTCTGGAAGAATTTCAGCTACAACACAACTAGGGCACGCTATGGAAGCCTATGCAACAAGCCACAATGGAACCTATGTGGCTGAGGGTGCAACCTGGATTACAACTTTAGTTAACGCTGGTGAAATTCAGACAGTTCCTGCAGCAATTGCTTATTCAGTAACTGGTACGTCTGCATGTACAGCAAACGCTCAAAACGGTGTTTGTTACGATGCTACCACTGCTGCTGGTGGAGCGCCGGTTGTAATTTATGCAACCCTGGAAAGCGATTCAAACAACAGTTTTTGTACTGGAGCAGAAATAGCTTATTCGGTGTACTCAACCGCAGACGGTCGGGGTGGAATTGTTTGTAGCGCATCTGCACCTACACCTGGCAGTCAGACTTTTGAGAATTAAAGCGCCGGTGTATATAGCACACTCTACACTGCCCTCCGGTTTTATAACCGGAGTCAGTGTTTTGTGTTTTTTAATATAAATTAACTAAATTATGATTTTTGTAAATTCACTTCTGATATTTGTTCTGGGTTTGGTCATAGGCTCTTTTTTGTCGGCTCTAACTTACAGGCTTGGTGCTGGAATATCTATAAGCAAAGGCAGATCTATTTGCCCAAAATGCAAATCGCAAATAAAATTTTATGACAATATTCCCCTACTCTCCTACTTGTTGCTTGGTGGCAAATGTCGCAGTTGTAGGAAAAAAATTTCTATCCGATATCCGCTTATCGAAGGGTTAACCGCTTTTTTGTTTTTACTAATATATTTATATTTGCAAAACATAGCAAACAATCTAAATTGGCTTTTTGCTTACCCCACATCTTTGCAACTTCTTATTATGTTTGGTATTGCAGCTATTTTGTTGGTGATTTTTATTACAGATTTTGAATCTCAGCTTATTTACGACGACTTGATAATTTTGGGCTACTTTTTGGTAAGTGTGCTTCTTATTTTTTCCGGAGATTATACATATTCTTATTTTTTAAGTGGAGTCTTAGCGGCCGACTTTTTTTTGTTTTTGAATCTGATTACCCGAGGCCGCGGCATGGGGCTTGGGGATGTGTATTTAGCGCTCTTTATGGGGACTCTGCTTGGAGATTTAAGTTTGCCCTGGCTTCTTATTGCATTTGTCAGTGGTGCTGTCGTTGGGATTTTGCTAATAATTTTTGGCAAGGCGAAGTTCGGGCGCAAGATAGCCTTTGCTCCTTATATGATTTTTAGTTTTTTTGTCGTTTGCTTGCTAAACTTAAATTATGAACTTTTTTGGTTTTAGTAAAAATGAAGCTGTCGGTGTTTTGTTAATTTTAATTTCGATTGTTGCTCTGACTTTAATTAATTTGCAATCCTCATATCGCAAAAGCCGTGATGCTCAGCGCAAGGCCGATGTTCGCTCTTTCTATGATCGTTTGCAAGAGTTTCAAGCTGATTATGGATTTTATCCGGAATCTGTAGATGGTCAGATCAAAGGCTGCAATCCTCAGACTGTTAATGAGGAGTTAATGTTTGAGGTTTGTAATTCAGATAACGATTCATCTTATTTTTCAAAACTGCCGACAGACCCCAAGACAGATGAAGGTTTTGCGTATATTTATATGAGCAACCAAAAACATTTCCAGGTTTATGCTAGCCTGGAGAGTGTTTCCGAAGATGAATATAACGAAGATATTTCAAGGCTTAACTTGAATTGTGGCACTCAGGTTTGTAATTTTGGAAGAAGCGATGGCAAAACCCCACTTGATAAAAGCTTGGAAACATATGAAAATGAATAAGGATGAACAAATCTGCCTTTACTCTTATTGAGCTTTTGGTTGTTGTTGCTGTAATTGGTGTTTTGGCCACAGTTCCGATTATTGCCTTGCGCGGAGGTACTTCAAAGGCTAGAGACTCGCAGCGCCGGAGTGATTTAAAACAATATCAGGTTGTTTTAGAAACCTACGCCAACAGTCATTCCGGATTCTATCCTTCACGCAATTCTAGTTCGGGGGCGGTTGTTTCGACGTTGTGTTCTGACTTGGGGCTTTCTGATTGTGTTGATGACCCTCAAGGTAGTAGCAGTTACCGCTATCAAACCAATGGAAGCGGTGGTGGAAACTCTGATGCTAGTGCATATCTAATTTGGGCTCAATTAGAATACCCAGCGACTCCAACCACATGGGCGGTTGTTTGTTCTAATGGGAAAACTGGTGAAACATCCTCAGGTATTCCCCCAACAGGAGGTGTATGTCCGCTATGAGAAAATCTGCCTTTACTCTTATTGAGCTTCTAATCACAGTAGCGATTATGGGAATTTTGTTTTCAATCAGCATTTTTGCTTTGACATCAGCACGTAGTAGTGGACGCGACGGTAAACGCCAAGCTGATTTACAGTCAATTGCGTCTGCGTTGGAAATTTATCGCAGTGATTGCGGCGTTTATCCCTCCCCTTCCTCGGGGCGGGTTTCAAATCCTTTGACTGGTTCGGAGGCTGCCTGTGCTGGCAATAATTACATGCAGGAAGTACCCCAAGATCCACAAGGAGGAGTTTATCTTTATGCCCGTCCGACTGCTACTTCCTATGAGCTTTGTGCTCATCTGGAGGGTGGTTCGGGAACAGAAACTTGCGGCGGTAGTAGCAACTGTGGTTCGGGTATGACCTGTAATTACAAAATAGTATCACCGTAATTTTATGAAAAAAAAACAACAAGCATATACGGTTATTGAACTTCTTGTTGGTTTGGTGATCGTAGGGCTTTTGATGCAGATTGGCCTGGCCAGCTATCAAGACTTTAACCGTAGACAGCTTGCAATTTCAGTTGCCCGACAGCTTGAGGGTGATTTGCGCCTTGCACAGCAACACGCAAATTCCGCAACGAAGCCGTCAGGTTTTGTTTGCTCCGGTGGCGAATCTTATGCTGGAGTTGAGTTTAGTATGTCATCTCAAACCAACTATACTATTAGCGCCACCTGTACGAATGGCAATACAACTCAAATCAAAAGTGTTAATCTTCCAAACGAGGCTGTGCTTATTCGTCCGAGCGATAGAGATATTTTATTTGAACCGCTTGCTGCAGGTACTGACTTGACAGCAGAAACTACCATTGGTGTTTGTGCTTATGGTAGCGAGACTGCTGGGGTAAAAGTAACTCCAACTGGTGAAATCGTCCAAGTAGAGGGCACAACATGTTCTGAATCTGGAGGCAGTGGGATGTCTCCATTGATGGATTTTTTGTGTAATTTGCTTGGCTCTTGGTTGTTTTGCCTGCTTTATGGCATATTTTTCCCCGGATTATGTCCTTGTACTTAAACTATGCAGAAAAATAAATTCGGACAAAGTTTATTTGAGTTGGTGGTAGCGATCGGGATTGTTGGATTGGTATTAGTTGCAATAGTGAGTGTGGCGACCATATCGGTGCGCAATACTACCTTTTCCAAAGAACAGTCTCTAGCCTCCCGCTACACTCAACAGGCAATGGAATGGCTTAGAGGCCAACGCGATACTGATTGGGACGATTTTAAAGGTCGCGGTTCTGCTTCGGGAACAACATGGTGTATTAATACTTTGGACTGGAATTCAGTAGGAAGCTGTGGAAATCAGGTTATAAGTGGAACCGGCTATCATCGCGAGGTTGAAGTTATTTATAATTCTGGAGCAAGTGGTGACGAGGTGCGGGTTACGGTCGTAACTTCCTGGGAAGGTTCGTCGGGAGCTCATGAGGCTCGAGCATCTACCGTGCTGACAAACTGGAAAGCAAAGTGAAATGAAAAATAAAAATGCATATTCTTTAATTGAATTGTTAGTGGTTGTTGCTCTTTTTGCTGTTTTATCCGTGGCCGTAACACAGTCTCTAACCCGATCTTTAGTTACAACTCGCAAATCAGAATCTGTAATCGCAGTGCGGGAAAACTTGGATTATGCTGCTTCTGTAATGGAGCGTTCACTTCGTAATGCTACCGAGATCCAGGCTTGTGACGCAAACAGAATTGATTACCGGGACCAGGAGGCTGTTTTAAAATATTTTGAGTGCCTTGACCTTGGAGGGGCTGATGGGCGTATTGAATCGGACCAGGGTAGAATTACGTCGGATGCTGTTTCTGTTACTGCTTGTAATTTTAGTTGTAATTTGGGTTCAGATACTCCGGCTCAGGTTGATATTAACCTGAGCGGTCAAAAAGCAGAGGTGTCCACAGTTGATTCTTCACCAGTTAATATTTCTACCACTGTTTTTCTGCGGGTATATTGACCCGCCCGTTACTGATCGGGTAAACTAAAATTATGAATCTGCCTAGAAAAAAATCAGGACAAGCACTTCTTGTAGTAGTCCTTGTTATGGCAGTGATGCTTACAGTAACTTTATCTGTGGTTTCTCGTTCTATTACTGATGTGTCGGTGTCGACACGTGAGGAAGAGTCCCTCCGTGCTTTCTCGGCAGCGGAAGCTGGTATCGAAGATGTTTTGGTCCAGAATCTTGGTGCAGGTGAAAGCATCACGCAAATACTTGAAAGCGGTGAAGTTCCGACGACTTACGATGTAAGTGTTAGCGGATTTCCCAATTCAACTAACGAATTTAATTATCCTCAGGAAATTGCAGTTGGAGACACAGCTACTATTTGGTTTATGGATCATGATTTAGATGGAAATTTAGTTTGCCCCAACTGTTTTACTGGGCCACAGGTTGAGCTTTGCTGGGGTAAACCAGGTTCAACAACAACACCGGCAATTGAAGTAGCAATGATCTATGAAGAAGGTGGAAACTATCATGTTGTTCGCGAGGTTTACGACGCGATCTCTGGTAGAACTCCCGGCAGTGAAAACCCGGGTGGTGTCTGCGAAATTGATGGTGTTGATTATTCTTATTCTGAGCGATTAAGGTTTAATGTTGACTTTGGTTTTAATCCCACCAGTTCTGATCCTCTGGTAATGATTCGGGTGAAAATGCTTTATAATTCCGATACTACACAAACCCTGGGTGTACAAACTATTGGCGGGAATCTCCCCCAGCAAGGCAGAAGAATCGAATCTTTGGGCTCTTCGGGTGAACAGGCGAGAAAAGTTGAAGTTTATGAACTTTACCCCAGCATACCGGCGATTTTTGATAGTGCCATTTTTTCGCGCGGAGGGGGACTTGTTAAATGAGTATAGGGCTTGATATTGGAAGTCAAACTATTAAAATTATTGAACTTTCTGGTGATAAAAATAAACACCTAAAGGCTGCTGGAGCGGTTAGTCTGAGTTTTGAGATTGATATTGCCAATTTAAAAGACGAAAAAACCATGTCCAGCCTTGCTCAAGTGATAAAAAAATTGGCATCTGACGCCAAGATAAGTGGGAAACGAGTGAACATTGCTATCCCAGAGTCAAAAGTTTTTACCAGAGTGTTGAAGTTTCCACTGCTTACAGATCAGGAAATAGATTCAGCGGTAAAGTGGGAGGCTGAAGAATATATACCAATTCCAATTGAAGAGGCCGTTATACAGCACCAGATTATTGACCGACGCGAGTCTAGTAGTCCTCCACAGGCTCTGGTTCTTTTAGTTGCGGCTCCAAAAACATTAGCTGAAAACTATATTAAGATAGTTGATATGGCAGGTTTTGATGTTGAGTCGGCCGAAAATAGCCTGACGGCTTTAAATCGTAACCTTTCACTTTCGGATAAGACAGTGGTTATTGTTGATATCGGAGCTTCATCGTCTGACATTGCTATTAGCCAAAAAGGACAGCTTTATTTTTCTCGTTCAGTTCCAACGGCTGGAAATGCTTTTAGTCGGGCGGTAGCACAATCTTTGGGAGTGTCTCCTGATCAAGCACAACAATACAAGAAAACTTACGGTCTTAATCAGGATCAGCTTGAAGGTAAAATTTATCAGTCGCTTTCCCCTATCGTGGGGGCATTGGGCGAAGAGGTTAAAAAATCAATACATTATCATCAAAATGAAAATCAAGGAGAAGCTCCATCGATACTAATTCTTACCGGAGGTTCAGCTGCGATGCCTGGCGTAACCAGTCTTTTTGCCCGTTATACAGGATTGGAAGTATCGGTTGCCAACCCTTTTGCGAAAATTAGTGTTGATCAAAAATCTGCTAACAATTTATCTAAATTCGCCCCTTTGTATGCAGTTGCAGTGGGGCTAGCATTAAGGAGTTGATATGGCAGGTATTAACCTTATCCCCAAACAACCATCAGACAACAAACAGGTTGCACAGATTACTAAGTTTTTGAAAATTGGAAGCATCCTGACTCTGATTTTGTTAGCAGTTGTTGGAGGAGCGGTTTTGTCTGTTTCTTTTTATTTTTCAAATCAGCTGCAAGAAGAAGCCGGCCTTCAAAAATCGCTTAAAACCGAGATTGAGAACTTGGAAAGTGTAGAAACCGTTATGCTTTTGATGAAAGACAGAGCACAGAAGGCACAAACTATACTTCAAAGCAGAAACACAGAAAGCAAATACTTGGTGTTTAAAAATATTGTTCAAGATCTTTCTGGAGACGTTGCGCTTGAGGAAATTAAACTTGATGAAACGCAGATAGCATTTGAAATTTCAGCATCTAATTCTCAAGAGTTAAGCAAGCTTTTAACCGATGCTTTGTCCCAAGTTGAGGATGGGCAGACACTTACTTTAGTTGAAGTTGATTATAGTTACTTTACAGATTATTCGAGCAACTTTGTATTACAATGAAACAAGAAATCAAAAAATTAAGTAAAATAGCTGGACCTTTATTAGTTTTTTTGTTTGTTTTAATTAGTGGTTTAAGTGGCGTTGTTGTTTTGGGAAAGCGTACGCTGGCTGTTCGTTCTGATGTTCAGGAAATTAAAAAAGAGAGAATGGTTTTACAAGAACGACTTGATGAACTTAGAAAATTTGAACCTCAAATGGCTACTATCTCAGAGCAGAAAATTGTTTTAGCGCTTCCTCCAAGCGATCCGCTTTTAGTTTCTGTATCACAGATCCGCAGATTAGCGCAGCAAGGAAATTTGTTTTTGTCTGATTTATCTGTGCAGGATCCTGTTGTGGAGACTGGTGAAGAACTAAAATCGATAACTGTTAATTTTGGTATTCAGGGAAATCAAGAAGAAATGCTGCAATTTTTTCAAAATCTTTTGTATAGTGTCCCATTAATGGATTTTGTTACTGTTTCGGTTGAAAGAGTAAACACTAACCTAGAAGCTCAGATTACAACTCGTGTTTACTGGGCTTCCTACCCAACATCTTTGCCGCCAATTGCAGATCCGATAGATCCTTTGACCGAAGCTGAGCTTGAAATTATAGATAGAATTAGCGGATTTGCTGGTTTAGAATTTGAAGTTAGCTCTGAATTGGTGGCCCAGGATCCTTCAAATAAGCAGACTTCGCCTTTTAGTTCTCTTCTACCTCAAGAGACACTGATTTCTGAGCCTGAGTCGCAGCAATAGATAATACTCTTCTGATATTTTTAATGGTTTTTCCTTCTTTACCAATTATAAGGCCAATAATTTTTTTATCAGTCTTTACTGTAATTGTGATTCTGTCATCCTCCTGCTCAGAGCTGATTTCAAACTTATCCGAACCAGTGATATTTTGTATAATGTGTTTAGCAGCTTCTTCCATGAATAGATTCCTTAATTTAACAGTTTAGCAGCACCAGGCGTAATCTGAGCACCTTTTTTGATCCACTGCTCAATTTTTTTCTTATTAATTTCCTTTTTGTCTTCTCTTGGATGCCAATATCCTAAAACTTCCAAAGCTTCACCCTCTCTTTTTTTATGTGAATCGATCGCAATGATGCGATAAAAAGGGTCATTTTTTTTGCCTATACGAGTTAGTCTGATCTTTACCATGGGTTTGATTTTACCTTGAATTCTTTTTTAAAGCAAGAAGAGCTGAGCTTGCTGCTGCCTGCTGAGCTCGGTTTTTGCTACTACCTTGGCCAGTTGCTTTTAGCTTGTTTCCTACAAAAACCTCTACTTTGAAATTTTTGTCGTGATCTGGTCCAATTTCATCAATTACTTTATATATGGGTGTGGGCATATTTTGCGCTTGGACTTTCTCTTGCAGCAGGCTTTTAGGGTCTTTGAGCGGTTCTTTGAGTTTAGTTTCTAAATCGCACAGGAGGTGCTCTTTAATAAAATCTGAAGCAGCTTCTAGCCCTTGATCAATATAAATAGCTCCGATGACGGCCTCAACAGTGTTGGCTAACAGGTTTGAATTGGTATTTCCCCCACTGGCTTTTTCTCCTTTGGACATCAGAAGGTGTTCGCCTAAATTAATCTTGATTGCTAATTTGGAGAGGTTTTTAGTGTTAACAATATTAGCGCGAAGAGCAGTCAGAAAACCTTCTTCTTTCTGGGGGAGTTTGATGTAAAGTTCGCTTGAAACAACATATTCTAGTATGGCATCACCTAGAAACTCAAGTCTTTCGTTGGAGTGTTTTGCGTTTTTGCTTTCATTTAACCAAGAGCGATGAGTCATCGCTTTTTCAAAAAGTTTGGGATCGTTGAAATTAGATTTGATTTTTTGAATTTGATTCTTCATGTTTTAATAGTAGATCTCCTAACACGCCGTTGATGAAAGAGGGAGAGTTTTCGCTGCCGAACTCTTTGGCCAGTTCAACTGCTTCGTCAATAATAACTTTTGGGGGCGTGTCTGTTTTTTCAATTTCATATGTAGCTAATCGTAGAATGGCTAAGTCTATTTTGTTTAATTTTTGGATCGGCCAAGCTGGAGCAGAGTCCCCTATTTTTTGATCTAAAGTAGTACTTTGATCAATAATTTTTTGTGCAGTTTCTCCCACTTTTTGATCTGAAAAGCTTTGCGCAAATAGTTCCTTTACAATTTGCTGACGCTTTTTATGCCGTGGGTCATGGCGATATTTCATTACTTCCCCTTC
>Ga0272443_10007032_pt1 | contig 10901 bp, 5 predicted proteins | sample SSMAcet12_FD_193581 | JGI IMG/M metagenome (GOLD analysis project Ga0272443, IMG submission 193581) | Marine sediment archaeal communities from Little Sippewissett salt marsh, Falmouth, MA, United States - SSM-Acet-12 | ecosystem: Environmental > Aquatic > Marine > Wetlands > Sediment ... | reverse complement strand
GCTCTGGCGCCGCTGCTGGCCGACATGGAACTGGCATCATGGGCGCGAACGGCCCTCGAAGTCATTCCCGGCCCGGCCCCCGACGCCGCTTTCCGCAGCGCCCTGGACCAGGTGCAGGGGCGCCTGCTGATCGGAACGATCAACTCGATCGGCGTGCGCCGTGACGCCGGCGCCGTCACTGCCCTGGCGCAGAAGCTCAAGGCATCCAATGCCGACGTGGCCTCGGCGGCCGCCGTGGCCCTGGGCCATATCGGTGGCGGCCCAGCCGCCAAATCGCTCGTGCAGGCCCTGGCCAGCGTCCCGCCCGGCGTTCGCTCCGACGTCGCCATCGGCTGCATCCTCTGCGCGGAAAAGTACCTGGCCGACGGCGAATCCGCCGAGGCGGTGAAGCTGTATGACCTCGTGCGAAAGGCAGAGCTGCCCAACCAGAGACATCTCGAAGCGATTCGCGGCGCGATCCTGGCGCGGCAGTCGGACGGGATTCCCCTGCTGGTCGAGCAGTTGGAATCGACGGACAAGGAAAGGCTCGGCATCGGGCTGCGCACCGCCCGCGAACTCCCCGGCCGCAACGTAACCGAAGCCCTGGCGGCCGAACTGGACCGCTTGAGCGCGGACCGCCGCCCCTTGTTGCTGTTGGCTCTGGCCGACCGTCACGACGGGGCCGTGCTCCCGACCGTGCTCAATGCTGCCCAAGGCGGACCGAAAGATCTGCGCATCACAGCCATCACCATCCTGATTCGCCTGGGCGATATCTCGTGTGTGCCGGCCCTGCTGGAGGCCGCGACCTCTGGCGATGCGGAGTTGCGTGCGGCCGCGATGGAGACCCTGATCAGATTGCCCGGCAAAGACGTGGACGCGGATATCGTCGCGCGTCTACCGCAGGCTAAGAGCCAGATGCGTCAGACACTCATCGAACTGGCGGGACAAAGACAGATCGCGGCGGCCCTTCCCGCGGTCGTGTCCAGTATCCAGGACAGCAACGATGGCATCCGCGGTGCGGCCGTGGAGGCAATCGGCATCCTCGGGCAAGAGCAACAGACCGCCGATCTCGTCACCCTCTTGCAGAAGACCAGCAGTTCCAGAGAACGGGCGAGCATCGAGAAAGCCTTGCTGGCCGTCAGCGGCCGCTGCGGCGTGACATGTATCCCGCACTTGCTGCCTCTGACCCAAAACAGTGACGACAACTTGCACATGATCGGCCTCCACGCCCTGGCCATCGTCGGCGGACCGGACGCCCTGGCCACGGTCAAATCCGCGCTGAACAATGGCCAAGCCACCGTCCAGGATGAAGCCGTTCGTATCCTCTCCACCTGGCCCAACAACTGGCCTGATGACACCGAAGCAGGCGAGACCTTGCTGCAACTGGTGACGGCAGGCAAAACAATGTCCCATCAAGTCCTGGCCCTGCGCGGCTACCTCCAGTACGTCCGTGGCAACACACAGCTCGGCAACGAAGAGAAGGCGGCCCGAATCAAGGCGCTGCGACCTCAGATCAAGCGACCGGAAGAAGAGCGACTGGCCATTGCCGCTCTGGGCGAGGCGCCGTCGGCCGGCGCGCTCGAATTGCTGACGACGCTGGCGCAAGACCCGGCGGTGGCCGAGGAGGCGTACTCTGCCATCGTCAGAGTCGCCGGTCGCGGTGGTCCGGGACTGTCCAACGAGCAGCGGCAGCAGGCGCTGCGCAGCGTGACGGAGAAGTCCGGAAACAACGGCACCAAGCGCCGGGCCCGGCAGGCCCTCAGCCGAATCCAATAGCTCGCTGCGGCCAAACCGCGAGCTCGGCAGAAGTGCGTACCCTATCTCAGACCACCCGCCCAGCGGGTGGTCTGAGTTTCTTCTTCCAGTCCCTCACCCGCGAGAACGAGCCTAGGGACGTCTGGCCTCCTTGAAGAGCAACTGCGCCAGAAGGTACAGATCGTTCTTCCAGACCGGAAACGTATGCCCGCCCGAATCCACGTGCCAGATGTGAGAGACGTTCATCCGTTTCAGATCCCGGTGGAACGGCTGACTGATACGCATCAGCCCATCTCGATCGCCACAGGATACCCACAGCAGGCGCAGCTGCTCGTTGGCCTGGGCCGGGTCGGTAATCAACTCGCGCACCGGCTTCGTATTGGGGGCCGAGGAGAATCCGCCCACCCAGGCGAATGTATCGAGATTGTTCAGACCGAAGTTCAGTGACTGGCCCCCACCCATGGACAATCCCGCCAGCGCGCGCGACTGACGATCCGCCCGCACGGAATACTGCGATTCCACAAACGGTATTACATCCTGAATCAGATCGGCTTCGAACGCCGCGTACGTCTCGAACGGTCGGTCTTCGAACGGATTGGGTCCGGGCGGGTCAGCCGACGCACGGCCGTTGGGCATGACGACAATCATCGGGACCGTTTTGCCGTCGGCGAGCAGGTTGTCCATGATGACATCGGCCTGCCCCGGTTGAAGCCACTGTCGATGATTGCCACCGAGACCGTGGAGCAGATAGAGCACCGGATACTTCTTGTCCTTCGAGTAACCGGGCGGCGTGTAAACAGACAGCTTGCGCACGATGCCGACGCTCTTCGAATCGTATTCGACCGTCTCGACCTTCCCGCGCGCGATGTTGCTGCGGCGCCCATCGAAACCTTCCGGAGCGGGAGGAAAAGCAGGCTTGTCGTCCGGTCCCAATTCCGGCGGCGGTCCGAATCCGGGCGGTCCGCGACGCTCCGGCCGCGCCGGCGCTGCGTCGTCCTCCGCGGGAGCTGCGCCGGATGCGCTCCGCTTGGCCACGAATTGCTCGGTCGCGAAATCGCCCACCTCTCGCGTGAACTGGATCTCATCGCCCGCAATGCGTCCGGTGTAGTCGATGCGAATCTCGTTCCCCTGAAACGCAAACGTCTCAGAAAACGTGATCGTCTCGTCGGCCACTTTGACGTTCTCGAGTTCCACCTTGCGCTGCTGGCCTGCAATCTCGGCGTTGGCCTTACCTGTCACTGTGTTCCCGTCCTGCTCGAATTCAAACGTGTACTTCTGGAGACCGATCTGCGTGTCGAATTCCGCCTGCCATGTGCCGGTCACATCCGCGGCACACACGCTGCCGAACGCCATCAGTCCCAGAACGATCGCCACCATCATCCAGGCGTGCTTCGTTGTCGCGTTCATGGTTACTCCCTCGCAACGCATTCAGTTCATTTTGCCGATATGTGTCCCTATTGAAATAGCTGCGGGGCAAACTCGCGCAGATATTCGCGCCAGACGATCCACGTGTGCGCCCCGGCCGATTCCTTGTAGACCACGTCCAGACCATGCTTCTTGAGCATCTCGACGGTCGCGCGGGACGTCTCGACCAGGAAGTCGTCCTTGCCGGTCCCGAACCAGACGAGTTTGAGGCCATCCTTGAGCGTCGCCCCGTCGAGAATGTCCTTGTGCTGCTCCTCCCACGAAGGCCCCTGGGGATTGCTGCCGAAACCGCCGGTGATGCCGAAGATCCCGGAGCTGAACACGCCCACATACGCGAACTTATCCGGATGCGGAATGGCGATATTGAGCGTGTGAGCGCCTCCCATCGACAGGCCCGCGATGGCCCGATGTTGCCGATCCGCGTAGACGCGGTAGTGCGTCTCCGCATACGGCATAATGTCCTGGACGAAATCCGTTACGAACTCGTCGATGGGCAGCCGGCGTCCGAAGGTGAACGGGCCCGTATGGCCGGCCGGCATAACCACCACCATCGGCTTGGCCTTGCCGGCCGCGATGAGATTGTCCAAAATGAAACCGGCCCGCCCCACCGATGTCCATGAATCATCGCAATCGAACGCCCCGTGCAACAAATAGAAGATGGGAAACTTGCCCTTGCCCGATTCGTAACCCGGCGGGGTATAGACATGCATGCGGCGGAAACGCTGGAGGGACTTGGAGTAGTACGTCACCTCGGCCACCGCGCCACGAGGAACATCCTTCGTATCCATCCAATCGGCGCCGGGAATGTGGACGAGGCTCCACGTGTTGGCGTTTGATTCGCTCGTCGAAGGATTGCGCGGATCGATCACCGAGACACCATCGACGTTGAAATTGTAACGGTAGGCGCCGGAATCGATCGGTCCCAACGTCACTTCCCAGACGCCATTGGCGTCCTTGGCCATCTCGGCACCCCGTCCGAGGTTCGGAATGTCGCTACCGCTCAGCAATACGGCCACGGCTTCCGGGGCCAGGATCCGAAATGTCACGTGCCGGTCGGCCGCGACCTCGGGAGAAACCACGCGCGGCCCCTGCCGACCAGGCTGAGCCGCCGCTACGGAAGTTAGGGCGAGTACCACCAACGCCACAGCCACAATGGAAAAGACTTTCCTCTCGACCTTCATCCTAACTCTCCTTTCAGCCGCTATCTCGTTTCAGCTATCGACGGTGGCATTGGACGTCGCGGACGGCTCGGTTGCCACACCCTTGTTCGACACCGCCATCACCGCAGAAATGCCCTTGAGGAATCCAATCAGGTCGTCCGCTTCCCTGTCGAGGAAGTGATCGCCAATCCGATCCTGAAGCGGCGCGATCTCAGCCTGCCATCTCTTATGCGCCTGCTTCCCTTTGCGCGTCAGGGTGACGCAGCGGGCCCGGCCATCGGTCGGATGGGGCCGGCGCGCGACCAGACCGCGCTTCTCCAGGAGTACGAGCATAGCCCGAATCGTGTTGGGGTCGGAAGAGGCCCGTCGGCAGAGTTCCTGTTGGGTGATGCCGTCCTGCTCGATCAGCAGGGACAGGAGTACGAATTGCTCGGCCGTGGCGCCCTGGGACGCCAGATGAGCGTTCGTCTGACGATGCATGGCCCAGTAGGCCATTCGCAAACTCATCGCAATGTCGTGCCCGCTCGCCATCGTGTCGCCCGCACAAGTCATACGTATACGTACAATCAGGCCGCCCTTACTATAACGACGGCGTACCGCCGAGTCAATGGGCAATCCGAAGAAAAAGGGCGCACGTTCCGACCGGTTCGATACCAGGGGGACCGGGCGAAGCGGCTAACCCCGGCGCGGGCGTTTGATCAAGATCAGGATGGCCGCGGCGAAAACGGCCGCAACAGCCACGGGCACCCAGAGGGCAAAGCCTTCCGTTCCGGATGCGGACGGCGCCGCCAAGGGAGGCGCATCCTCCCCCGCTAGCGCCGGCGGATCGTCACGCTGGCTCTGACCGGCCGGGTCAGCCTCGGGCTCGATCTCCTGGGTGTCAAAAGCCTCCAGGGTACTGGTCGCCGTGTAGCCTGCCTGCGACCAGGCCAGAAACTTCACCGCGTCCTTCTGGTACACTTCCTTGACCAAACCATTGACGCTTTCATGGTACCAGCGATCCCGCCACTCGCTGACCGGGACCTTGGCGACCTTAACGTTGATCGTGGACTGCGTCGTGGTTCGATAGTGCTGGCAATTGAGGAATTCGCCGGCCGGCGTCGTAATCGTCTCATCTTCCATGCGCTTCGTGACCACCTTGATCGGCATCGCGAACTCGGGGGAATGCATCCGCAAGACGTTCTCGAACGTCGTCTCCTGGCCCACGTCAAGCTGCGCCACGGGATACGGCATGGGCGTATCATAGGTCATCTGGGCCACTTCGCTCTCTTCGCTTTCGATCTCGAAACCCATCAGCCCTTCCGCATCACTGACCTGGAGCCGCCCCACGACGCCCGTATCGGCCGTGTAGCGTTCCTGGAGCACCCAATGGTTCACTCCCTCCTTCTGTTCGGCAGAGATCACCAGGATGATGCGCTGGCCATCGATGGTATTGGGGTCAATGCTCCCCGGTCGCGGCCCTTCGTGCCGATAAACCCAGCGCTGCCCCACCTCATACGTCGCCGCCCGCCCGCCGGCTCCCAGAAACAGTACCATCACCAGAACCATAGCCCCCACACGGCTGGAGTTTCTCGCCTGCATCATCCTAATGCCTTTCCCCATCTCGAACCAATGCCCCCAAGCCATTGCTCGACAACCTCATCTGCGTGTCAATCACCGCTGGCGACCGATCCTAGCAGATATCGCCCCGATTGTCTCGACCCATGTTGGAAAACCTGGTCCGAACGAGGTGATGCCTACGTGTGGCTGGAATTCGGCGAGGGTCTGCAAAACGCCCGGCACGTGCACATGCCGAACGTGCGCCATCCGTTGCCCTGGCCATAGAGCACCGTACAGCGCACGTCCCGGGTCATCCTGAGATGAAGAAGGAAAAGTCTCCCGAGTTCGAATCAGGGCTCCGATCGGGTCAATCGAATATCGTCGATGTAGATGCGACCGAAGCCGTTGCGTTCAGGTGACCGAGAATCGCCCACACCGATGGACAGACTCGTGATCTGATTTCGCTTCATACGCCCCAGATCACTCAACGGAATCTTCCACTCGGTCCATTCCCTCGCATTCACCGCATCCACGTCCGGATGGGTCACCGTGGAAATCCTGCCGTCGGCGTTCTTCACGGTCAGATACAGAGCCTCGGGACAGTTGATCGGCTGGACGCGCCCGATATCGGCTGACTGCCACTGATCGGTCACGGCTCCGGTGACTTCCACCCCGGAGAATAACGCCGAACTCGCTACGCTGCCGGCGTGACTGCACAAGGCCAGGCCAACGTAAACGGTATCCGGCATATAGATCATTTGCGGGTTGGGCGAGAGATACGAGACCGGGTCCTCCGTGTCCGGCTGGAGCATCCAGTCGACGCCGTCATGCGAATGGTAGGCGGTGAATTGATCGCCTTCGCGCTCCAACTTGACCCAATGGGGCAGCGTGATGGCGCCGGGGTAGCTGTGGGCCGAGAAACAGAAGCCACTGCCGTTATCCAGCCGGTTCTGAAAGGCCCGGCGCCCGTCCGGCGTCAAACACATAAAACCGTGAATCGACCCGGCACTGAGGCTCTCGCGAATCATCACACCGGCCTTGGCCCACACGTTGGCCTCCAGGACCGTGTCGAGGCGCGCCTTGATGGCGCCATCCCCGGTGAGTTGTCTGTAGACGTAGCGGAACTCGTCGATGTTGCCCCAGATATCGTTGCCGGCCGCATTCATCGCGATCACGCCGGGCTCAATCTCCCGGAACGGCGTCGGATCGCCCCGGAACCACAGGCTCAGCGTGTCAACCTCATGCAGCGTCCAGTCCTCCGGCAAAGGCAACTCGTGCTGCGTCTCGCTATAGAATGGCATGGCCATGTTGTCGTAGGACAGCGACATCGAACGCCGGCCCCCGTGGACCAGGGCGGGCTCAGCCGTCGTGACATCTGCACGCTCCACGATCGCACCGGTATGGTTAGTGTCACTATCCAGCCAACTCTCGTGAATGCGGTTGCCCTCGTCGTCCGTGTAGCTCTCGAAGTCCTCCACGATCAGATAGTAGGCGACGGAGAACTTCCAGACCGGTCCCTGGTGAATCGTCACGCCATCGGCCGCCACGGCGTCGACACGCCAGAAATACGGCGCGCCAAACTCCAGTGGCCCTTCCAGAGGGAAACTCATCTCGGCCTGCCGCCCCACGTAGGAAGGCGATCCGATATCCGCCACGGCCACCGCATCCTCGTCCGTCCCGAAATAGACGTCGTACAGGGCCGTATCGTCAGCGGGCAACCAGCTCAGCACGACGGACTCGCGGATATCGACGGCATCGCCGTAAGCCGGCTGCGGTTCCCACGCAACCAGATGTTGGCCCACGTGCACGACGTCCGAAATCTCGTTCTCCGTCAACGCACGATTGTAGACTCGCACGTCGTCGATGGTCCCCGCGAAGAACGCGTCCGCCTGCGCATGTTTACCGAAGGTCAGCGCGTTGGAATCGGGGGACGGAAAGCCCTGGGCCAGTTCGTTGGTGGTCACCAGCGTACCGCTGGTGAAAGCCCTCAGCGCCGTGCCGTCGAACGTCGCCGCCAAATGCGTCCAGGTCTCGGCGGTCAGCGTGCCGAAACTGGCCGCGTACCAGGTACCGCCGATGCGCAGCCCGGCTGCCCCGCGAAACGTCGTGTCGCCGTGGTTCCAGTTCAACTGATAGTTGGCCTCGCGGTGGACCGGACCCGACGCCGCCCCTGCGTTGGGGGCCATCGGACTATTGACCCAGACGCAGACCGTCCATTCGGCCAGGTCTTCCGCGTAGCCCGTGTCGATGGAGTCGTCCACGCCATCGAATTGGACACCCCGGCCGTCATAACCGTCGACCCGCCGCGGATTGCCCAACAGAATGCCATTGTGTCCCCCACCGGACGAATCCGTGGCGATCCCCGAATCGAGATCTTCGAACGTCCACCATCCGACCAGACTCGGATCACCCACCGGCTCGCTCGGCGCGACGACAAACGACCACACGTCCCCGCGTTCAACCGTCGTCATGTCCGCGTCAACTTCGTCCACGCGCCAGTAGTATTTGGCCCCTACCGTCAGCGCCTCGGACACGCGGTAGGAAGGCGTCTCCAGAAGGGCTCCGACAAGATGGGACTGGCCGAGTCGTGGGTTCATACCCAGATAGACATTGTGATAGGCCGCCCCGATGCCCGGGGTCCACTCCAGCAGAGGCAGCCCCCCCGTCTCTCCGCCATCGGTCGGCACGGGTTCCGTCGCCTGGCGCGGCGCCACCGCGGCCACGCCGTACATGTTGCGCTCCCAGGGAATGCCGAAGGACGTGTCATACTGGCCCTTGAGAACAATCACCCCGGGTGAGACCGATTTCGAGAACAAGGTGTAGAAATTGTCGACGCTTCCGTTGGCGTTTTCGTCCAACGCCATTTTCATATCGGTTTCTTTGAAACCGAGTTCGGTGACCCAGCCCATGTCACCGGCCGCCAGATCCGGAGAGCCCGCCACGTTTTGCATACCGGTGCCGATGCGGTTGTCGATGATCAGGTAGAGAGTAGCAGTTTGTGCAATCGTAACGTGCAGCTCAAGGTCGGGGTTCGCCTTGTCGTCGTTGACCGTCAGGATGTACTCGGCGCCGACCAGTGCCTCCGGCACGTTCCGGTAGACGTGGCCTCGGTCGATGTAGGCCATGGCGCCATCGCCCAACACCTCCCACGACACCTGGGCCGCACCCAACCCGTCAACGGCCCGGGAATTGAGACTCTCGACATCCATAATGATTTGGGCGTGGGCCGGAAGCGCAGCCACCGCCACCATCAGAACGACAAACGAAACGATGAATCTCCCACTCATGGCAATCCTCCGCAAGAAACATGAGCCCGCAGGATGGGCGGACCACGTTTCGAGCGACGCCGAAGGGTTCGAGAGCCCGCGCAGTTGCTCATCCCGTTTATTTCAGTGTACCCTTCCGGGCGAAGAAGTCAAGGATATCCGGATCGCTGCGCGGATCGCCCGTGCCATCGTCCCAGGGTCCCGGATAGCCATATTGTATCTGAATCGTGCCCTGTGCGCCTTCCCGTGAGAAGGCCATTTCGAGAATGACAACGCCATCGTAGGATTGGGACGAAAGGGCAGACCAAAACCAACCCCGATAGAGCTCTCGGTCGTCGATCCGGACGGCGAACTCCTTCTGGTACAACCCATCCGAATCGTACCAGCGACCGTCGGCCGTATAGGAATTCCATTTCGCCACGCCCGACTCGTTCAACTCGATCTCATGGGTGGCTCCGACATAGGCCGCCATATCCTGATCGGACAGCACCAGCTCGCCGGTATCCAGGCGATAGATACCGAAGGTCGAAACGGTCACCTCCGGCGCCAGCAGATAGGCGATGGCGTTGCGGAAACTCTGGAGCCCCTCGGGCGAGAGGTTCAATTCACCCTGGGTGGTCGTCATCATTTGCCCGGTGTCGGGATCGGTGAATTGAATCTCCTGGGTCCCGGCGGAGAACATCATGCGCCGGCCACCCGCGTACTGGCCCGCGCCCGGGTAGAACGCCGCCCCGGCATCCCACTCGGCGATCCAGCCCATGTTCAGGCCCACCGGCCGGGCCAGGAGTCGACCGTTGCCCATGTTGGTCGTGACAATGAACGACGTGATCCCCGAGCCAACGTCGGGATCGACGATCTGCACGGCATTGGCCGGATCGTCTGGAGAGCCCGAATCGAACATGAGCAGCGGTACGCCGTTGAAGATGGGATGACCGGGGTCAATCACCTCGGCGTAGATGTCCGTCGTGTCGGCTGTCACAAAGTCGGCGTCGACCCAATTCCACCGGAAGTTGCGCGCAAAATAGGGATTCATCAACAACAGTGGCGTGGCCAGCGCGTTCCACTGCGCCGGCTCGTAACCGTCGCTGTATAGCTCGCTCCAGCATGATCGGCTGACGATGATCAGATCGGCCGTATTCAACTCGGCGATCTTGCTCGCCGTCAGCTCTTGCCAGTAGTACGGGCGGACGTCTACGGCATGCCCATCCGACAGGAGCAGCGTTTCCAGATCGTGATCATCGCGCAGGCCGTCCAGGTTCCAATCCCTGTCCTCCGTAACCAGGATGATGTTGCCGCCACCGAGCAGATACCGGATGGCGTTGCGCAGCATCTGTCGGCCTTCGGCCGTCAGATTGAATTCAGCCCGGCGTGAGTCATCCACGCCCTTTGTACCGGCGCAGAACAACAGACGCCGGCCCCCGGCGACCTGGCCGGCTCCATCGTAGAACTCCACCCCCTCGTCCCATTCGGCGATCCAGCCGAGATCCGTTCCCAAAGGTCGGGCGATCAATCGCCCATTGCCCATGTCCGTCGTGCCGATGAACGAGGTCAGCCCGGTGCCGATGGCCGGATCGACAACTTGAACGACGTTGGCGGGGCCGCCTCGATGGAGCGGGGTCAGTTCGACATCGTAAAAGATCGGGTGATCCGCGTCCAGCACCTCGACATGGGTCTGGGCCGTGTTGTCGGGGACCGTCTCGGAACGGACCCAGTTCCACCGGATCTCACGCGCGAAATAGGCGCTCATCAACAACAGTGTGGTCGTCACCGAATTCCA
>Ga0272443_10007030_pt1 | contig 10905 bp, 7 predicted proteins | sample SSMAcet12_FD_193581 | JGI IMG/M metagenome (GOLD analysis project Ga0272443, IMG submission 193581) | Marine sediment archaeal communities from Little Sippewissett salt marsh, Falmouth, MA, United States - SSM-Acet-12 | ecosystem: Environmental > Aquatic > Marine > Wetlands > Sediment ... | reverse complement strand
CGTTAACGGTGCCGAAGACGATTATTATCAGGGTCTGCCGGAGCCCTATGAATGCAAAGACGCTGATTTTGACACGGTGAACGAACTTCTCCTGGTGAAGGGCGTTTCAGAGGATCTGATGGATGCCGGTTTGCGTGACATGGTCAGTGTCTTTCATGTTGAAGCAAAGGACAAGGAAAGGAATTCAAAGCTTCGTGCGCTTTTTACGAGAGTCAACCTGAACGCGGCGCCCGTTGCCGTCCTTCGCGGCCTGCCCGGTGTGACGGATGATATGATCGCGGTTATAAATGAGTACCGTGCGGAAAGCGATTTTTCATCGTTTGACGACGTGCGGGAGGTGCTGGGGGATGATACGTATAAGGAGATCATGCCCTATATAACCCTGCGACGCAGTCCCTATTGCCGTATTCGGTGCCGTGCCCATGTGGCGGGGAGCGAAAACGTCAGCGTGACGGAGGCCCAGGTTGCCATAAACCGGGATTTTGATAGGGGATACAAGATACTCCGGTGGCATGAAGGAAAGGTATAGGAAAGCGGCGGTCCATGGCAGAATTCTTGCACGGCTACTCTTTCCGATGATTACAAGATGATACGGAACAGTACTCAGCATGGTGTCAAAACGGCTTTTTTTCTTGGTTTTGTTGTATCGTTCGTACAATGCTGCTGTTAAGGAGAGAATGGGACGGCAAAAGTATAACGGGCGATGTGGCGTTCTTTCCGGTAGTTGAATGTCCGGTTGACGCGGAGCAGAAAGGGTTTTATGCGCCGTGGATTAAATAATTGACCGGCATGGGACAACGGAGTATCAAGGTATAATAACGCGCTGTAGTGGTCGTATATGACCATTTGGTGATGGCCTTCGCCAGTGACGGCGAACGGGAGGCAGAGTGTTTTTTCAAAAGAGTGTTGGTGTCAATATTGAAAAAGACTGTGTAGCAATTGTCTCTCTCAAGGCGGGCTTCCGTAAAGTCGGTCTTGAAAAGAGTGCGGTCTATCCTCTCGACCGCGATGCCTCTCGTGAAGACCGCATGAAAAAGGTGCGTGACTGTATCAATGAGTTCACTGCGGGAAGACAATTAGTTTCCGCATCACTCCATGTGGCGCTCCCCCGAGAGATGGTGTTGATACGGCATATCGAATTACCCGCTTCGGTCAAACACAATATCCGTGAAACTCTCGTCTATGAAATGCGGAAATATACGCCTTTTTCTGCGGACGATGTGTATTTTGATTTTCATGTCGTTTCCGAATCAAAAGAAACGTCGAGAATTCATATTCTGCTTGCCTGTGCGAAAAAAGACGATGTCAACGGAGTTTTCGAACCGCTGTCACATACTCACCTCAAGGGTGTTTCAGGTATTGAATGGAGCTCGTCGGCACTGTCTAATTATTTTATTGAAAGAGGAACACACGACGGTCAGGAAAGACTGGCCGTTATCTATGTAAATGACGATGTGACGGAGTTCACCGTCATCGAGAACAAACAACTCCTCTCTTCTCACCAGATGAGAAGCGGAGCGGATGAACATAATCTTTCCACTGTGGTGGAAAAAGAAGTCCAGCGCTACAACGAAACGGGAAAACACGGCGCAAAGGACCCCGTTATTATCTGCGGTAAAGGTGCGAATGATTTCTCTGCACTAAAGGAAAAGCAATCCTACAATATCAGTATTTATGAAGGGGAATCATACGAATCAGACGATCCATCAATTATCGTTGCCCGGGGACTTGCCTTGAAAGGCCTTCATAAAGTTCCCGTTCAATACAACTTTCTTCCCTCTGCCCTGCGGAAGAAACCAAGTAACATTCCCATCATTTCACTGATTATTCTTTGCGTATTGCTTGTTTTTTCGGCCGGGACCCTGATCGGAGGAAAGGTCTTTCAGACACGTGTGGCGATGAGTAAAATCGATCAGGAAATACAAAGATATCGATCTGAGGTGGCCGATATCAAAAAGCTGAAGGCGACGGTAGACGCGCTGGAGACAGATGTCGTGTTTTTGGATAATGTGAGAAAAAACAGCATTTCAACCCTCTCTTTCCTCCGGGAATTGAGTAACGAGATGCCGTCCACGGCGTGGCTCGATCGTTTATATTTGAGAGACGACGAAATCAGGTTGTACGGATACGCCCAGTCGGCGACAGACCTTCTGACGGTACTCGAATCGTCACCGATATTCAGCGATGTTGCCTTTGTCTCTCCCATTACAAAGGATAAAAGGGGACGGGAGAAATTCCGTATTACAATGAAAGTATCGTCGCCAAAAGGAACCATAGCCCGGTAGCCCGATGAAAAAGATAATTGAAAAACTGGTTGAAACAAAAGAGAGACGGTACATTCTGATTGCCGGTGCCGTCATCCTTATGATCGGTGTCGCATATCGTTTCTACCCGACCGTGCGAAGTATTATGTTTGTGGGAGATGAAATTACCGTTAAAGAGCAGCAACTGAGAAAGTACCGACAGGTTGCTCTTGAACGTGATGTCTTGAACAAGCGTGTCATATCTTTCAACAGAAACCTCGAACGATTGCAGACCGGCCTCCTGGAAGCCCCGTCGGTTTCACTGGCAGCCGTCAATATTCAGAATATGCTGAATGAAATTGCAGAGAGAGCGGGTACCGATATTGAACGGGCACGGGTCCTGAAAGCGGAAGAAACAGAAAACAAAAATTATCTCAACATAGCTGTTCAATTCATGATACGGGTGCACGTAGATGGTTTAAAGCAGATACTGTACGATATCGAGAGTTCCCCGAAGTATCTGTCTGTGGACAAGTTGACGATTACCAGACACGGGAAGGCTGATATCCCTGAATTGCGGGTTGATATGACCGTTTCGGGTATCATGAGGAAAGCGTGACGGTGTAAGTCCCATCCTATTTCAACAGGGTGATGTGATGAATAACGGAGATAGATTGCGTAAGTGTTTATTTGATTGATGGTTATTTCCCATGTTTAACAAAGTCTGGATCATAAACATAGTTCTGGCTCTCTGTACCATCTTTTTCAGCCTTGAGGCCTATACGGTGTGGTCTGAAAAGCCCATTGATCTTTCCGCCATAGGGAAAATGGAAGAACCCGCGGTCAAGCCTGTCAAGAAGATCAACAGTATTTCACTGCCGCGCGAATCCTCTTTTGATGATATTACTGAAAAGAACCTTTTTTCTTTTTTGAGAACAAGCGAGAAAGAGCAAAAACAGGAAAAAGAAGGTGAAGATGAGCTTGCACTTCAAATAATCGAGGTCAAAGTCGGGGGAAAGGATGTTCTCCTTTATGGTGTCGTCCTTGCCGGCGAATATACGAAGGCCCTTATTACAAATGTAGGCGATAAAAAAGAGACTGCCCGTCCCGTCGCGTGGGTTGGAGTGGGAGACGATATCGGAGATGGGTTTATCGTAGCTGAAATCCAGGAAGAGAGCGTTATATTCGAAAAAGATAATACACGGTATGAAACCCCACTCTATGATGAGAAAAAAGACCGGCGTCAAGCCGCGCGGAAATCCACATCAAAGCCGCAGAAACAGACACAACCAACAATTGTCACAGCTGATTCAGAGAAAAAGGTGTCTCCGCAAAAAGCGGAGGTGCAACGAAGCGAATCAAAGAGTGTCGTCAAAACAACTCCAGACGAGAAGAAAAAGAACAGTTCAGTGACACAGGTTGAAGAAAATGAAGAATATGTCATTATCGATACACCATTTGGAAAGATAAAGAGAAGGAAAAAGTAGACGTATGAAAAAACGAAAATCACAGTGGACTGCTTTAGCCGTATTTGTCATGCTCCTGTTTTTTACCGTATCCGGTTGTGCCACAAAGAAAGTCAGTGGAGGCTCAACACCGGATGTGACTGTGCCGGTTATATCCGAACGAAGCCCATCTCCTTCCAAGAAAGACGATCAGCACAAAGAAAAAGATCAAATCATAACCAATAAATCGGGTACCTACCGGCTGATCAAGACGCCTTTCGGTGTTATCAAGAAACGTTTGAAAAAGGCGGAAGACGCTTTGCCAGTGGAAGAAGGAAAAGAGAAACCTTCCGAAGGGGACGCAGTGAAATCCCGCCGAAAGGAGAAGGATCGGGAAAATGAGGAAAAACTTTCAATTATAAAAACGACAAAGGAAAAGAGTATCACAGAAAAACGGGAGTCATATTTGACGACTGCCAAGCAACAGGAAATGAAACGCACACACATCGCCGATACCGCAGAAGATAAAGAAAAAACGTTTACTTTTAATTTTGATGGCGCAGATTTGTACGAAGTGATCAGGACCTTTGCCGAAATATTGAATATTAACTATATGGTGGAACCCAGTCTCGCGGGAAAAGTGTCCATTCACACGACACGCGGCATTCACCGGGCGGACGTTTTTTCCGTTTTTTACCAGGTACTGGAGGCAAATGGTTTGACCGCGGTAAAGGAGGACAGTTTATACCGCATTGTTACAACGGAGGAATCGGCACGGCAGAATGCAGCCATTTTTGAAACAGGCGAAGGGGATATCCCGCCCCGCCGTCAGATGGTGATCCAAATTATACCGTTGCAATACATTTCTGTCCAGGAAATGACGAAACTCCTTCAGCCTTTCATTTCGAAAAGTGGAACGATTATTTCCCATGAAGGAACCAATGTGATGGTCATTGTCGACCGTGGTATTAACATCATGAAATGCCTCCAGCTTGCTGACGCCTTCGATGTCGATATCTTCGCTCAGATGACGTACCGCTTTTACGCGTTGAATTACATTGAGGCGAAGGAAGCAGCTGAAATATTCAAACAAATATTCTCATCGTACAAAAAAGAGATTGTGTCGGACGTAAGTTTCATAGCCATTGAGCGGCTCAACCTTGTGCTTGTCATGAGTACCGATAACCGCGTTTTCGCCAGGCTTGATGATGTCGTTCACACCATTGATGTTGCCGGTGAGGGGGTGGATGCGCGCATCTACGTGTATGCGGTGAAAAACGGTGCGGCCGCGGACCTTGAGGCGTTGCTGAATAATGTTTTCGGCAAGGGGCCGTCTGAAGAAAAAATCACTGTTCCAAAGAAGGACGAAAAAGGCGATGGCGATACCTCCAAGGCGATCCCGGGCAACCCCCTCGCCCAGAAGAAACCGGCAAAGGTGGAAAAAGTAACGGCACGGACAATGGAGACAGTCGGTTCGGGCACGTTGAAAGGAGAAGTGAAGATAACAGCGGATGAAACGCGCAATCTTCTGATTATCGAAGCAACGCCTCCCGATTACCACGTCATTGAGAATATCTTGAACGAAATCGACGTGCTCCCGCGTCAGGTGTTGATAGAAGTGACACTAGCGGAAATTACCCTGGGAGAAGATACGGAACTCGGTGTCGAGTGGGAATATCGACGCAATTCATGGGTGGAAGAAGGATTGAACAGTGCCACAGCCGGTGCCGCCGGTCTCCAGTACGCCCTCGGTCTTTCCACTAACCTGCAGGCAAAGGTATCCGCCCTGGCCGAGGAAAAGAAGGTCAACATCTTATCATCACCGCACATACTGGCGTCGGACAACAAGACGGCCAATATCGACATCTCAACAGAGATCCCCGTAGCGACGACGGAATATAACGTTACTTCCAGCGACGATGATATTCTCGAGACAAGTATCGAATACAGGGACACGGGTGTCATTCTGTCCGTCACGCCTCACATTAGTGAAAGCGGCATGGTAACCTTGGATGTGGAGCAGGAAGTGAGTGAACAAAGCTCTAATGTCAGTGTCGGGGGTAACAGTTATCCCTCTTTTTATAAGAGATCTATTTCAACCACTCTCAGTGTGAAGCATGGACAGACTCTGGTAATCGGCGGAATCATCAGTGAAACGGACTCGGAAAGTGCCTCGGGAGTTCCCTGCCTCATCAAAATACCCATCATCAGATACCTGTTCGGAAAAGAAAAGACAGGTATTGGTAAAACGGAACTCATCGTGATGATTACCCCCCGTGTTATCGTTAATCTGCAGGATGTGGAGGCAGTGACAAAGGAGTTCCAAGAGAAAGTTCATAATGTCAATGACTCTCTTAAAAACAGATAAATTGCCGCGTCGATATGCTCGGTCTTTCCGGGGAGGTCATTGCTTAAAAAATATTTTTCGATCATGACGCAGCTCTCCCGTAACCTGCGATAATGGTTCCGGTAAGTCCTCGCTTTTACGGTGCCGATTACTAATGCAGGTCTTTAAAACCGACCCACTGTGCGCTTCATGTCCGGGATATTCTGCTTCAAATTTTTCTTTGGCCGGTGTTGTGTATTATATCCATAATTTAACGGGAGACCTTGTCAGAGGGAGTAATAGTCTCCCACACCATGGTGTGGGGAAATTACCACTGCCGCGGAAAGAGATTAGTGATATGCGTTCGCTGGTCCGTTGCACACAACGGAGAAAGCGCCTGCTGTTTAATCCAAAGGTCTGATGATGGTGCGACGCCAAGAAAAATATAAGGTTCTCTCTCTCTTCTTTGCACTTATCATGATATTGACGGCAGCCGGTATCATATGCATTTTCGAAGGCGTTGTTGATGCTGAAGACAGGAAATGTCGAGTGTCTGTCATCCTGTCCAATGATATCAGGCCGTACATCGAAGCCATGGAAGGTATCAGCAGCACTCTCGAAACACAGAATGGTTTCGACGTTTCGGTGGTCCATTTAACGAATTTTCAAGGGAAAGCACGGGAAACGCTGACAAAGCAACTGCTGACCGAATCCTACGATTACCTCGTCGGCATCGGCCCGCCGGCGACGGATTATATCTGGAATGTGCTGCCTGACAGTACCGCGGCACGGCGTTTCTACTGTATGGTCTTGAATCCGGAAGCCATTATTCCCCCGTACCGGGATGCGTGCGGCATTTCTCTCACCATTCCGATGACGGAACAGATGGCCGCTCTTAAATCTGTTCTACCATCTCTTTCCCGCATGGGACTCATTTTCGATCCACGCTATAATGAATCATATTTTTTTACAGTGCAGGAAACAGCAGCCGAGTGGGGGATAGAAGTAATACCCTTACGTGTGTCATCAAAAAAAGACATTCCCGGTGTTCTGGAAGAGAATTGGAAGATCGTTGACGCGATCATGATGATCCCCGATCGCACCGTTATTTCCGAGAGTATCATTCAATACATCATCAAAGATGGCCTTTTGGAATCAACGGCGGTTATCGGCTATAATCACTTTTTTTATGAAAGCGGTGCAGCCGTCTCCTTTGTTTTTGATTACGGAGAACTGGGTCGGCAATGTGCAGAGAAAATCGAAAAAGCTCAGTCTGATCTGGTATGCGAAAGAGAACCCCCCCGGTATCGATTGTGGATCAATGAGGCGGTCATGGAACGACTGAAGCTCTCTTTTGTCGTTCCTGATTCGGTGCCTGTGAAGAGGGAACCATGAATAAGGTCGGAATAAGGGATCGATTAATTTTCGCGGTATTTGTCATTATCGCTGTGGCGGCCCTTATGTTCGGATACATGGGTTTGACGATAACCAGGGAATTCGTGAACGACCGCTTTGACGAACGCGTATCATCACTGGCACGGCATCTTGCACGGAACGCGGAACTGGGTATCTTAATTGATAACCGGTCCATGTTGAAGAAACTGGCGGAGAATCTCGTCTCGGAGCATGATATCGTTGGTGTCTGGATTTATGATGCCGATGAGGTTGAGCTGGCTAAAGCAGAAAAAGAAGAGACATCAAAGATATTTGTCGTTGAAGAACCGGTAACGATTCGATTCGACGAAGAAGAAAACAGGGCCTTCGGCGTGATTCTGGAACAGCCGATGATGCAGATCGGCCGTGTCCGTGTTGCCTGCTCGAGGGAGGGAATACGGAATCTCATGGAGACGATGCAGATTCGTTTTATCCTGATATCGGTCATCCCGGCGGGCCTGGCCCTTATTGTCTTTTACTTTCTGTCACGATCTCTCCTGGCACCGATTACGGAACTCGTGGAAACGGCTCAAACCATTGCCGGGGGTAACAGGGAGATGCGAGTTCACCCGGGAACAATTCCTGAGATACGGAAGCTTGGTGTTTCGTTCAACGTCATGCTCGATTCTCTGGACAGGAACAGGCGGGCGCTTCAGCATGCACAGGTCCAGATGATGAAACAAAAAACACTGGCGGAAACGGGAAAGATGTCCATGATCATCGCCCATGAAATCAAAAATCCGATCAGTATAATCAAAAGCACACTCGATGTTTTGAAAAAGGATATTGACGGAGCGTGCGATCCGACAATGATCGTATACATCGACGAAGAAATACTGCGACTGAATCGCCTGATTGAGGACTTTCTCATGTTCGCCCGTCCCGGGCAACCGCATTTTAAAGAAACGGATGTCGATGTCCTGTTGGAAACCATTGTGGCCCGGTTTCAAATCCAGATGATTCAACAGACGACGGATATTCACTTGGCGGGTGAGTGCTCCGCCAAGCGGGTGTCGGTCGATCATGATTTAATAACGCGCGCCCTGGATAATGTCATGAAAAACGCCTGTGAGGCGGCAGGCGAATCGGGTACCGTTTGGGTTAAATCGGCTTGTAGCGGGGCTAAGGTCATCATAACGGTTGAAGACAGTGGTGGCGGCCTTGCTGATGAACATCGCGAGAAGATTTTTGAACCCTTTTACACCTTAAAAACACGGGGAACAGGGTTGGGTCTTGCCTACGCCCGTCAGGTTGTTGAGGCACACGGGGGGACCATCGGTGCCGACAATTCGCCACGCGGAGGAGCGTTTTTCACCATTGTCCTTCCTCTTGTCTCAGTGAATGACGCGAATTGTCAGGGTCATGATGGAGAAGAGGCATGAACAGGATTGATTGTTTAAGACGTTTTACAAAAAACGGGAGTGTATATGTCACGGATATTGATTGTTGAAGACGAAAAAAAGATGAGGCATCTTCTGTCCATCATCCTTGAGAGGAAAGGACATGAGGTCGAACAGGCCTGTGACGGTGTCGAGGGCCTCGAGCGAATTCAGGAACGGCCTTTCGACATTGTTATCACAGATATCAAGATGCCTCGGATGGACGGCATGGAACTCCTCCGGAACATTACCAATATGGATATACCCTGTCCCGTTGTCTTTATCACCGCTTTTGCCACCCTCGAGTCGGCGATCCAGGCCATGCGTGTCGGCGCGGCGGATTACATTATTAAGCCCTTTGATGAGGAACAGATTACAATGGCCGTGGAACGCACACTGAATCTCTCACGTGTCATGGTGGAAAATAAGGATTTAAAGGACATACTCCGCGAGACAACCGGTAGTATTGATCTGGTATGCGAATCCGAACAGATGGGGGAAATCATTGATCTTGCCTACAAGGTTGCCCGCAGCGATTCGGCGGTTTTGATTTCGGGCGAGTCGGGAACGGGAAAAGAAGTGCTGGCTCGCTATATCCATAATGCGAGTTTTCGATCAAACAAGCGTTTTGTTCCGGTGAACTGTGCCGCTATTTCCCCCGGGCTCGTTGAATCGGAACTTTTCGGCCATGAAAAGGGTTCCTTTACGGGGGCGGATCGCCGGTCACAGGGAAAGTTCGAATATGCAACGGCGGGGACGCTTTTCCTGGATGAAATCAGCGAGTTGTCACTCCAGGCCCAGGCGAAGCTGTTGCGGGCACTTCAGGAAAAGAAATTCCAACGCGTCGGCGGCAACGAGGAGATTACCGTGGATGTGAGGATGATCTGCGCGACCAATCGGGATCTTTCGCAACTGGTGAACGAGGGACAGTTCCGGCGCGATCTCTATTTTCGGATCAATGTTTTTCCCCTGACCATTCCGCCCCTGAGGGAACGGAAAGCGGACATCTGGCCTCTTGCACACCACTTTCTCATGAAGATGAGTGATAAAAGTGATATGTCCCTTACCGAAGGTGCGAAGAGGCTGCTCTCAGAGTATCACTGGCCGGGGAATGTGCGGGAGTTGGCAAATGCCATGGAGCGGTCCGCCATACTGAACCGGGACAAAAAAGTGATCACATCAAAAAGCCTTTCGTTCCTCGATGATTCATATCAGGTTGATAAAGAAGACGGCACGGTTACCTTACCGGCGGGCGGGCTGTCGCTGGAGGACATGGAGATGGATCTGGTCGAACAGGCGCTGTCACGGACGGGTGGGAATCAATTGGCGGCCGCCCGTCTTCTCGGTCTCACGAGAGCGAAATTCAGGGTGTTGCTCAGACGTTTGAAAGAGAGAGAAAACGATGGTTCCGTGGAATAGACCTTTCATGAAAAGAAAGATTCTTCCCATGTTTACTTCTGGACGTTGCAGTCTTATCGTGTTCATATGCGTTCTTGTCGTTGCTTTCCAGCCGTCTATGCTGTTTGCCGGGGGCAACGCCCCGTCCTCAGCCACGGACGAGACAATGCTCATGTTTGTCGGTGAAGACCTGGAGGTGTTGTCCATTGCCTCCCGCCGTCAGGAAAGTGCGTGGCAAGCGCCAGCCGTGGCTCAAGTGGTGACGCGTCGAGAAATGCGCGAAAGCGGTGCTCGAACACTCAGCCAGGTGCTGGAGACAAAACCAGGATTTTTTATGGCGAAGAAAGAGTGGGGGTCGGAACCGTACCTCAGAGGCATACCGGAGTCCGTTCTCTTCTTGTATGATACTGTTCCCATGAGTTCGGATGTGAGCAAGTTCCTCCATCCTCTGGATCATGAGTTGTCCCTCGCGTCGGTCAAACGTGTAGAGATTGTCCGCGGTCCGGGATCGGTTTTGTGGGGACCGGATGCCTTCGGCGGCATTGTCAACGTGGTTCCAATGACGGGCAAGGATTTGAACGGCGCAGAGGCAGGTGCGTCATATACCGGCCCGGGCAATAACAAAGGTTTTTATCTCAACGTGGGTCATGATGACGGTGCGTGGAATACATTCTTTTCCG
>Ga0272443_10007029_pt1 | contig 10906 bp, 11 predicted proteins | sample SSMAcet12_FD_193581 | JGI IMG/M metagenome (GOLD analysis project Ga0272443, IMG submission 193581) | Marine sediment archaeal communities from Little Sippewissett salt marsh, Falmouth, MA, United States - SSM-Acet-12 | ecosystem: Environmental > Aquatic > Marine > Wetlands > Sediment ... | reverse complement strand
CGAAGTACCCATCGATACGGTTATTACGGCGACCTTTTCCGAAGATATAAACCCTTCCACGATTGCGGCCTCAACCTTCTATATCAGCGGAATCAGCGGAGCGGTAATCTACAGCGACAAAACCGCGACTCTGACCCCTGATAATGATCTGGCCGAGGGTCAAACCTATACCGCCAATATCACCACTGCGGTCAAGGATGAAGCCGGAAATGCTCTGGCCCAGAATTACACCTGGAGTTTTACCACCGAGTATAATTCATCCGGTTTGCCGCAGGTGATCTCGACTTCCCCGGTCGATGGCGCTTCGGGAGTTCCCGTTGATGTCCTCATTCAGGCGGCCTTCAGCGAAGAAATGAATCCATCCACCATCACCGGATCCAGCTTTTTTATTTCCAGCGTCAACGGTCAAGTTTCCTATTCGGGAGTTACGGCAACGCTGGATCCCTATATCGATCTGGACTATAACACCGAATATACCGCCTATGTGCTAAGCACGGTCGAGGATATCGAAGGCAATGCTATGGCGCAGACTTACACCTGGACTTTCACTACTCTTCCCGATGTTATCATGCCTCTGGTGACGGGCAATACCTGGAAAGGTACAGTATCAGCTTATGATGAAGATGGCGATTTCATTTATTCCTATTATGATTCACTAAAATTGGTCGGAACAGCCACCATAAACTACGAAACCTACTGGGTGGAAGATGACGGCACCGCTTACAGCAATCAGACCGATGGATTGTATCGTCGCTTACCGGGCGGAGAGGTTCATCTCTTTTTGAAATATCCGGTGACCATGCTCGACTATTGGGACGGTGATACCGATCTGGACGAATTTTATCAACTTCTCGATGTCGATACCACTATTACCACACCGGCAGGTACATTTGACTGCATTTTATATAAAGTGACCTTCGGGACGGCGTCATTGGGAATGAATTACTATTTTTATTCACCGCAATATGGTCTGATTCAGTATGAAGTTTATTGGGATCGCACCGCCGATCCGGTTGTTCTCAAAGCCCGCTGGGTAACAACCAGCATCAATTTGAATTAATCATTTATTGGGAAAAGACAGAAAGCCTCGCACTTATCAATGGGAATTGAATTTCCTGCGCAGGGCTTTGACCACCGGATCGGGTACCAATCCGGCAACCTGACCACCATGCCGGGCTACTTCCTTGACAATAGTAGATGACAGATAAACCCAGGACAGGGCCGGCATCAGAAATACGGTTTCGACTTCGCGCTCCAAACGACGATTCATCAGGGCCATCTGAAATTCATATTCAAAATCGGATACCGCCCGGAGTCCCCGGATAATAGCCGTGGCGCCTATTTCACGAGCGAAGTCAGCCAGCAGGTTATCAAATGTTACGACTTTGACATTCTCGAATGATCCCACTGACCGGGTTACCAAATCCAGGCGTTCTTCCAGCGAAAACAGGGTTTCTTTATGGCCAGCCGTGGCTACAGCTACGGTTACCTGATCGAAAATATTCAAAGCGCGCTCGATCAACGACATATGCCCGTTGGTGATGGGATCAAAACTTCCCGGATAAAGTGCTATGGCAGGTTTGTTTTTACTCATGGCTGAATATAGTTATGGCCGAATCTCCGAATCGGCGCGATTTAATAACATTATCGGCTTTTACGACCAAATCTCCGGCATGTTCCATTATAAGAAATCCGCCGGGATTTATCAATCCCCGGTCGCAAATCATCCGATCCAGTTTAACCGGATCGACCAGACCGTAAGGGGGGTCGGCAAAAACCAGGTCGAATTTTTTTCCTTCTTCGGCCAGGATTTCAAAACCCTTTTTATAGTCCACCTGAAGCAGGCGCAGTTTAAGACCGCATTTTTCCAGATTGGCTTTGATCACCGCCGCCGCCTGGGCTTTTTTCTCGATTAAAACGGCATCATTGGCGCCCCGCGATACAGCCTCAATAGCCAACGCCACGGAACCGGCAAAAACGTCCAGAACCTCAGCCCCGATCAGATCATGTTGAAGAATGGCGAATATGGATTCGCGTACCTTGCCGGTGGTCGGCCTGGTCTTTATTCCCGGCAGAGTCTTGAGCGTATAACCGCGCAGGCTCCCTCCGACAATACGGACGCTCATGTCACCGCCAGCCCCAGTGGGATTAAAAACAAGGCAGGGGAATATTTATCGATGGTGGTTTCGGTCGGTTGAAAATGGTCGAGATTGAAAACCGGACGGGCGACTTTAAGGCTCAAGTTGTTTTTCAGGGTATCAAAAAACAGATCGCTTTCGGCCAGTTTGCCCGACAGAGTCAACTGACCGGGTTCGATAGCAATATCATCCTGAACCAGCCGCGCCAGTTGAAAAGCGATGGTCATTTTTATTTCGCGCGCCAACTGGAGAGCCTGACTGTCCATATCTTTTTCGTCTATTAACGTTGTCAGGCGATTGATGCCGTAGATACTGTTTTTGTAAAGAGTGGTCATGATACAGCCATCGCAGTCAACATCAACCAGTATTTGCAGGTCCTCCTGATCGCGGCGGCAGAAGGTCAGGTAACCGCGCGCCAGGGCAACTGAATTAAGCCGAAATCCCGATGGCTTGCGCAAACGGTGGGAATATTCATCTATCTGGCGGTCAATTTCGCGGCGGTGATAAGCAATGGTTAAAAAACGGCGGTAGCCGTTTGTCTCCCCGATAGGCAGGGCATCATAATAATATTCCGTGGGCGGATCCAGCAGTGCCTGCGACAATTCGAATCGCACCAGATCATCGACCTTGAAACCGCTGACAGCCTTGATGTCGATATTTTTTACGATTGCCTGGTTTTCATTAACATTGAAAATTAACTGTCCCGAATCGAGAGATTCGCCGCTGGGATTATCATCCGATGTCAGAAGCGACGTTACGGTCAATTTTACGCCATCGTTTACTACCCGTGCGGCCAGAATTTTGCCACCGCGAAAAGCGGCTCCGTATGTTTCCCAGCTGTTTTTCAACGCACCGATGCCTTTAAATAAGGTTTGATCGTTTTCAGTTTCGCCGGACCGATACCATCAACCAGTATTAGCGAATCGACAGCGGCAAAGCCGCCGTATCGGTTTCGATAATTTACAATCCGTTGCGACAATACCGGTCCCAGCCCCGGTACCAGCTCCAGCGAATCGACCGGGGCGCGGTTGATATCAACCATCAAAACCGGCCGATAATTTTCCGGATATACAACTTCCCACGCAAGCGGTTTGATCGTCGGTCGGGCATAGTAATCATTTATGAACTTATACGTTCCGACCAGCAAAGCCAGAACGGCCAGTATTGTAATAGTCCTTTTTTGCGCTTTAGAAAAGCCAAAGAATTGATTCATCTGCCTTACCGTGCCTGCTGTGTGCAATATATAGAGGATTATCTAAAAGGCAAGACTTCCGCTCAAAAATTCAACCGCCGGGCCTGATTCCCCTGATTTTATAAATAGCGCACTCACCGCTGGCCAGAAAATCGAGGAAAGCCTGACCCGATTCAGGATAGCGACTGTCGCTTTTTATCGCTCCGCAATGCCTCAGGTGTTCTCCAACGAACTCATCCAGATTAAGCAAAGGGGTAAATCCCCTGTACCCGACCAGGGATATTTCCAGAACAATGCCGGCTTCGGCTTCACCTGAAATCAGGTAGGTCAGCAAATGATCGCTGTCACCGGCCAGAATCGTTTTACCTTTCACTTTATCCCAGAGGCCGCAACGTTTTAAAGCGCTCTGCCCCAGCGGACCCTCATAACCGGACTCGGGATTGATAATCACAATGCGCCGGAATCTGCCGTCCAGCAGTTCTTCCGGTTTTTCCAGATGTATATTTCTGTTGTGCCCCACTAACAGTAAAGAAAGAGAAAAGGGACATGCTATGGTATGACGCATTATAAGCGAATCGTCTTTGAGGTTCGTGAAGCGCTTCAGATTATTCGAAAGTAAAACATCGACACGGGCTTCCCGGCCTGCCCGTTCAACAATATTGTGACCGCCGTCATATATAAATCGGACCGGAATCCCGGTTTCCAGCTCAAACTGCTCACCAGCCCGCTTCATTATACCCTGCAGGTAATCGGGAGCCAGCACAGTCAGGCCGGTTGTCGGTTTTACCGAACAGGCGACCATCAACGTCAGGATTAATCCCGCCGCCACAAATAAGATCAGCTTGCCTAATGAACTCATGGATGGAATTTAGACAGGACAATAAATAACATCAATAAAAAAGGCCGGTAATACCGGCCTTTTACATAATTAAAAACAAAGCCTGCTTTATTATTTACCCTTGTTCTTGATAGCTTCGGCCTGATCGGGTAGAGGGACTTTTTTACGAAGATCTGGGAAATTGCGATAGATCGTGTCTATTTCCGCCCGATAAAGCTTGATTAAATCACCGTGCGATTGATCATTGAGATTTAGTTCCTTAATCTCCGATTCCTCCAGACCTTCCAGCCTTTCTACTTCATCAATAAGTTCGCGAAGTTGTATGGAATCGGCGGCATAATTGCGATCCCCGCGATAGGCTGTATTGAGGCCGTAGATGATATTTTTCAAAGAAATTGAACCGGCCCCGAGTGATAAATAGCTGGGACCATCGGCAGAAAACAGTTCCCAGATAACACCTCGTTTACCGAGCCGGGGATTGACCCCAAAATATACCAAACGAGCTGAATCCTGTTCCAGCCGTTCGCGCCGGAAGCCGTGGAACAAAACCGAATCAATGCAAAAATAGCGATGATTGAAACGGCCTCCGGGCAGATCATGATAGGGCGGCATCATTTTGTTAATTGCCAGCAGAGTAGCCTTGCCGGTGGCTTTATCGACCTCCACCTCGGCGCGAAACATATCGGCTTCAAGAAAATAAACCAGGTAGAAATCGCCTTTGCGGATGGTTTTGGAATGAACCGGCAGGACAAAAACAGTGTCATACTCCACGCGATGATGATATGACTGGTCAATCAGTTCTTTAAGATTGTCTTTGGCTATTTTCATGGCTTTGTCCTGATCGACATCGGCCAGAGCGATGGCCGAGACAAAAGCCAGAGTTAGCACTAAAGCCAGAAAAAAACAGGTTGTTTTACTCATCTTTCAACTTTTCCACATCTTGCACGCGTCCACTGACGCGTTTTTTTAATCTTATATCTTTGAATTGCGGATCGGATTCCATACCCAGGCTGTTGGTAACACTGCCATCGGCATAGGTAATAGTCACGAAACTATCAGTAGAAACCAGCTCCCGGCCCGCGTCCCATTCCAGATATTCGGTATTAAGCCGGGCCGAATCACGGCTTCGCACCACCACCGATCCCGATACCGCTAGAAAATTGTCCTGTTCCCGGATATAGCCCTCACGAGCCACTAGGTTGGATACGATCTGGCCGGTGGAATCAAAAAAGTCAACATCCAGATTATAAGCTACGGTCGAGTCCAGTTTACTAAACTGATGCAGTTCATCGGCTCTCAAATCGGTAGTCTTTCGGCTTCCGGAATATAAATAGATATGGGCTTGCGAGGTTACCTGATCGGCTTGGCCGAAATTGGTCGGAGTTTCGGCGGTTTCCCCCATTTTGGGATTATCATCACTGCAGGCGATCAGGCCGCTGATTATCAAAATAGCTGATATGAGGATGATTCTGTTAGCAGTTAATTGCAAATTAATCTCCACCATTCGGATTTAAGACTTACTCCATAGTGTTTATACCATTTTGTATCCATTCGGATGGCCCATAACATAACATATTTTGGCCATTTTTCAAGCCCGCTTATATATTTGTTATCGGTCTGAAATAACAATCAAGCAGATCCCGGGCGTTTACCATTCATACTTAATATATTCGGTGCCAATGGAATCGGGCGGGAATTCAGCCTCTTTTACCTTTTGTGGGCGCGAGCCCAACGGCTTAACCAGCTCACCTTCCACAAAGAAAAGCGGCAGGGCCAGATTTGATCTCTGTTCGCCGAACAGGAAATCCCCTGATGCCCCGATATGGCCTTCGGACCGTTTCAGGAAGGACACTATTTGATCGGGGGTTTTTTGCCCGGAGCGGTAAGCTTCTATGAGAAGGTTGACGGCATCAAACCCGACTGCCGCCAGGCGATCCGGCTGGCGGCCGAAGCGGGTATCAAAATCCGATGCAAATCCGTCATAACGGGCCGAGTTTCTCATGGCTCCCCCGGATGAGTAAAATACGGCATCGCGGAGAACTTTATCACCAAGTTTCAAGACTCGGTCGTTGTCCCATTCGCTGGTTCCCAGGTATGAGCAGTTCATGCGGTAAAAGTCAAGCTGGGGCAAAATCAAATATAACTGATCGGATGTGGCCGGAATAAAAATTCCGTCAAAAGCTACCGGTGCTTCCCCCGGCTTGAGGGTGTCTCCGGACAGAGTCACATAAGGGATGCTCTCATCATACGGACCCAGGATGGCTTCCTTGATATCCTGTATGTAAGGTCCGAAATCGGTTTCACCGGGTCGAAATCTTTCCACTCCCAGAAAACCCGCTCCTAGCTTTTGAGCTTCATCGACAAAAGCATCGGCCAGAGTCATTTCATCGATAGAAGTGGGCGAGATAACGGCCATAGTGGTCATGCCGCGTGATTGAACGGCATATTGAGCCATACCGCGCCCGATAGTAGTCATGCTGGGCGATAACTGAAAGGAATACGGGGAAAGATCGGTGAAACCGGCCTGCGTAGCCGCCGGAACCAGAAGCGGGATTTTATAGGCCGATAATACCGCCGCCGCCGTGGCCGCTACGGGAGAAACCAGCGGTCCGATAACAGCCGCCGCGCCGTTTTCGGCCAGAGCTAAAGCCTGCCGTCCGGCCGTCACCTGATCGGCCCGGGTGTCATAAACCATTACATCAAAATCGATATCATTAAAAGCTTTGCTTTCGGCGGCTAGCATGATACCATCAAGTACCGCCTGACCATAAGGAGCATAGGAACCCGAAAAAGGTAAAAGAATACCTATCAGTATCTGTGTGTCCCGGTCGCCATCGGTTTTTGGAACAACAGGTTTGACCTGGCGCGGGCAGTTGCCCAGCAAACTGTCGATCTGGCTGTCACTGAAAAAATCAGCGGCAAGGACAGCCATCCGGGATTTGAGCGCGCATTGCAATTCACCGGGAGCCAGACTCAGAACCGAATCGGGTGGATAATAACCGGCTTCTACCTGAGACAACAGGGATTTTTCGGCCAGGTTGCGCAAACGCCTGTTATCGGCTCGGCGATAAGCCAGGGAATAAAGACCGAAGGCTGATTCCAGATGGCGCAGACGATATTCACAATTAGCCCGCAAATGATAGGCATAGGAAATCAGGTCGGAGTTGGGAAAGAGATTGGGAAAAGTGGCCAGTATTTCATTGGCTTTATCAAGGTTTTTACTCAGATAATATGCCCGGGCCAGCGAATAATTGTAGATATCCCTGAATTCACTATTTTTGAAACCGTTGACCAGTTCCTGAAACGTGTCGATGGCCGCCGAATAATCGCCTTCACCGATCAGCCGTTGTCCGTGGGAAAACATTGTTTTAGCCCGGGGATATTCCTCGCCCCAGTCGCGGGCTTCAAGCCAGAGCGGCAGGATAACTAATATAGTCAGGGTGAGAATAAGCGCTTTTTTCATAAAACCCAACTTAGACGCTGAGACAATGACAGGCAAGAAAAATAATGCGCCGGATTTGAAAATGACGACCCTTTCAAAAAAGGCAAAAAGTCTGGGTAATCCCGGCCGATTAGTGTATAATAAATAAGTTTCCGAGGAAAATGGAGGACTCTACTATGACCAATGTTAACACCCGATTAATTATTATTATCCTGGCGATATTGTTTCTGGTTCCCGGTGTATGGGCTAAGGGTAAAGAGGTGAAAGAAGCCCTCGATTCCACTGATACCCTGAAACCCCAGCTTAAAGTTGTTTTCGAATGGCCCTCAAATGAAGGCTGGAAAAGTACCTATCACGTTGATGATGAAAAGGTTAAGCGCGAAGTTTTTTATCCGTCATCACAATCAAAGTTTGGATCACGGGAATCGGTGATCGTGGAAATTTTGCCCGACAAATATTCGTCCGGTATTGTCAGTGAAGCGCGCTTGATGTTTCTGAGAATCGAAAACATGAGCCCCGGTGCCGAATGGAAAATTCTGGAACGGTCCGGTCCCGACGAACCGTATTCATGGATCATTTTTGCCCTGCGCTGTCCCGCCAATGAAAAAACGAATCAGCCCTTTGAAGACCAACTCTGGAAAGTAATGTGTAAGGGCCGCAAAGGTCTTTATTATATCCAGTATATTTATCAGGGTGATGATCTGCCGCAGGAGCGCCGCGATGAAGTGCGTGAGTTCTTCGGCAAGATCAAACTGGAAGAAGTCGAAAGTTAAACAAGGGTAAATTAGTAAATATTCAGCCGGTCGGGCGCAATCGCCGACCGGTTTTTTTTTCGAATATTAATATATTGCGTCGGTCAACATCAAGCCCCGCCTGCTGGCCGATTTCGAAATTTTTCCCGTCACTTTCATCGATGACAGTAAAGGCCAGCTCACCTGTTTCAATTTTAAGATGTGATCGCGCTCCGATATATTCCAGGGCGATAATCCGACCCCGGAGCATGCCATTTTCATTCAATTTCAGGTGATCGGGACGGATACCCAGCGTGTATTGCCCGTCAGGCAATTGAAAACCCAAATCCAATCCCCAGAAGTGGCTTTTTCCGGATTTAATATCATCATCGAATAAATTTATGGCCGGACTGCCCAGGAAAGATGCAACGAAAGTATCTTCGGGGTCATCATAAATTTCAGCCGGACTGCCACATTGATGAATATGACCGTCTTTCAAAACCACTATTTTATCGGCCATAGTCAGAGCTTCCACCTGGTCGTGGGTAACATAAACCATGGTGATGTTCAGCTTTTTCTGCAGGGCCACGATTTCCTGACGCATGCGCTGGCGCAGGGCGGCATCAAGATTGGAAAGCGGTTCATCCAGCAGAAAAATAGACGGCTGGCGCACCAGTCCCCGGCCCAGGGCAACCCGTTGCCGCTGTCCCCCGGATAACTGGGCCGGGCGACGATCAAGCAGTTGATCCATTTCCATTAACCGGGCCGTTTCGGTGACCGTGTGTCTAATTTCGTCTTTGGATAATCGGGCCACTTTTAAAGGAAAAGCCAGATTTTCAAAAACGGTCATATGGGGATACAGCGCATAATTCTGAAAAACCATAGCAGTGCGCCGTTTTTGCGGTTCCAGCGCGGTAACATCGCGGCCGTCCAAAATTATTTTACCCCGGTCCGGCTGTTCCAGACCGGCGATCAGGCGAAGAAAAGTCGATTTGCCGCATCCCGATGGTCCCAGTACAACCAGTAATTGCCCCGATGCGATTTCCAGGCTAAAATCCTCGAGAACCATCAGGCCGTCGAAGCTCTTGGTCAAATTTTCAATTACCAGTCCGGACATTATTTGACGTTTCCTTTATCAATATGGAAGATGCGGGCTTGTGATGTCATGATTTCGGGAGGTCTGATAGCTGTCGTCAGGAATATTTGATTGAATTTTTCGAACAGGATGGCCAGGTTTTCCCGGCGGCGCGCATCCAGTTCGGCAAATATTTCATCGAGCAGTAAAATCGGGCGAGCCCCCCGGCGGCTTTCCAGAAAATTGGCCGAGGCCAGTAACAAAGCTATGACCGCCGAACGCAATTCTCCCTGCGAACCATAACCGCGGGCGGGAAAAGAACCAATTAAAAATTCGATATCATCGCGATGAGGCCCCACGACTGCCGTTTCCAGGATTTTTTCCCGTTCCCGGTAACGAACCAGTTTGTTTTCAAAATTGACGGCAATATCCTCCGGATTTTCAAAACCGACATTGGGTTTATAGGCGAAGGAAAAAAGCGGCACTTCCGGTATGTCGTCATGATTGGCAATTTGCTGATAATATCCCGGTGCCAGAGCCTGTAAAAAGTGGACGAATTTATGACGGGCGGCCATGATGCGACTGCCATGTTCGACCAGCAAAGGATCAAAGGGACATTCCATTGCCCCCTGATTTTTCAAAAACGAATTTTTTTGAGCCAGGGCTTTGTTGTAATCGTTCAAATCGGATAAATAATTGGTCGATGCCTGCGAAAGGTACAAATCCAGAAAATGGCGCCGGACTGTGGGTGAACCATCAAGGATGGTAACATCGGCCGGAGCCATCGACACCAGACAAAAAAACTGATACAGCCGGGAAAGGCGCACGGGATTATTATCGATTGTAAATTTTTTACGTCCCCCGTTTTGATAAGCACAGGCCAGACGTACCTCGTGCCCGCCGATATGGCCGATTCCTTCCAGGCGAAAATGATCCAGTTCATCGCCTTCGCATGACTGACCGACCATCATAATGTCCCGTGCGCCCCGCTGGGACCGCCCCAGACAGAGGGTAAAAACAGCTTCCAGTAGATTGGTTTTACCGGAACCGTTGTCTCCGTAAAAAATATTGACGCCCTCGGAAGGTCGTATCAGGGCCTTGGCGATATTCCTAAAATTGACCACATCAAGAGCTTCTATCCACATGCCGTCAAATTACAAAATGAAATTCTCCAGCGAAAGAGAATAGTGGATTCGCTTTTATTAAATCCTTGTCAGATGATACCATATTCGTAAATTTGCAGTATCTGGAAAACACGGAGGGCAATTATGGAATTAGGTTCTCGCCTGCGCCTGATTATTCTCAAGCCGAAAAGCGAATGGGAAAAGATCAGGGACGAAAAAATCGAAATTTCCGGTCTGCTGACAGAGTATGCCATGATTCTGGCGGCCATAGGACCGGTGGCGAATTTTATCGGTCTGGCCCTGCTGGGCCGATCGATCCTTGGAGAACGGATAACGCTGGGTTTTTCAACAGCACTTATGGCGGCT
>Ga0272443_10007028_pt1 | contig 10909 bp, 6 predicted proteins | sample SSMAcet12_FD_193581 | JGI IMG/M metagenome (GOLD analysis project Ga0272443, IMG submission 193581) | Marine sediment archaeal communities from Little Sippewissett salt marsh, Falmouth, MA, United States - SSM-Acet-12 | ecosystem: Environmental > Aquatic > Marine > Wetlands > Sediment ... | reverse complement strand
GGGAAATAACGGGCTAATCATATTGCGACGAACCGAAGATAACGAAATACTTTTCCAGATGGATTATCCCGATGCTGGAGGGCTTTTATTGGCTGATATTCACGAGCATCCCGAGACAGGCAATGCTTTCGTTGTGGCTGTGGATAAGAGCGGAAATAGCGTGATATTATATCCAGATGGGACTTTGGCCGACTTCGACATGTTAGGGCTAAAATTATGTAATAATCCGGGTTTTGGAATGCAAAAAGATGGCAATAATATAACCTTCTACAAAGTCAGGTGGTAAGAATGAGAACTAACATAAAAATGTCGATGTCGATCAATTCAAAATCATCAACCTGTTCGATTAGGAGAATATAATGAAAACTGCAATCGCAATTTTGGCCGTCCTGTCGCTGTTGTTCCTCATGGGTTGCGAGGAATTGGCCAAAGAAGTGACTTCCACCATATCCGGCACCGTTTACGACGAGGGCGAGGTCGTGCCCAACGCGCTGATCCTCGTGCTCGACCCCGGCGACACCGTGACAGCCGGATTCTCCCTGTCCAACGGCACTGTGGGCAAAGCGGACGGCTCATATATCGTCATCGACGTGATTTCGGGCGATCATTATATCTGCGCGGTGAACGACGTCAACGACAACCTCACCGTCGATGCTGGCGTGGACATGATAGGCTACTACGGCGAGGTCGATACTCTGCTGGGCATCTCTATCCCGGAAGCGGTTACAATCGAACACGACGGCGACGACCTGGAGAACATCGACATCGAGGAGATGTATGTCCTCCCCGGCGGAACGAAATAATTCTTATTGACATCAATTAGATATTACATATAGGAATATTGTCTGATAGGGCGGGAAATATCTCGCCCTATTTTAGTTATTACATTATGAAATTAACTAAGTTTAATATACCATATTATATAATTAAGCAGTCTGTTCTATGCTGAATAATATGGGATTATTAGTATACCTTAACATATTTATAATCAACGGTATATAGGGGATTATTTTAATTCTAATCTTGAAAACTAATCCGTAAATAGATATATTTTTAATAAATGTTAAACCTTAGGAGTTAGAATGAGTAGATTGAGATATTTGGTTTGTTTGTTAACAGCGATTACATTGTTAGCAATACCTCAAACACTGAAATATCAGGGCAAACTCACGGATTTAGACGGCGTAGGCGAAAACGATACGCTGGAAATTCGTTTCAATCTCTACGATGTTGCAACGGACGGAGATTCGCTCTGGACGCAGACGTTAGCAGACGTCCCGGTCGTGCACGGCCTGTTCGATGTCGATCTCGGACCGGTTGAATTGCCCTTCGACGAGCAGTATTGGCTGGAAATCGTCGTAGCCGGAAATACCCTAACTCCGCGAGTTAAGCTGACAACTTCCCCATATGCCTTCCGCGCGGCGGTTGCGGATAGTCTAACCGGAGGCGTTCCGCCGGGATTACAGGATACCATGGTCGCGTATTGGGACAGCCTTCGCGGAATTCCGGCTGACATCGCCGATGGCGACCAGTTCGACACTACTATCGCGCACTGGGGTAGTATTCGGGACATTCCTGCCGAAATTGAAGACGGCGATCAGATAGACACAATGATCGCGTACTGGGATTCGATTCGCGGAATACCGGGTAATCTCGGAAATTCGGACACCATTTGGTCAAAAGACTCCGAAATCGCCGACACAATCGTGATGATGGCAAATACCAAAGTCCACGGTGAACTCATCGCTGATTCAATTCAAGCAGTCGGGGATAACGTTGTCATCGATGATAATCTCGATATTTATGGATGCGAGACAATAAATAGAATCGTTGAAGATACTCTCTATTTGGAAGGTTTCGAGTCGGGCGATCCCCCAACGGGCTGGGAGGAAACAGGTCAAACGGGAACGGCTGATCTATCATATGAAACTGAATCGGAATATCCTGTTGGTTATTCACCAACCGAAGGGACCTTACTTCTACAGTTCAATAGCGTTAGTTGCCTGATAGGTAATGAAATTACATTACAGCAAACTAGTGGTTTCTCAACTGAAGGCTACGTTAGTATCAGTCTAAATCTGGATGTTCTTCATGATCTTCTATATGATTATGCCGACGACAGGTTTATAATCAAATACTCCCTTGATGGAATATCATGGATTGAATACACGACATTACATCGATACGATGGATCAACCGGTTGGGCCACCGAGACAATAATGCTTCCCGATTCGCTTGCGGGGCGAACAGAGCTTTACCTCGGAATACGGTTTATTTCTCATTTTGGTTATAATATCCATATCGATAATCTCGTTGTGACCGGGAGGACCGGCGCAATACATACTTTGGCTAGTATTTGCGGTGATGGTATGGAGGTTAATGGTAACCTTGATATCAGCGGAGACTTGAATGTTGATAATGATATTACCGCGAACACTTTCCATGGCGATGGTTCCGCACTTACCGGTATCGTGGCTGAAGACTACGATTGGACAATTGCTGGCATTAACATGTATGCAACCCCATCCGGTAATGTTGGTATTGGCACCACGACGCCCTCGGCAAAGCTGGAGATTGCCGGCGCCACCAAAACCACCACATTCCAGATGACCAACGGAGCCTCCGACGGCTACATTCTCCAGTCCGACGTCGACGGCAACGGAAGCTGGATCGATCCGGGTTCGATTTCCGGAACGACTGATTTCGACACAATCAATGCCACGCGGCATGATACTGTTGTCGTGTCTGAAGCTCTAAAAGTCCAGGGCGAGCTCATTGCCGATTCCATTCAGGCAGTTGGCGATGTAGTAACGGTTGATGACAACCTCGATATTTACGGATGCATGTCGATATATGGGAATCCCACCGATGTAATATACGCTGAAGGTTTCGAATCGGGAGATCCCCCGGCGGGTTGGGAGGAGACCGGTGCTACCGGAAGTGCAGACCTGAATTATGTGGGCACCTCACAAGCACCCTCTGGATATAACCCCACGGAGGGAGATATTATGCTCCGGTTTAACAGCTATTCCTGCGTGGCGAATAATGAAATCACACTTCAACAAACAACCGGCTTTTCAGCATCCGGTTATGAATCGATTGTTGTAAACTTCGATATGCTACACGACACCGAACGTAACAATGATGACAGGGTTTATCTGAAATACTCATTGGATGGTGTTTCATGGGTAACCCTTGATTCATTCTATCGATACGATGGCACCACAGGCTGGAACACTGAATCCGTCGCGCTTCCAGACTCATTGTCCAACCGTCCAGCTATCTACCTGGCTTTAAGATTTGTTTCGGATTGGGGAAACAATGTCCATCTCGATAATCTTGTTGTAACCGCAACCATGGCATCAATAACTGAGCTGGCGAGTATTTGTGGAGATGGTGTAAATTTCCATGGCGATCTCACCGCCAATAGCTTCACTGGCGATGGTTCAGGCCTTACCAATATCGATGATCAGGACTGGGAACGTGACGGCAACTATTTACGTGCATACAACTCTTCAGATTCTGTGATAATCGGCGGTCTTAACCCGGTTGATGTGCTGGATGTTAGGTGATCCATGACTATTCGCGGCGATGGTAAAAATGGCCCCAATGGCACTGATTATACAAGCGATGAGGAGAGCATTCGACTCACCGGTTCAACCTCCGATTATATCATCGCCGTCCAGGATGGCTCCGGACGGATTCAGCATTACTGGAACTCCACAACCAGCTCACCCGACAATATTTATCTTGTGGATGATGAACCCGCATGGATGTGGGATGTTACTGTCAACAATAACCCATATATGGAGTTCAAATTCGCTCCCGAAGGCACCGCCGGCGATGTAATTTCATGGACCACTCACATGGCGATTGATACAAATGGCGATGTAGATATTCTCGGCGATGTCACTGCAAATGCTTTTATTGGCGATGGATCCGGGCTTACAGGTATCGGCGCAGAGGATGACGATTGGACGGTCTCCGGCGATGACATATACTCTGCCGTATCCGGCAACGTCGGCATAGGGACGACAAATCCCGAAGCAAAACTCGATGTGCAAAGGGAAACTAGCAGCGGATTTCATAGAGGAAACGTTGAAATTTATCATAGAGGATTTGGGTATGGAAACGCGCTAGTCGCTATTAGTAATGAAAGCGGCACTAATACTTATAGCAGTTTATACTCGTTTGCGAAACTCGCAGTATATGACTCATTACCATCTGCTCTATACACCGGTGCATTCTGCGATATAGGAGTTTGGGGCCACTCAATAACGTGGCCCTCTACTGAAACTTATGGAGTATTGGCGACAAATGGGGTAAATCCATTAGATCCTGATGTCTGGGCTTATCTTGCCGGAAGAGATTTCGCAGGTTATTTCAGCGACGATGTTAAAGTCGATAGCAGTCTTTTTGTGATGTCGAAGGTCGGCATAGGAACCTCCTCGCCCTCTGACCTTTTGCAAATTGCAGGGGCAACTGATGCTGGTCTAACCTTAACGGGAGTCGCATCATCGCCTCCACCAATGATAACCATGGATAATCCGGACAATAACCAGGCATCGGTTATTACAAATCGCGATGGCGATGCGCTCAATATCGAATATGATGGTAACAAGCTAATCAATATCGATACTCTGGGCGCTCTTGGTATTGGAGTGAACGATCCCTCGCAAAAGCTCGATATTGATGGCAGTATCAACATTGCCGAGGGCGCAGGGTTCTACATTGGTGGCAATAAGATTCTTTCGCATTTGGGATCGACGGTATCGGAGATTTACCTGGGTAATCATGCCGCGGAATCTTGCACATCGGGATACTTTAGCACCATAATAGGCACACGCGCCGGCCAAAACACACTCGTGGACTCGATGAACACATTCGTCGGTGCATGGGCAGGCGCTGATTGTATTTCCGGTAAACAGAATTGCTTTATTGGCTATAGTGCTGGAAGTGACTGCACAGATGGAAATAACAATGTTCATGTTGGATTTGATGCAGGAATGTATTCGACCGGTTCACGCAATGTGCTACTTGGAAGAGCGGCTGGATATCATGCTTCTGGATCTGGTAATGTGTTTATTGGAGATTTGGCTGGCTATAACGAAACCGGCTCCGATCTACTGTATATTGACAATTCAAGCACCGGCAATCCGCTTATCTGGGGCGACTTTGATGCTAATGAAGTCGAAATCAATGGGGATGCTACAGTCGATGGCACTACCACGCTCAATGATGACGCAGAGGTCAACGGCAATATGGTCTTAAATGGCTCACTCAATTGGGGCGGAATTAGCACCGGAACGGCCTATCCATACAATATCACAATCGACGGGATCGACAGCTACACAGCGGGGATGGTGGTTGCTTTCCAGACGAACGTCCTCTGCGGGGCGGCACCGACCCTGTCGATAAACGGTATGGCGGCGAAAAATATCCGCCATGCGAACAAAGACATTATTACTACGGGCGAGATCGAGGCCGATGATATGATCGTCCTGATTTACAACGGCTCTAACTTCCGCTGGATCTCCGACTGAGTCTAGTAAATTACTCCGTGCATTTCCCCATGGCACGCCTCGCGCTACGTGCGATTTGTATATTATTCACATTTATGACGCACGCGCGAGTCGCGCCATGGGGTAAGAGTTGACATCATTCAATCTTCTATTGCGGCATAGTTTATATTTCCCCATTATTGAGTAGGGCTAAGTAGTATCTAAATCCTATCTTTTAGGGTTTCAGCCAGGGATTAGCCCGCTATCTGTGATTATCGATAAATTATTGCGGGGCAGGACAAAATGTGATTACTGATTCGCCTATCTTCCGATTAGCCATTCTATGGCGTCGGCGCGGCTGGAGAAAAGAACCATGCGATTCTGTTTCTTGAGTTCGCGTTCCAATTCTGGGAAAAGGCTGGAGCGTTTCGTGTCTTCTGTAATTATAACAGCCGCGACGATATTGTAATTCGTGAATTTCTGCAGGATGTCTCCCGCCAGTTTCGAACTGAGGTCGAAGAATTCCTCGGGCAAGCTTTCCGCGGGCAATAATAGAAGTCGAGTGTTATATTCGTAAGTCGCCGACAGGATATCGTTAGTAGGGACATCCCGCTCGATAATCCCGCCGTCGAGAGGTCCTTCTATAATATATTTGCCATCTTTCTCGATAACATTCAACTGCATTTATATCGCCTTCCCCGGATTTAAGATGCCGTTTGGGTCGAAGGCGGTTTTGATGCGTTGCATGAGTTGCAGTTCCGCTTCGCCGTGGTTGATAGGGAGATATTGGCGTTTGAGTCTGCCTATGCCGTGTTCCGCGGTGATTGTCCCGCCGAGGGCGACAGTCAGCTCGAAAAGCTCCGGCACCCATTTTTCGATGGCTGAGTTCCATTGGTCATCCGGCATGTCGTATTTGAGCGCGTCGATGTGCAGGTTGCCGTCGCCCGCGTGCCCGAAGGACAGGACTTTGATGCCGAACTTCTCGCCGAGTTCGCGCGCGCCGCGCCATAGATCGGGGACTTTCGCCCTCGGCACGGCGACGTCCTCAGCCACGATAGTCGGGCTGACCGCGCGCAGGGCCTCGCGCATGGAGCGTCGGACTTCCCACAGCCGCTCCTGGAAAGGCCGGGTGTCCGCGACCAGGACGTCTATCGCGCCCAGCTCCATTGCGATCTCGCCCAGCGCGAAATAACGCTGTTCCAGCTTTTCGGCGTCCTCGTCATCCAGGGAGATGATGAGTTGCGCGCCGGCGTCCCGCATAGGGACGTCCTTTTCGAGCACGTCGCCCACGATTCGGACGATGTCTCCTTCCATGAACTCGATTGCGGTGGGCACGATTTTCCGCCGGATTATCTCGCTGACAGCGTTCGCGGCGTCTTCCACCGTGTCGAAGCCGACGAGCAAATCGACGCGATGCTGGGGGAAGGGGAGGAGGCGCAGGGTGATTTCCGTGATGATCGCCAGCGTGCCCTCGCTTCCGAGGATTGTGTGCAGGAGGTCGTAGCCCGCGACGTTCTTGACCAGTTTGCCGCCGTAGCGGATGATTTCGCCGGTGGGCAGAACCGCGCGTATTCCGGTGACGTAGTTCCGTGTGATGCCGTATTTGACCGCGGTCATGCCGCCGGCGTTGGTGGCGACGTTCCCGCCGATGCTACAACTGTCGCGGCTGGCGGGGTCGGGAGGGTAGAACAGGCCCTGTTTTTCCAGTTCCGCTTGCAAATCTCCGGTGATAACCGCCGGCTGAGTTACAACCATGAGGTTTTCCGAGTCTATCTCGAGGATTTTGTCGAGGCGTTCGAGGGAGAGCAGGACGGCGTCGTCGAAGGGGATTGCTCCGCCAGCCACGCCTGTGCCGAGGCCTCGGGGCACTACGGCGATTCGTTCGCGGTTGCAGTAGGCCATGATAGCCGCGATTTGCGCCTCGTCCGCGGGTTTGAGAATGATCGACGGGACCGCGGAGATGTTCGGGGACTCGTCGTGGCAATAGTCCTCGGCGTCCTCGCCACAGCATGCGCATTCATCGCCGACGATGGCCGTCAGCGCCTGCAGATCTTCGTATGTCGGTCTCTTCAACTCGCTCATAGCCGGAAAAAGATACACACGAAAGGGGGGATGTCAAATGAAAAATTAGCGGAGAATTCAACAGGACTCCGGAAACATTTTCCCACCCCTTTCCCACCGCCCCGGCCGTTGAACCGAATTCCTCTATATTAAACACCCCACCCTTCGGGCACCCCTCTTACGGAGGGGAATATTCCCCTTCATGATTGAAAGGGTGGCGACGAAGTCGACTGCGACCGAAGGAAGCCCGTAGTGGGTAGTTGAAAAAAGATAACCACCCCGCCCTTCGAGCACCTCTCTATAATATAGGAAGGAATTCCCCTTCATGATTGAAGAGCTGGAATCGCGGAGCGAAGACGGCGCTTGCGACCGAAGGAAGCCCACCCAAACCTCTTCAATTCGGCGGTAACGATAAGCCTGGCCTTCGGAAACGAATCGGCGAAGCCGTTGAGCACGTCGCCCCCCGGAGCTTGCCGGGATCGCCCCCCGGCGCTTGCCGGGTCGAGATATTCGATATTAAGGGATGTCGCATTTCTGTCATTCCCGACCCCGATCGGGAATCCAGAGGAATGGCGAAAAACCTGGATTCCCGTTTTCACGGGAATGACAAAACGATCGTCTGGAAACCCGACGCCGCCATCGGTTCCGGGATTTACCTCGTCCGCGCAGGACGCGGCGAACAGGAGGTGACAAAACGAATAGTTTACCTCAAATAAAACCCAAACGAATAACCAAACCCCCCGACAAACCGGAGCCTGAGATATGGCGAGCCTTTTTCAAAAAAGTTCTTGCGCCCCGCGAACCCGCGCATTAAATTATCTTTTGATTATGAGTTATGAGACTCGACATAACACCCAAACCAAACCCGCCACAAGCGGAACAAAACGTTTAAGGAGAACAAAATGAAAAACCTAATTATCGCACTTAGCCTTGTCATTGCGACTATAGCTTTTGCAGACACAACATTTGTGCCGGCAGGCGAAGTTACAGGCACATGGACTGCCACAAATAGCCCATACATTATTCAGGGGAATATAAATGTCCCAGAAAATGATACGTTGATCATCGAGGCTGGAGTTAAATGTCTATTCGCTGGTAGTTATTCGCTTTCAACAGGAAGTTTTTCTGTTTTTAAAATCCGTGGAACAACAACTGATTCAGTATATTTTGAACCGTTAACTCCTACAGGGTCTTGGCGCGGCATTTCCGTTGGGGAAATCGCTCCTAGTTGCACTCTCTCGTATACGATAATCAGACAGGCAAAAGTTATAGGTGATGATATTAAAGGGGCAGGTCTTAGGGTTAATCAATTGCCCACTAGAAGGTTTATTATTAAAGGATGCAAATTTGAGTCAGACAGTGCTATTGCATCTGGATGGTATCCGGACGCTCATGGCGGAGCAATTTCTGTTCTTGGAGGTAGGGTTAGTATTGAAGATTGTATTTTTAACAACAATTTCGGAAGTGATATTGGCGGGACTATCCAGATCACAAACGATTTAGAAGGCCAAATAGAAGTAAAGGGTTGTGATTTTCAAAATAATGGAGGTAATGATGTGATTGGCTGTGGGGGAGACCTTCATCAAATAAGAATTCAAGATTGCAGTTTTTTTCAAAACAATGCAGATGAAGCAGTCATTTATATAAGGATTTGTGACACTTGTGAAGTTGAACATTGTGATTTCACTAATAATTCAGCAAATTACGCGATTATTTATGCCTATTATTATGCAAGTATTAGTAATTGCGAATTTTCTTTCAATGAGACAACTGAAGGCGGAGGTGTAATATATATTCCGAGTAATAGTGAGTTGATTATTGATAGCTGTGGTTTTTCTGATAACATCTCCGCAGGAAATGGAAGTATAGTATCAACAGGTTGGTCTAATCATAGAGTTGCTATTGAGAATAGTTTCTTTAATAACAACGAATCGATTTCAAATGGTGGTGTAATATATATGGCAGATGATTCCGATGAGCTCGATGTTGAAAATTGCTCATTTACTAATAACTTGGCAAATAATGGTGGAGTTATTCAGACAGTATCTTCAGACGTAATTGTACGCAATTCCATATTTCAAGGGAACATAGCATCTTCTTATGGTGGCGCAATTTATGGGGGCGGAAATTATACCCGTTGCGTATTTGAAGGTAATAACTCCCAAAGCGGCGGTGTTTTTTATGGAACGGCACTAGGAGCAAGTTTTAATGCTTGTGAGTTCTATGGAAATACTTCCACTTGGTATGGTGGCGTCTTTTCAAATGCAAATCACAACTTAACCGTTACCAATTCCATTATCGATTCCTGTTCATCATACGAAGGTGCGGTTTTAAACCTCAACGGAGGTAATGCGACTTTTAATAGCTGCCTCATCAATAGAGCATACGCAGGCTACCAAGGAGGTATTTCGAGGATCGACATTGGGACATCTTCAACAATCACTTTTTTCAATTCCATTATCCTTGATGCCCAAGCACCGGACGGCGATTTTATAGCTGATGATGGTGGTTCAGATGTCATTAAAATTTACGGCTCCTATTACGACACATCTCTTTCGTGGATAGGAAGTGGATATTCTCTAGATAGTTCTTCAAATATAACCGTCCTACCTACATTCGATGATACTAGTTCTTTCCAATTTTATCCGATTTATTCTTCGTCCGCTGTTAACTCGGGCTTAGATTCATGCAGTAGTTTAATACCCCCTCCTAATGATATTATTGGTAATCCTCGGCCATTTGCTGCTGGATACGACATAGGACCCTATGAATGGCAGATAACTGGCGTCTCAGAGCATGATCTTCCACAGAATATAGATTTATCAGTATACCCCAACCCCTTTAATTCCGCCGTCTCCATCACCGCGCCGGAGGGTGCGAAAATTGAAATATTCGATGTGAATGGGCGGATCGTCGATAATTTGTCCGTAGGGTCGAGGCCTCCCTCGACCGCATCGCATAAAATGACGGGCGACGCAGGCGTCGCCCCTACAATCCGTGAATATATCTGGACACCAAACGACAATATCGGTTCAGGAATATTTCTCGTCCGCGCGAAATACGCCGACGAATCAATCTCGAAGCGAATTGTATATTTGAAATAGGGCACATAACCCGGCGCACCGGCGTCGTTCGTTCTTTTAAAATAGATTTAATTAACGCGGTTCGTAGGGGCGACCCGGTGGGTCGCCCGCGTGGCCAAAACAACGATAATCGCGGGTTTGACAAACGGGTCAACCACCGGTTGACCCCTACGCGCAAACGCAAAACGGCCGTAGGGGCGTATCGCATACGCCCGCCCAGGGATCGACGGCGGTGTTCGTTATCCGAAAACGGGTAAATACGAT
>Ga0272443_10007027_pt1 | contig 10910 bp, 8 predicted proteins | sample SSMAcet12_FD_193581 | JGI IMG/M metagenome (GOLD analysis project Ga0272443, IMG submission 193581) | Marine sediment archaeal communities from Little Sippewissett salt marsh, Falmouth, MA, United States - SSM-Acet-12 | ecosystem: Environmental > Aquatic > Marine > Wetlands > Sediment ... | reverse complement strand
AAGGTCTCATCGATAAAGCCTTCATAATCAAAAAGAAATTGATGGATCTACTGATACACTTAAAAAAGGACAATAAAAGCATTGTCGCCTACGGAGCTGCGGCCAAGACAACAACTCTCATGGCTTATTGCGGTCTCGACGGTGACATTCTCGATTATGTGGTTGACTTGAATCCCCGGAAGCATGACAGATACATGGGAGGGAATCATCTGCCCATCTTTTCGCCGGAACGTCTACTTCTGGACAGGCCGGACTATGTCTTGCTGACGGCGTGGAACTTCGCCGATGAAATCATCACTGAGCAGAAGAATTATCGGAGGGGGGGTGGAAAATTCATCATACCCGTTCCCGACGTAACAATTATCTGAACAAGATTCGTCAATAAGATAACCGTGAGTACCTACGCGATTTATACGATTGGTGTGGATTGAAAGACGAACATTTCCTGTTTTATGTCCATGCATGGTACACGAGCGGATACATCCCAGCGTAATTCAGGGACGAATGACGGGACATTGACATGGAAAATTTCAAAGGCGGTGATTGTCCGAACTGCCGTAAGGGAAAAATGACACGATTTTACGCCGTGAAATCGGTTCCCGTGCACAGTGTTCATCTCATTTACTCCCGTGATTCGGCGTTTCGGTTTCCACGAGGCGATATCGTATTGGGGTTTTGTCCCCGGTGTTCGTTCATATCGAATATTGCATTTAAACCCGAAGCCGTCGAATACATCTCAGGATATGAGGGAACTCAAGCCTTTTCATCGACTTTCACCATCTTCCATCGTCGTCTTGCCCGCTATCTGCGAGAGCGGTATGAACTTACAAATGCTACCATTATCGAAATCGGTTGCGGGCAGGGGGAATTTCTCGATTTGCTCTGTGAAAAGGGGCTTAACAGGGGAATCGGTTTCGATCCGGCATATTCTTCCGAGAGGAGTCCCTTCGGCGACATACGCCATCTTGAATTTATCGCCGACAAGTATTCAGAAAAATACGGTGATTGCAATGCTGACTTCGTGTGCTGTAAAATGACGCTCGAACATATTCCCAACACTCTTGAATTTCTGAAAATAATAAGGAAAGCTATCGGGAATCATCACGAGACGCGAGTGTTCTTCCAGGTTCCCAACGCTGTGAAGGTTTTGAACGATTGTGCGTTCTGGGATATTTATTACGAACATTGTTCCTATTTCGGTACGGCTGCTCTCATCAGGCTGTTTCAATTGAACGATTTTCATGTTCTTGAAACATGGACGGACTATGACGACCAGTACATCATGCTCTGCGCCCGTCCTGGATTTCAGGGATCGGATCCGATGAACATTCACTCTGGTGTTCCCATTCCATCACCTGGTGAGATCGATCGATTCAGCGATGCCGTGAGAATAAAATGTGGTCTATGGAGACAGCGCCTGGAAGCATTTAAGAGAGCGGGAAAATGCACGATCCTGTGGGGTGCCGGTTCGAAGGCTGTGTCCTTTATATCGACGTTAAACGTTGATAATGATGTTGCTTTCGGAGTCGACGTGAATCCCCATAAGCGGGGTACGTATATGCCGGGAAGTGGTATCCCGATTGCGATTCCTGATGAACTGTCGAGTATTAAGCCGGATACGGTGATTATCATGAATCCCATATACCGTCTTGAAGTGAGTCATCTGTTGAAGAAAATGAACCTTAATGTGGAGATAATCACTGTATGAAGAAGATGGGGATGCCATGGGGAATAAGATGAGGACGGAGTGCCCCGTGTGCCATTGTCCGGCCGTGGTCGATTTTTTTTACAGAGAAGCTGTTCCCCAATTCTGTAATGTGTTACACGATTCCCGTCAATCAGCGATAACGGCCCCCCGCGGAGATCTCGTGATGGCATACTGCGGCAAATGCGGCCACATTTTCAACAGGGCCTTCGACAGTGGACATGTCAACTATAGGGGAATGTATGAAAACTCGCTTGATTTCTCTCCTCGATTTCAGGACTATAGCAGAAAACTCGCGGAAAGACTCTTTACACTCTTTGATCTCCATAAAAAAACAATCGTCGAGATAGGATGCGGCCGGGGGAAATTTCTTGAATTCCTATGCTCGCAAGGAAACAACCACGGCATCGGGTTCGATCCATCTCACGTATCTGTCGATTCGGATGTCTTAAACCAGGGACAGTCCGGAACGGTCCGTTTTATTTCAGATTACTTCGGAGAGAAGTATGACTATGTAAAGGCGGATATGGTCATCGGTCGTCATGTTCTGGAACATGTTTACGAGCCTGCGAATTTCATCCGAGACATACGCACCGCCAGTGTTGACCATGCAGGATTGTACCTGGAGGTGCCCAATGCTCTTCATGTTTTTAGTGACAAGGGCGTGTGGGACATTATCTATGAACACGTATCCTATTTCACGGCCTCGTCGCTGTCCGTTCTCGTTCGACGGGCAGGATACCGATTTGTCTCACTGAAACAGGATTATGGCGGGCAGTTTCTCTCAGTTGCGGCCGAAGCGGGAGCGGGCGATTTCGCTCCTCACAAGGTTGAAAAGGAAGAAGGATTCTCCCGCGCGATCGTTGAGAATTTTAATCGATGGTTTGCCGAGAGAATCGAAGAGTGGGAAAAAAGGCTGACCGAGTTGGTCTGTCATAATCGTCGGGTGGTTATTTGGGGAGGCGGATCAAAAGGCGTCATGTTCCTGAACAATATAAGTACGGCGGGGGCAGTCGACGGGGTAATCGACATCAATCCCATGAAACAGGGACACTACATTCCCGGCACGGGCCATCAAATCGTATCGCCTGATTCCCTTCAGAAAAGCAAACCCGATGTGATTATCATCATGAATCCACTATATGCGGAGGAGATTGAAACCTTCTGTCGAAACGTGGGGATTGGTGTAGAACTGACAGTAGTGTAATGAAGCCGGGTTATTAGCATCATTAGCATGTCATCGGACGCAAAGAGCATTCCTTTGAAATCGGATGCATCGTGGATATCGTTTTAGGTGAATATAGATTTTTAGAGATATTGCCCTATGGGATGTCGATTGCGGTCACGTCAATAAAAGTTCGCAAGTGCGCCACGAGCCTGCACAAAAAGAGATGAGGGTAAATCCCTTGGAGCCGGCTTGCAGGGGCGAGCTTCAAACCACCTTAATTTGCGATGGTAGAGAGCCGTTGTGGTGAGCGTTTAGGAAAAGGCAGGGTAACGATCCTTTCAGGTAAGGTTCGGGAAGGCGAGCGTGAGCGAACCATTGATGAGATGTCTTAAATGCCCAGAGACCGGGCCAGGCGTTCCATCTTCCGCGTGGAAACACCGTTGACAAAGGCTTCCTGAACGACCTGAATCAGTGCCTGCTCCGATCGCTTCTTCTCCGTTACAAAAAAGGGGATGTATCGACCCTGACGAAGCTTCGGTACCAGAAGATACATCGTTCCCAAACGTGTATCGAATCGACGGACGCGGGTCCCGGAGAAGTGAGTCCGTCTCTCACTCGTATGTTGTCCTTTTGATGCGCCCACTTTCATCTCCGATTCACCGAAAAAATGCAGTAGTAATTTCTTGTACGTCGCGGTATCATACTTCCCGGCCATCGCTCTTTCTCCTTTGTCTGTGTTGTCCGTAACACTTCTTTAGGAGATATCGATGGCCTTCTTCAATATCTTAAATTGCGAACATCTCTATACACTACTTACTGCAGTGGCACTGGTTATAAAAAAGGACATGTAATCAAGTGTTTCTTACGTTACTTTTCGAATGCTTTTTCAAAAAAGTCCGATAGAACAACCAGATGTGAGTACTCTATTTATCCTCTTTAGACTTCATGTTTATAGATGGCGGGTTTTCTTTCTTTAATCCGAGCAATCGCAGAATACGGTGCCAGTAAAGCTTAACTACAATTCCTACGGCGGCAATAGCTGCAATCAATCCCTGTAGGATAGCGCTGCCGGTACCCGGATCAAGATAGGCGTGAGCCAGTTTTGTAGATAATAAAACACCACAGACTGCAAAGGCAATAAGAATAGATGCATACTTAATATTTTTCACTGATTTCCTCCTTTTTCTGCATCAGATAAAGTCTCCTCGCTGAACCACTAATTGATTCCGCATGCTTGATATTGAAATGCCGCATAAAAGCTGCTTCAAAATTTTTCTGGCTGTAATCGACAAAAATATCCTTTCTCGAGCGAAGAAGCCGCTGTATCTGGCTGTCATCCTTTGGTATAAATTCGACAATTAGAGACTTGCATATTTTACTAAAAAAATCAGATAGATTTTCAAATGGTACATTGTTAGAAATTGAAAGATGATGGATCAATGCCAGTGCGAGAATACAATCAGCGGGACCTCGCTGAAAGATGGAACTGCGTTCACTGCAATTCCAACCCAACCCAGGGCTTGGATTTGTTAAGTCAAGAAGAAGAGGCAAAAGGAATTTTTCCTTTTTTTCAAGAACTTCTCGGTAATTTATTTCCACCGCTAACGGATCAATATCAAATGAAACCGTTGGTATGTTCATATTGCTTGCAATGCGACTGAAGACACCGACATTTCCACCTAAGTCCCAGACATTTCGAGGCGTTGCGATTTCAATATATTTTTCTACGATATTTTTTTTATGCTGGAATGCGGATTCAGAATAATTGGTTACACCATAATATTCGCCCCACTCAGTTCCCGTGGTCTTCCATTTCAATTTGGTTATAGTTTTCTGTAAACCATCTAAAATGCCAATAAGGCCATTCTTGCTCACAGGCATTTGTCTGCGGGTTTTATCATTATTCATATGGTCTGTTGAGCTGAATGCCTTCTGGGTTTTTGCGTGGATATGCACGTGCAGAGCCAACCCAACATTGAACCACGTTGATCTTGGTAATAATGAACTTGTCAGATCTAGGGGGATACCATCAATATGAACGGCGAGCAATTTGTTCAATGAGATATTCTTTTGAGCCATTAAAGAAAGAGGGGCCAAAAAATGCTGACAGAATTGCCTATAAGCCGCCCAGGGCTGGCCTTCCTGATATTTTTCAAATGAAAGCGTATCTATAAAGATGGGGCGACTAAAGAAAAATTGCACATTATAAGCTGAAGCATCCTTTAGCGTCATATGATGATTCAAGGCTATTCGCTGAATTTCCAATGTGAGTAAAGCAGCATCCTTTAATTGACTGAAAGACCATTCATAGGGATACGAAATAAAATTGATATGTGAAGGTTCAAGAATTTTATATGCGTCGTTTAATCCTTTAACGTTATTAATTTCTTGATGAGGAACCATCAACCCGCGTTGTATAAGAACGTCATATAATCCACTGTTTATGAGGTGGTCATAATGTTCGCGGTAGACCTGATTGACTTGCCGGTACAAAATACCGTTTTGCTCAAATACAAACCCCGAAGGATCGCGAAATGAAGCTGGTTGTTTAAGAATTTTTTCTTTCACAGCAGTGTGTAGGTCTTTAATGATTTCTGACATTGAAAGTTAGTTTGCTCCCCAAAATTTTTTCATTTCTTGATCAGATAAGAGTTTATCATCTCTGAAAATTCACAGAGGATCCTAGCGTGTAAAAAAAATGCCAGCAATCACTCGCTTTTCAATTCAATCCCAGTTTCCTCAAAATTGCGATAGAATGTGACCATTTTATCACTCCAAACTGCTGTACGATCTGTAGTATATTCGCCATTGTCCAGTAAAGGACCATCCCCGAAGGGAATGGATAGAAAAGAATCAAGAACAAAACAGCCATGATTATCAAAAAAACAGAGTTCTGCTCAGAGAGAGGGGTATACTTTATCGTCAGCAACGTGGACAATGCCATCAGAAACGGAAGCAGATTAAAATATGAACCGATAAAAGGCAAATTTTTTCCAAAAGCAAAAAGCCTGTCAGGCATGGAAAGCGTATCTATCCATAGAAAAGAAGCCTCCCGCAGCTCAAATGCCTCTCCAAGAACGTGAAAAAGAGCAACAAAAATAGGGATCTGGATCACAACAATGACAAGCGGTATGATGCCGGCAAAGGGACTTGTTCCATATTTCTTGTATACGGCTAAGATTCTCTCGCTTTGATCTTCTCCCGTATAGCATTTCTTAATTGCCTGTATTTCCGGATGGATGATTTTCTGGAATTGAGAGTAAGCATGTTGCTTATCCATCATTTTTTTTGACAGCGGATAAATGAGAACCCGAACAAGCATTGCCAACAGTATAATGGAAACTCCCCAATTGGGGATGAATATATGAATGGTATTCAAGAGCCAGAGAAGTCCGAAGCAGAGTAACCGCATCCATTGCCACTGATTTGCGAACAGTAATTTGCTGAGATCGTTTTTGTTGCATTTTAGGGCGGATGGGGTTTTAGAACCTGAGAAGATAAGAAACTGATTCTTTCTTATTTCGCCTGGCTTCATGTTTTCCACATCCAGACACATGGACAAGTGAGTCAAAAGATGTAGGGGTATGTGACTGAAATGAGATTGTTCGGGGAATCCATATTCAATTGATTTGATGGTGGGAGTATGTATGGGAGCCAGGACCAGCGCGAAATATCGGCTATTGAGCCCAACCCAATCAAGGGTACGACTCGCCAGATTAAATTTCCAAATTTCACCATTTGCTTTCAGCGGTATTGTTTCAACGTGGTTATCACTCGAAATAATCGGCTCAACATATGAATAAAGATTTTCCGCGATGCCCAAACCTTCTTCCGGCCTTTCTCCCAGGCCAGGTCCCAATGTTAGTTTTACATCAAAACCTTTTAATATTTCAGAAGAAGTATTCTCGAGTATGACTTCCAGAAACAACCGATACGGCTCTTCACTGTCGCGCAAAAGACTCCTGACGGACAATTGTCCATCCAAAGTCGTGCTTTCGTAAGAAAGACATGTGTTGCTTATTTCTGACCACGAATAACCTTTTGAAGACTGTCCGGTAATATCAAGATGCCGGCTGATTGCGTTCCCGTCAGCATCGTGGTTGACCAGAGAGATCCAATCATCGCTGTCTGACGATGAGTCGATATACACAGACCAGTCGTTGAGATATTCTTTGGAACCGGAAACGGCGATGCGGACATTATCAGTTTCAAGAAATAATTCCTGATTTGCACAATAGGCAGTACCAGTGTTCACTAGAAAAAAATACAGGCTCAAAGCAAAAAACAAAAACCATAAAACAGCATATTGCGACACATGTTTGATCACGAGCGATTTATGCGTTGTATTTTCTCTCACTTGCTGTAACATGATAATCGTCAAGTTTGTAGTAATATGAGTAAATCATCTTGTGTTGCAGAACGGACAGCAATTAATGTACGTAATTGAATTCCGGAATCGTTCCGTTACGGAAAAGCTTCTTTCACCAGAAGTGAAAGGAAGCACAGATTGTAGTCTGCGTTTTTGGGTTCAATCTTGATGCTCAGAATTCCTTTATCATCAGTAAGTATATCATCAAGGACAATGTCTTCTCTAGACTTGAAAAAATGTTCTATTACACAATTTTCTGAGATAAAATGATACGCGTCATTATAAACTTGGGTACCGCCAAACGGTGAAATGTTGAAGCACAGAGAGTATCTGTGATTAGGTTTCGGCATACGAAATATTAATTCCCCCGATAGACCTGAGGAAAAATCAATTCCCATGCCGCTTGTACGACGGCCATTATATGTAATAAAATCAGGATAATGTTGGTTATTATAGTTTCTGAAGAGATATTTCTGATTTGTTCTCAAGGGCTTAAGCTTTAGTGGGTCCTTTATAATTTTACATTGCTTAAATGCCACATTGTAGTCTTGATCAATAGTGAAATCATATATTTGGGTGCTGGAGGCTTGCCGATAAAGTCGGTAATCGCATTTCAATATGTGAGCAATTTTCGTGTTACTAAGATTCTTATCAGCTACCGCTTTCATCATATCTGCAATTTTAGAGTGGCTTGTTGGTATGTCGGAATTAATGAAAAACCCCGTTTCATTTCGGTTTTTTACCATAATAGCAGGGAATGCATAATTAGGTACGCCTTTTGCCCTGGGCTTGTCGAGGATACCTATCCCATGGTCTCCTAGGATTACGATAAATGCATCATCATAGAGTCCCCGTTCACAAAGCCTATCAAGCAATACGGTAATTCGTTTAAATTCAAAGTGGACTCTATTATAATAGACCGTGTATGTCGCTTGTTGGTTTTTAATTTTTACGCCATTCTCGTCAAAAAGAATCGGAGGATGTCCTCCTTTGACGTGGTGGATATGCAAGGCACTTTCAAAAGATTTATCCACTGGAGCCTCGGCAAGCTCATCGTAAACAACGGCATCACTCATATGAATAGGGTTTTTATCTCTCTGACTTTCCCATTGTCTTAAAAATCTTTCCAAAATATCTTTTTTTAAGAGATAAGGGGAAATTTTAAACGTATAGTACTCTAGGATATTCCATGGAAACATTCCCTCCATACGAACTGTAAAGCTTTTTAAGAAATGTGATTTTCGCTGGTTTTCATTTATATCACCCACAGTATTTGTGTATGAGAAGTCCGGTAAAAGTAAATTGACGAATATCGCTGAATTCTGATCGAGATATTTTTTTATGAATGATGAAGATGAATAGACTTTATTACTATAAATCTGTAGGTTGGAAGGGTTCGTAAAATATTCTCCTGAAAAAATTCCGGGTAATGCGACAGATGTTTGGACATGCATGCCCACATTGTTGGTGAAATTAATAAAACCCGGCATTTTTGTTTTTAATTCAGGATGATCGTTCAAAACATCTTCCACAACCTCTGTTGAAATTGCGTCCACGATTAATACAATCACGTTCTTCTTCGCAAATCTGAGACTTCGAACAACCTGATGGCGAGGGACTGTTGTGATAGACTCTGTGGAATCTTTTCCGTTGTGTGTTTGTATTTCGAGAAAGAATGTCGCAGAGAGTATCAATATGAATATACCGACGGGGAGCATTCTCTTGCGAAGCACTGTATAAAAGAAAAAAGGAAGTAGAAGAAGTATCAGTGCTATTGTCGAATCCAGTATCGTTCTGAACGGATTGGCGTAATTGGCTAAATTTCCGTCAAGTTTGGGTAATCCGTAACTGAGTATTCCTGTTTCCAGTGCGAAATAAAGTATTATTATCAGAAAGAGAATATGAACGAGGAAACCAAACATCTTTCTTGATAGAAACAGCAGTAAAAAAGTGCTCAAGAAAAGTGTAAAAAAGATGATCCAACAATCTGATAGAAACTTCCAGAAAGTAAAATGGAAAAATTCATGGGTTTGAACGTAGAGTTGTAACGGACAAATGAGTCCGAGAAACAGTGAGCTGACAAGGGCGGCAAAACCCGAATAGAGCAGATTTTCTCTATAATCCGGAACGCTGTTCAGGTCTCCTGCCGTTATTCTGTTGATTATGGAATGAAACGAACGAAATATTTCCATTGAGGTCCCTTCGCGAAACCTTACAACCACTCATTAAAATTAGAAGATGGGAAATTGTTTTAACATTTTGGATGTTTATCAAAAATCGAATTGTATGTAAAGCTGTTTATACCGCTTGATATTATTTGTGATTTGAAAACAAGACAACAGAAAATCGTCACGTTCAGCTTCAGGGTACGCGAGAAAATAATCTGTTCCTTTATGCTGCGGGACTTTTTCTGCTAATGAGGTTGTTGATGATTCCGTAGACATTCCCTTTTAGTATTCTCTTTTAATTATCGGTATCTCCGACAAGGTCAAATATGACGTTGTTACTGACTATGCAAAACTAATGAATATTATAGGCTGATTGTCAAAATTTATGCAAGATAGTTACAAAAATCAAAAAAGGGGGGTGGCATTGATTTGCTAACCCCCGAATATTCATGGAGCCGATGTGCGGATTCGAACCGCAGACCTACTGATTACGAATCAGTTGCTCTACCAACTGAGCTACATCGGCTTAACGTTTATATATGCAACGAAGGACGTTTATCGTAAGAGTACCGCCTTGTCAAGCGCAAAAGAGCACATCGGCGGATGATGACCACCTCTTTCTTGACGTTGTATAGTGATCTGATAGTATTTCGCATTCTTTCGTGTTGCCCGTGTCTTCTGTGAGAGATGTTTTATGCCGGTAACACGGCTGAATGGTTACGTGATTGAATTGAACAACGCGCATTCTCAGCACAGTGATGAGTAGGTCCTCAATAGCCGGCGCCAGTCTCGGGATTTTAGATTGACATTGACTTTTAACGGTATATCGGTGGAAACTTCGAGGGAGAGTTATTCGCATCATGCGGATGTGATGAATACATGCGGACGGGCATGTCGTGTTGGTCCATCGGCAAGGACCGGGATAGGTGATTATATGACGGTGTCTCCTTCCGATCAGTATCGGAGCTGGGTTGAGATCGAGCTCGATCATTTCAAATACAATATACAGGCTGTGCGGCGCCTTCTTCCTCCCTCGGTTGAAATGCTGCAGGTCGTCAAGGCAGACGCTTACGGTCACGGGGCCATGGAGATCGCCCGGGAGGCGCTGAAAAACGGCGCGTCCCGCCTCGGTGTGGCTAATGCCGATGAGGGGGTTCAACTGCGTGTCGGCGGGATTGAAGCACCCGTTTTGATTCTCAGTCCCTCGCCCATCTCGGAAATCAACGACATCATCAAGTACAAACTGATGCCGTCCGTGTCGGACCGGCACTTTGCGGAGGTGTTTGCCCATCGCTGCCGGGAGATGGAAACGGTCATGCCCGTTCACGTGGAGATCGATACGGGTATGGGACGGGGAGGGACGAGTCTCGACGAGGCTGTGGCGTTGATCCAGGAGCTGACGGCCGAGTCTTCTATTAGTGTTGAAGGAATATTTTCCCATCTTGCATCGAGCGAAGTGGTGGATGATAGCTATAATATCACTCAATATCGGCGGTTTTG
>Ga0272443_10007026_pt1 | contig 10910 bp, 8 predicted proteins | sample SSMAcet12_FD_193581 | JGI IMG/M metagenome (GOLD analysis project Ga0272443, IMG submission 193581) | Marine sediment archaeal communities from Little Sippewissett salt marsh, Falmouth, MA, United States - SSM-Acet-12 | ecosystem: Environmental > Aquatic > Marine > Wetlands > Sediment ... | reverse complement strand
CTCCCGCATCGCCGGCGAGGTGACGGGCTTCGACCCCACGACCGTCCTGCCCAAGCGCGAGGTCCGGCGCATGGATCGCTTCGCGCAGCTCGGCCTCGCGGCGGCGGACGAGGCGATCAAGGACTCGGGGCTCGACCTCGATTCGGAGGACCGGACGCGCGCCGGCGCGCTCATCGGCTCTGGCATCGGCGGCATCGCCGAGATCGAGGCCCAGATGACGCGCTTCCTCGAGAAGGGCCCGGGCCAGGTCTCACCCTTCCTCATCATGAAGATGATGCCCAACGCCGCTGGTGCGCTCGCGGCCATCCGCTGGGGCCTCAAGGGCCCGAACTTCTCGGTGAGTTCTGCCTGCGCCTCGGGCGCGCACGCGCTCGGCGAGGCCCTGCGCATGATCCGCTTCGGCGGCGCGGACGTGATGCTCGCCGGCGGCAGCGAGGCGCCCATCACGTTCCTCGGCCTGGGCGGATTCTGCTCGATGAAGGCGCTCTCGACGCGGAACGACGCGCCCAAGGCCGCCAGCCGCCCCTTCGACCGAGACCGCGACGGCTTCGTCATCGCCGAGGGAGCAGGCGTGGTCGTGCTCGAGGAGCTCGAGCGCGCGCGCAGGCGCGGGGCGAAGATCTACGCCGAGTTCGCCGGCTACGGTGCCACGGACGACGCCTACCACATGACCGCGCCGGACGCGGAGGGTGCGGGCGCGGCCGCGGCCATGCGCCTGGCCCTCGCCGACGCGCGGCTCGCGCCCGCGGACGTGGACTACGTCAACGCACACGGCACCTCGACCAAGTACAACGACCGGACCGAGACGGCCGCGATCAAGGCGGCCCTGGGCGAGACCGACGCCCGCCGCGTGGCCGTGAGTTCCACCAAGTCCATGACCGGCCACACGCTCGGCGCCTCGGGCGCGATCGAGTTCATCCTCACGGCCCTGGCCGTGCAGGAGGGCGCGGTTCCGCCCACGATCAACTACACCACGCTCGATCCCGAGTGCGACCTCGACTACGTCCCAAAAGAGGCGCGCCGCATCGAGGTGCGCGCCGCGCTCTCGAACTCGCTCGGGTTCGGCGGGCACAACGCATCGCTCGCGCTGACCAGGTTCACCGGCTAGCTTCCGGAAGGAGAAGAGAGGACAACCCATGGCGCAGGGCATGGACTACGGCCTGACCGAGACGCAGGAGATGATCCGGGACCTCGGTCGCCAGGTCGCCGACGAGAAGATCAAACCGGTCGCCGCGCACCACGACGAGACCGGCGAGTTTCCCTGGGAGATCATCAAGGTCCTCGCCGACGCGGACCTCATGGGCGTCTACATCCCCGAGGAATACGGCGGCAGCGCCGACGGCACGCCGGGCATGAACATGTGCCTCCTTGCCGAGGAGCTCTCGCGCGCGTGCGCCGGCATCGCGCTCGCCTTCGCCGCGACGGGCCTCGGCACCCTGCCCATCCTTCTCTCGGGCTCGGATGAGCAGAAGAAGCGCTTTCTGCCCAACATCGCCGGGGGCAAGCGCCTCGCGGCCTTCGGCATCACCGAGGCGAACGCCGGGTCGGACGCGGCCAGCATCCAGACGACGGCCGTCAAGGACGGCGATACTTACGTGATCAACGGAACCAAGCAGTGGATCTCCAACGGCGGCGAGGCCGAGGTCTACACCGTCTTCGCCATGACCGATCGCACCCGGGGCGCGCGCGGCGCCACGGCCTTCATCCTCGAGAAGGGGATGGACGGCTTCTCCTTCGGCAAGAAGGAGGACAAGCTCGGCATCCGCGGCTCGACCACGCGCGAGCTCGTCTTCGAGGACGTGCGCGTGCCCGAGGCCAACCGTCTCGGCCGGGAGGGTACGGGCTTCATGATCGCGATGAAGACCTTCGACGTCTCGCGGCCGGGCGTGGCCGCGCAGGCGGTGGGCATCGCGCAGGGCGCGCTCGACTGCGCCGTGAACTACGCGCACACGCGCAAGCAGTTCGGCAAGTCGATCGCCAGCTTCCAGGGCGTGGGCTTCATGCTCGCGGACATGGCCATGAAGATCGAGGCCGCGCGCGCTCTCGTCTACGCGACGGCGCGCCACATCGACGGCGGCGCAAAGCGTCCGACCAAGTACTCTGCCATGTCCAAGTGCTTCGCGAGCGACGTGGCCATGCAGGTCACCACCGACGCGATCCAGGTCCTCGGCGGGTACGGCTACATGAAGGAGTACCCGGTCGAGAAGTACTTCCGCGACGCGAAGGTCACGCAGATCTACGAGGGCACCAACCAGATCCAGCGCGACGAGATCGCGCGGGCCCTGATCAAGGAGGCCGCGGGCAGGAAAAGCTAGCCAGCCGCCGCGGGCACACCCATGCGCATCGTCGTCCCCGTCAAGCAGGTGCCGGACACGACCGAGGTCCGCATGGACTCCGAAACAAACACTCTCGTGCGCGAGGGCGTGGATTCCATCGTCAACCCCTTCGACACCTACGCGGTCGAGGAGGCCGTGCGGGTCAAAGAGCGCCTCAATCTCGACGCCTCGATCACGGTCCTCACCATGGGTCCGCCCCAGGCCGAGAGCGCACTGCGCGAATGCCTCGCGGTGGGGGCGGACGAGGCCGCGCTCGTCACCGACCGCGCCTTCGCCGGGAGCGACACCTGGGCGACGAGCCTCGTGCTCGCGACCGCGATCCGGCACATCGGCTTCGACCTCGTCATCTGCGGCAAGCAGGCGATCGACGGCGATACGGCCCAGGTCGGGCCGGGCATCTCGGTGCATCTCGACGTGCCGCAGGCGACCTACGTGGGCAAGGTCGAGGAGATCACGCCCGGGAAGGCGGTCGTCCTGCGCCTCGTCGAGGAGGGGCACGAGCGCATCGAGCTGCCGCTGCCGTGCCTCTGGACCGTCACGAAGGAGATCAACGAGCCGCGCCTGCCCAGCCTCAGGGGCAAGATGCGCGCGAAGAAGGCCGAGATCCGGAAGCTCACGGCCGAGGAACTCGGCCTCAAGGCGAAGGCCGTGGGGCTCGACGGCTCACCCACGCGCGTGGTGCGCATCTTCAGCCCGCTGCCGCGGGCGGGCGGCGAGGTCTTCACCGGCGAGGCCGACGAATGCGTCGCGAAACTCGTCGCGGCTCTGACCGAGGGGCAGGTGGTCTAGTGGCCGAGATCATCTGCATCCAGGACCAGTGCACCGGCTGCGGCGCGTGCGTCGAGGCCTGCGCCTATGACGGCGTGGAACTCGCCGAGGGCGTCGCGCTCTTCAAGGAAAGCTGCAACCTCTGCGGCGCGTGCGTCGAGGCCTGCCCGGTAAATGCGATCGTCATCCGCAAGGAGCTGGAGGCCACCCCCGCCGCCGGGCTCGACGACTACCGCGGCGTCTGGGTCTTCGGTGAGCAGCACAGGGGCGAGATCGCGCCGGTCGTGCTCGAGCTCGTGGGCAAGGGGCGGGAGCTGGCCGACGCGCGCGGGTGCGAGCTCGTCGTGGTCGTGCTCGGCAGCGGCATGGAAAGCGCATGCCGCGAACTCCTCGAGCACCCGGTCGACCGCGTGATCTACGCCGAGGCGGCGGAGCTCGCCGACTACCTGAGCGGCCCCTACGGCCGCGTCTTCAGCGACCTCGTGCGCGAGCACAGGCCCGAGATCGTGCTTGCGGGCGCGACCACGGTGGGCCGGTCGTTCCTCGCGCGCGTGGCCGTCGAGATCCACACCGGTCTCACCGCCGACTGCACGGGCCTCGAGATCGACGAGGAGGGGCTCCTCGCCCAGACGCGCCCGGCCTTCGGCGGGAACATCATGGCCACGATTCTCTGTCCCAATCATCGGCCGCAGATGGCGACCGTGCGGCACAAGGTGATGAAGCCGGCGGCACGCTCTTCGCGCGGCGGCTCGATCGAGAAGGTCGAGCCGAAGAGGAAGCTCGTCGCGAGCCGCGCGAAGCTCCTCGCGCTTCTGCCCGAGGTCGAGGAGACGATCAACATCGCCGAGGCGGACATCATCGTCTCGGGCGGTCGTGGGCTTGGCGGGCCCGAGAACTTCAAGCTCGTTGAGGAGCTCGCGGTGGCGCTCGGCGGCGCGGTGGGCGCCAGCCGCGCGACCGTGGACGCGGGCTGGAAGCCCTACAGCCACCAAGTCGGCCAGACGGGCAAGACCGTCTGCCCGAAGCTCTACATCGCCTGCGGCATCTCCGGCGCAGTGCAGCACCTCGTGGGCATGCAGAGCTCCGACTGCATCGTCGCGATCAACAAGGACCCGCACGCGCCCATCTTCCAGGTGACCGACTACGGGATCGTCGGCGACCTTCACGAGGTCCTGCCCAGGCTCACCGCCGCCGTTCGGGCCAAGCGCGGATAGGGGAGGCGCATGCCTGTCCACATCGTCGTCGGTCTCCAGTGGGGCGACGAGGGCAAGGCCAAGGCCCTCGACGTGCTGAGCGAGGACTGCGACCTCGTCGTCCGCTACGCAGGCGGCGCGAACGCCGGCCACACGGTCGTGGTCGGCGGCGAGCGCTTCGCCTTTCACCTCGTGCCGTGCGGCGTGGTGCGCCCCGACGTGGTCTCGGTGGTCGCCAACGGCGTGGCCTTCGAGCCGCAGGTCTTCTTCAAGGAACTCGACGAGCTCGACGAGCGCGGCCGGGCGGTCGGCCCCGAGCGGCTGCGCGTCTCGGAGCGCGCGCACCTCGTCATGCCCTACCACCGGCTCCTCGACGGTCTCGCCGAGAGGGAAAAGGGGGACGCGGCGCTCGGCACGACCGTGCGGGGCATCGGCCCGTGCTACGCCGACAAGGCCGCGCGCGTGGGCCTGCGCGTGGGCGACCTCTTCCGGCCCGAGCACTTCCGCACGCGCGTGCGCGCGCGCGTCGAGGAACTCAACGTGCTCCTGGCGCATCGCTACGGCGAGAGCGCACTTGACGCCGAGGCGGTCGCCGGTGAGATGCTCGCGCTCGCGCCGCGGCTGGAGCCCTACGTGACCGACACGGTCGCATACCTCGCCGAGGCGGTGCGCGCGGGCAGGCGCATCCTCTTCGAGGGTGCGCAGGCCGCGCTCCTCGACATCGACTTGGGGACGTACCCGTATGTCACCAGCTCCAACGCCTCGGCCTGCGGCGCGGCCGCGGGCGCGGGCGTCTCGCCGCGCGCGATCGGGCGCATCCTGGGCGTGACCAAGGCCTACACCACGCGCGTGGGCGCCGGGCCCTTCCCGACCGAGATCGAGGGCGCCGAGGGCGACGCCATCCGCGAACGCGGCGGCGAGTACGGCACCACCACGGGCCGCCCGCGCCGCTGCGGCTGGTTCGATGCGGTCGCCGCGCGCTACGCCGCGCGGGTGAACGGCATCGACGCCTTCGTCCTCACCAAGCTCGACGTGCTCGGCGGCTGCGAGCGCGTGCGCATCGCCACGGCCTACCGGATCGGCGGGCGGACGATCCCGCACTTTCCCTCGCACGTCGAGGACCTCGCCGCGGCCGAGCCGGTCTACGAGGAACTCGATGGCTGGAGCGAGGACATCACCGGCGCGCGGCGGGTCGAGGACCTGCCGGCCGCGGCGCGGCGCTACCTCGAGCGCGTGACCGGGTTCCTCGAGGTGCCCTGCGCCATGGTCTCGGTGGGCAAGGACCGTGCCGAGACCGTGATCCCCTCGACCGGAAAGGAACTGGCGTGGTCGTAGCCGGACGCCCGGATGTCGGGAGCTGGCCGCGCCACGTCGCGGTCATCATGGACGGCAACGGCCGCTGGGCCGAAGCGCGCGGGCTCTCGCGCGAGAAGGGCCACGAGGCAGGCGCCGAGGCCGTGCGCGAGGTGGTCCGCGCCGCCTGCGACTGGGAGGTCGAACGCCTCACGCTCTACGCCTTCTCGACCGAAAACTGGAAGCGGCCGGACCGGGAGGTGGACTACCTCATGAAGCTCCTCTCGCGCTTCCTCGTCGAGCGCCGCCGCGAGGTCCTCGAGGCGAACGCGCACTTCGAGACGATCGGCGACCTCTCGCGCCTGCCCGAGAACGCGCAGCGCGAGATCGCGCGCACGATCGAGGCCACGGCCGGAGCCACGGGAAAAACCACGGTGACCCTCGCGCTCAATTATGGCGGCCGCGAGGAGATCGTCCGCGCGGCGCGCTCGCTCGCCGCCGAGGTGTGCGCGGGCCGCCTCGCGCCCGAGGAGATCGACGGGGCGCGCTTCGCGTCGCACCTGTGGGCGCCGGGCGCGCCCGAGGTGGACCTCCTCGTCCGCACCGCGGGCGAGATGCGCGTCTCGAACTTCCTGCTCTGGCAGATCTCCTACGCCGAGATCCACGTCACGCCCGTGCTCTGGCCGGACTTCCGGCGCGAGCACCTGGCCGAGGCGATCCGAGACTACGACCGCCGCGTGCGCCGGTTCGGCGCGCTGCCTTCGGGCGGCCGCGCCGCCGGCGAGGGCGGGAAGGGGGCAGCATGAAGCTCGGCAAGCGCCTCCCCGCGGCCTTGGTCATGACCGCGCTCCTCATCGTGCTCCTCGTCGTGGACGCGACCGTGATCCGGTGCGACGTGCTGCTGCACGCCTACTTCACGGTCGCGACCCTGTTCGTCCTTCTCGAATTCTTCGCCATGTGCGAGGCGCGCTCGCTGCGGCCGTTCCGGAGCGTGGGGCTCGGTGGCGTACTCGCGCTCCTCGTCCTCCACTGGCTCGCGATGCTGGGCCTCTTTGGCACGGAGAACCGCGAGGCCGTGGTCCAGGCCGGGCTCGTCGTGGTGGTGCTCGCGCTCTTCGCGCGGCAGGGCCTCCGTCGCGAGACCGAGGGCGCGCTCGCGAACCTCGGCGCGACCGCGCTCGGCGTGCTCTACGCCTGGTTCCTGCCGAGCTTCCTCCTGAAAATCCGGCACCTGACCGCCTCAGCGGCCGCGAGCAAGCAGGATCCGTCATCCTGGCTCGTCACGGGCACGTGGATCTTCGCGTCCGCGATCGCTTGCTCCAAGCTCTGCGACGTGGGCGCGTACCTGGGCGGCTCGCGATGGGGCCGGCACAAGCTCATCCCGCGCATCAGCCCGGGCAAGACGATCGAGGGCGCGGCTATCGGCCTGGGCGTGAGCGTGGGCGCCGGCTTCCTCCTCTGGAGCGTCGTGCTCCACCGGTATCTCGATCTGGGGCAGGCGCTCCTCTTCGGATTGGTGGCGGGGGTCGCGGGCACACTCGGAGATCTGACCGCGTCGATCCTCAAGCGCGGGGCCGGGGCCAAGGATTCCGGCCGCGTCGTGCCCGGCTTCGGCGGCGCGCTCGACGTGGTGGACAGCATCATGGTGGCGGGGCCGGCGCTCTACGCGCTGCTCCTCGCCTTCGGGTTCCGGCATCCGGCGGGCTAGGGAGAAAGCGGTGGCGCAGGAAGCGATCGAGCTCGTAGACGCAGAGACGCTCCGGCGGCTCCTGGGTCCGGGCGACCGGAACCTGCGCCGCCTGCGCGAGGCCTTCGCGCTCGAGACGGCGCAGGCACGCGACCGCACGGTCCGCCTCGCGGGCGAGGCCGAGGCCGTGCGGCGCGGGGCGCAGGCGCTCCACGCGCTCCTCGGAGAGCTCGAGCGGACCGGGGGCCTCTCCGAGGACGCGGTCGAGCGCGCGCTTACCGCGGGCGCCGGTCGGGCGCCAGGCGCGCCCGGACCCGGCCGCGGAATCCGCGTCTTCAGCGAGGGCCGCTACGTGCGGCCGCAGACGGAGGGCCAGGCCCGGTACCTTGAGGCCATGGCCGCGAACGACATCGTCTTCTCGATCGGGCCGGCCGGCACGGGCAAGACGTACCTTGCGGTCGCGCACGCGCTGGGCGCGCTCGCGCGCGGCGAGGTCGCGCGCATCGTGCTCGCGCGCCCGGCGGTCGAGGCGGGCGAGCGCCTGGGCTTCCTGCCCGGGCGGCTCGACGAGAAGGTGAATCCGTATCTCCGGCCGCTCTACGATGCGCTCGAGGATATGGTTCCGGGCAAGCACCTGGCGCGCCATCTCGAGCGCGGCGTCGTCGAGGTCGTGCCCCTCGCGTACATGCGCGGTCGCACCATCGAGCGTGCCTTCGCGATCCTCGACGAGGCGCAGAATACGACGCCCATGCAGATGAAGATGTTCCTCACGCGCCTGGGCGCCGCCGCGCGCGCGGTCGTGACCGGCGACGTGACGCAGATCGACCTGGACGAGCCCGAGCGGAGCGGCCTCCTCCAGGCCGAGGCCATCCTCAAGGGGCTGGAGGGCATCACCTTCGTCTACCTGAAGGGGGCGGACATCGTCCGGCACCGCCTCGTCCGCCGCATCGTCGAGGCCTACACCGAGCACGAGGCCCGGGACGCCGGTCGGGGGGAGGACTGATGCCGGCCGAGACGCGGGAGACCCAGCGCCGCGCGCGCGCGCCGCGCGCCCGGGCGAAAGGCGAGCGGCGGGGCGGCCGGTGGCTCGCGCGCCTCTCGGGCCGCAAGATGCTCGTCGCGCTGGGGCTCTACCTCGCGACCGTGGCGCTCGTGGAGACCGGCGAGCGGCCGCTGCGCTACCGCCTGGGCCAGCGCGTGCCCGCGGACGTGGTCGTGCGCGTGGACTTCGCGTACATCTCGCCGGACGCGCGCGACGATGCGCGGCGCAGGGCGATCCTGGCCACGCCCAACGTCTACGTCGAGGACGCGAGCTGGAGCTCCGCGCTCACGCAGCCCCTGCGCAACCTCGCCGCGGCCGCGGGCAAGAGCGCGTCGCTCGAGGAGTTCCGGGGGCAGGCCCTCAAGGAGGGCGTCGCGCTCACCGAGCCGGAGAGCGAGGCGCTCCTGAAAGCGCTCCTTCCCGAGGCGCCCGGCGAGGGCGAGACCGAGGAGGCGAAGCGCAAGGAGCGCGACGCACGCGTCAAGCGCGAAATCCTCGACCCGGCCGAGAAGCTGGTCGCCAACTTCTTCGCGGTGCACCACGTCCTCTCCCTCGAGCGCCTCCGGGCCGAGCGCGAGCGCGGTACGGGGAGCGTCGAGCGGCGGGCGGGCGAGAGGAGCACGGTCGTCCCGCTCGAGGCAGCGCTCGTCCCGGACGACGCCCGCGCCCTCCTGCGCATGGCGGTCGCCGTCTCGCCGCTCGGCCGCATGCGGGGCGGCCAGCGCGCGGCCGTCGAGCGCGCGCTGGCCGCACGCCTGCCCGAGAACCTGCGGTTCGACAGCGCGCTCTCCGAGCGGGCGCAGGAGGAGGCCCAGGCCGCCGCCGAGGTCGAGCCCACCCGGCGCAAGGCCGGCGAGGTCCTGCTCCGCGACGGCGACAAGGTCGATACCTTCGCGCTCCACGTGCTGCGCGAGGAGGCCCGCGCCTGGCGCGCGGGGCGGCCCGAGAGCGAGCGCTGGCTCCACCTCGGCGGCATCGCGGCCGTGCTGGCCGCCGCCTTTGCGCTGATGTGCGCGTGTCTCGCGCGCCTCGCGCCCGGATCGGCGCGCACCGCACGGCCGGACGAGACGCGCATGCGGCACCTCGTGCTCACGGGCGCCATCTTCCTCGGCGCGCTCGGCGCGTTCAAGGCGCTGGTCGCCTTCGGCGGCCCGTCGATCGTGACGCCCATCGTGCTGGCCGCGACGCTCGCGGCCGTCATCCTGGGCGCCGAGGGCGCCGTGCTGGGCTCGCTCGTGACGGCGCTGGCCGTGGGCCTGGCGGCGGAAAACAACTTCGCCCTCGCGACCGCGCTCGCGGCCGGGGGCGTGACCGCGGGGCTCGTGGCCGAGGGCGTGCGGCGTCGCTCCGGGCCGGTCAAGGTGGGCGCGATCGCCGGGCTCGTCGTCGCCGCAGTCATGGTCGCCGGTGATCTCGTCCACGGCGTGGGGCTGGACGAGCCGAGGCTCCTGGCGGAGCCCGCCGCCTGGGGCCTGGGCGCCTCGCTCCTCGGCGGCATCGTGGCCGCGGGGATCCTGCCGCTCCTCGAGCACGTCTTCGGCGTGACGACCGACATGGTCCTCTTCGAGATCGGCGACCAGAACCACCCGCTCCTGCGGCGGCTGCTGTTGGAGGCGCCGGGCACCTACCAGCACAGCCTGGTCGTGGGTACGCTCGCCGAGGCCGGGGCCGAGGCCGTGGGGGCGAACGCGCTCCTCGCGCGCGTGGGGAGCTACTTCCACGACGTGGGCAAGATCCTCAAACCGGAGTACTACGTCGAGAACGTCAGCGCCCGGCGCAGTCGGCACGACCGGCTCTCGCCCGCGATGAGCGCGCTCGTCATCGTCGCGCACGTGAAGGACGGCGTGGCCATGGCGCACGCGTACGGACTGCCGCGCGCGATCGTCGGCATCGTCGAGCAGCACCACGGCACCACGCTCGTGGCCTACTTTTACCGCGCGGCGCAGGAGCAGGCCGGCGGGGACATGGAGGTCGACGAGTCCGCCTTCCGCTACCCGGGCCCGCGGCCGCGCTCGCGCGAGGCCGCGATCGTGCTCCTCGCCGACGCGGTCGAGGCCGCGAGCCGCGCGCTCGAGGAGCCCAGCCCCTCACGCATCGAGTGGCTCGTCCGCGAGATGATTATGAAGCGGCTTCTCGAGGGGCAGTTCGACGACTGCGGCCTGCGCCTCGCGGACCTCGAGCGGGTGCGGGAGGCATTCGTGCGCGTGCTCATCAGCCTCTTCCACGTGCGCGTGCAGTATCCGGGCGGGGCCGCGGGCCCGGCCGGGCCCGGTCCGAGGGTGGGGGCGTGGGAGCGAGCGAATGGCCGGCCGGCGAACGGCGCGAACGGTGCGCGCGGCGCGTCCTCGACTGAGGCTTGAGGTCGCCAACCGCACGGGCCGGCGTCTGCCAGCCCGGCGCGCCTGGTTACGGCTCGCGCGCTTGGCGCTCGCGGGCCGCTCGATCCTCATGCGCCCGACCCTCCTGAGCGTGGCCGTCGTCTCGGGAAGCGAGATGCGCCGGCTCAACCGGCGCTACCGGCGCGATCGCGCTCTCACCGACGTCCTCGCCTTTCCTGCCGCCGGCCGCGACCCGGAGACCGATCGCCAGGA
>Ga0272443_10007025_pt1 | contig 10910 bp, 9 predicted proteins | sample SSMAcet12_FD_193581 | JGI IMG/M metagenome (GOLD analysis project Ga0272443, IMG submission 193581) | Marine sediment archaeal communities from Little Sippewissett salt marsh, Falmouth, MA, United States - SSM-Acet-12 | ecosystem: Environmental > Aquatic > Marine > Wetlands > Sediment ... | reverse complement strand
AATACTCATTAAAACTTTTATAGGCCCGCTTACGACGAGGTCATTTTCCTCCACGCCTTCTATTATTTCTACCCACATTCCTTCGGTTATTCCTGTTTTTACCTCCGCGAATTTGGTTTTCCCTTCTTCTATTTTATACACTCCGCTCTTTTTGTCTTTTGTAGCCAGAGATTGAAGAGGAATTCGGAGAACATTGTCTTTTTCTGCCGTTATTATCTCGCAGTTTGCGCTCATCCCCGGCAGCATACCGGGGTGGTGGGGAATAGATATTCTCACTTCGAACTCTACAGCCTCCGAGGTACTCATCTCTTTAGGCATACTCGCTTTATAATACACTATTCCGTTGAAGGTCGTATCGGGGAAAGCGTCAACCGAGATTCTGGCAGTGTCTCCTATTGACACCAGAGGTATTTCACTTTCGTTTACATCCGCCGCCATTTCCATCTCTTCCAGATCCGAGACCGTTAAAATGATAGAACCGGGATTGTTAATTGTTCCTGCTACGACCACTTCCCCCTCTTCCTTATTTATGTCCATAACGGTTCCGGGAATCGGAGAACGTATAGTTGCTCTATCCAGACTCCTTCTGGCTCTGCCTAATTCCGTTCTCGCGTTTTCAAGATTGCTCTGCGCGAGTTCTACCTCTGTGGCAATGTTTTCAAAGTTTTCCCGGGAAATCAGACCTTTGTCATAAAGTTCTTTCTTTCTTTTCAATTGTTCTCGTTTAAACTCAAGGTCGGCTCTTTGAGCACCTACATTAGCCATAGCCCTCTGGTACGCTGCGAATTGTTCAGTAGAATCTAATTTTACCAGTATTTCGCCTCTGTTTACCCAATCCCCTTCTTCGACTAACAATTTAACCACTTCAGCGGTTACCTCGGCGTTAATCTTCCTTTCCTCTTTTGCCCGGATTTCTCCCGGCGCGGATACTATTTCTTCTATTTCGCCTCTCTCCACTCTCGCGACTTCTACTTTTACTCCCCCCGTTTTTTTTACATTTACTATTATTATGATGCCGAGTAGTACGATTGCGGCGGCCGCGATAAATATTTTTTTCTTATTTTTCATATAACCTCCCCATAAGCCTTTTTAATCTGTACAGAGAAAGATACCAGTCAAAACGGGCTTCAGTCAGGGAATACTGAGCTCTAAGCAAATCTTCCTCTGCCCCCAATAACTCTATCATCGAGGATTCTCCCAGGCGGTACCGTTCGCTTGCCGCCTTATGGCTTTCTTCGGCGAAACTTAAAGTGGTTTCAGCCAGTTGAAATTTCTGTCTGGTCTCTTCATACAGCAAATAACCTTCTTCTACTGCTATACTTAATTCTTTTTCTCTTTCCTGTAATTTTAATTCGGCTAAATCAACCTGTAACTGGGCTATAAGCGTTTCATTTATTCTTGAAAAACCGGTAAACAATGGTATCGATATAGAAAAACCTATGGAATAATCGTAATTATCGCGCAGACGTGACAGGTTCAGAGCCTCGTCGTCTTGATGCTGATATACCGCTCCGAAAGAGACCGTGAAAAGATTGTTAAGCGAAGTATTTGTAAAATCGAATCTCGCTTTTTTTAGCTCCGAGGCATACTCATTGACAATAGGATCTTTTTCCATAGCCAGAACCAGAATCGAATCTTTCAAAGGTATTGCCGAGTCGATTTGCGGTTCTTGTAGATAAACAGAATCCCCGGCTTCGAGCCCGATAAGTTTTTTCAGCCGCAGAATATATAGTTTTCGGTTCTTTTTCGTTTCCATAAAATCTAACTGAGCCTGCAAATTGGTTACTTTGCCCTGCAAAACTTCCGCTTTGGAAGCGGACCCCAGGCGATTTTTTTCTTCTATGAGTCTTAAGTTGTTCTCTGTGCGTTTAACCGCTGTTTCTCTGCTTTTGTATAATTTTTCGAGTTTTAGAGAATTGAAATATTGGGATACAATCTCATAAATGGTCTGATTCCTCATTTCCATAAAAGAAAAATACGCGGAATTATTCCCGTAATGAGCTGAGAATGCGTTCAATAAGTCTCCCGGAGTAAAATCCCATTCCATTTTGACATTATAATAGCTTTCCGAGGAATCGTAAAGTTCTATACCGTCAACTCTCGATCGGGTCCGCGCTTCTACATATCCCGCAGAGGCATAAGGGAGAAGAGATGAATAGGCGGAAGCGTTTATCTTTTGCTTTATTAAGAATTCCTTCTTTGCCTGCATGTAAGTGGGGCTTTCCTTTAAACCCATATCTATTGCGTCTTCCAGAGAGAGGTTGATTGCCAGTAAAACAAATAAAATCACATTACCTCCGGCCTGGCAAAAATCACGCCGAACCCGAGTGTTATTAGATAGGTTATTACGCTAACCCATGCGGCCTTCTTTTTTGATATCCCGGTAATTTCCGAAATACCATAGGCGATCAGAATGTACTGCCAGATAGTAAAGACTTCTATTCCCGAAACCAGGGCGTAAAGCTTCGGATTCTCGGGGCTGAATAGTAAATTAAAACCGGTCGCGACATTCAAATCCTTCAAGGTTATTATATTGGGGATGCCCCGGATAAAAAGGATAAGGGTGGTCAGTACAGTCCTTAAAGCCTGCGCAACAGAAGAATAAGCATATAGGTCGAGAGCTTTAACGTAATTCCAGTCCGCTCCGAAGGAGTTAGAGAGAAACCAGATAATAACGGTTACGAGCAGCCAGGTCCCCAGTGTGCCAATGGGAGCAAATAAATATTTTACATATTCTATGAATGCTGGTATTTCTCTGCCCGCTTCAGCCATCTGCTGTGCCGTAATACGCGCCAGAGCGGGACCGGTAATCCAGAGAAATATCCAGGTTATAACAACAATCAAAACAAAAGGAATCCACCAGTCGTCTTTTTCTTTTATGTGCTGGAAAGTTTTAACCGGTTCGATTATTATGTTTATCAGATTGTTCATTCTTCCTCCTTTTTACAAATATTACTAAATTATAATAAAAATATTAAAATATAAGTCAAGTTAGAAGCTTGCTGTTAGCTATTGGCTTTTAGCCTTTGGCTTTATTTATACCCTCCCCATCCTCCAGATTTTTTGAGGTTTATATTTTTTATAAAGTTTTTTGCTAACAGCTAAAGGCAAATTTCCAAAAGCGAAGTCACTCAATATATTCGTAAATTTATTTTGCGCCCTTTTTTTTAATTATTCTTTCCATATTTTTAAGATAATCATTGAAAGCTTTTCTGCCTTCCTTTGTCAGGCTGTAAACTGTATTCGGCATTTTATTTATAAATCTTTTATTTACGCTTATGTATCTTGCTTCTTCCAGCTTTGAAAGATGAACGGATAAGTTCCCTCTGGTAAGTCCGCTCATACGCAGCAGAAACTTAAAATCCGCTTCTTTTACTCCCGAAAGAATTGTGAGTATTGCCAATCTGCTCGGCTCATGGATTAACTTCTCCAGAGCCATAATGTCTTTAATTATTTTTTTGTTTTTCATCAGGTTGAATTTCTTTTAAATGCTCTGTACGCTATAGACCCGGAGATAGTAAGCGCGATACCCGTAGGAAAAAAAACCGTAAAATTAAAAATTATTTCGTTGGGCGTTTTAAACAAAAGCGAAATTATTCCGGCTAACAGCGGAATTACAGAAATAATGAAAAATCTTTTTAATCCGGAAGAGAAGTATATAGATAAAAGGATAAAGAATATAAAAAGCCCCAGAAGAACCCCTTTAAAAAGTACCCCAAAAAAAAGATAGCTGAAAAAAGTAAGCAAACCCAGAACTATCGCGATACCAGAAGCCGCGAAATACTTATGCCGTAAAATAGAATAACCGCCTTTAGTCCAGGAATATTTAACCCTGAAACGCCTCCACAGCAGCAGGGGAGTAACAGAACCTATAATTATCATCGCTAAGCCTGCTATCTTCAAAGCAGGACTTTCTTTATAAAGATATATCAAAAAAGCGCCGCCGCTAACCAGTAAAAACCATATACCCCAGAGAATTTCCCAGAGTCCGTCCTCCAACCACGATGCTCTTACCCTGCTTTTTATAGTTTCGATCTTTTCTCTATTCAATTCATTCATAGTAGTCTCCTTTTGTTTGTTTTGTAGTTTATATTATAAACAAGTTTATGGTTTTGTCAAGAGGGTAAATTTTAAATTCGAAGAATTTAAAATCAGTCGCGAGTCGTGAGTCGAGCGTCGTCAGTCAAAAAATAGAAAATATTCGTGTGATTTGTTTTTGTAAATTTTGTTAGTGTGTTAGGGAATTAGTATGTTGGTGGGGAAAAGCAACCAAATGAATAAGGGGTTCTTTCGGAAAATATCTCGGAGCTCGAACGAGCAAGGAGTTTTATTAACCAAATGAGCAAGTGGTGCTGTCCAGAAAAGCGTCTCGGAGACCGAGCGGGCACGGACTTAAACTCTCAAATGAGTAAGGAGTGCTGTTCAGGAAAATACCTCGCAGCTCGAACGGGCATGGTTTTTCGATTTCAAAGAAATCGAAAAGAGTGAGAGCGAGAGATAAAGAGCAATTCTCACGCTGGGAGAATTGACTCTGGTTTTCTCGAACAGTATTCCTTACGAATAAACCCGTCGGGGAAACTGACTGCGGTTTTTTAGAAAGGTATACCTAAACGACCCCCGCTGGGGAAATTGGCCACGTCTTTCTCGGACAGTACTCCTTGCGAATCATCCACTGGGGAAATCGATTTCGGTTTTTTAGAACGGTATCCCCGAACGAAATCAGGGGGTATTGGTAATTTCTATATCTTAATCCAGGCCCCTTTTTTGTGGCTTTCGACGATTTTGTCTATGACTTTCATATTGGCGACTCCGTCTTCGATGGGAGTCGGTGCGTCGGAATCGTTTAATATTGACTGGGAAAATAAATCGCCCTGGATTGTATATTGGTTGCACTTTTTAAAAACAATATCCTTGGTTCGCGGACCAACCTGATGCTTTATTTTGGTCTTGCTTTCGGGAGGAGGAACAAACGGGGTTTCCATTTCTATTTTTCCGTTGGTTCCGCATATTTCCACGCGGCTATGCGCTGTAATTTGAGTAGAACATGTGAATGTGGAAGTGCCCTGTTCGAATTCTAATATGGTGGATACCAGACGATCTATATTCATTTTGGGATCGTATTCGATAGTAGCGCAAACACGAATAGGCTCGCTTTCGAACAGAAAGCGCGATGCGGATATGCAGTAGCAGCCTATATCTAATAAGCCTCCTCCGCCGGTTTCGAGCTGATTGCGAATATCTTTTGAATCGTCATTATAATATGAAAAGATTGAATGCATATTTTTTAACTCGCCAATCTTTCCCTCATCTAACAATTTTTTTACCGTCTGCCATTGGGGATGAAAACGATACATAAATGCTTCCATTACCTTTAAATCAGGAAATTTTTCCATTTCCTGTTTTAAATGTTCAGCCTGCCTAAAATTCATTGAGATTGGTTTTTCGCATAAAACGTGCTTGCCCATTTCTAAACATCTAACCGCCCATTCTACATGTAGGTGATTGGGAAGTGGTATGTATACAGCTTCAATCTCGGGGTCTTCGAGTATTTTTTCGTACGAGCCGTAAGCTTTGGGAATTCCGAGTTGCCGCGCGACATTTTCAGCCTTCTCTATATTGCGAGATGAAACAGCGCTAATCCGGGAATATTTTCCCTTTTGCATCGCGGGGATTACTTTTTCGACGCCAATCTTTGCCGTACCTAATACTCCCCAGGATACTTTTTTAATTTTATTCATTTTTTATCTGTATTTAAATTATGCGTTAATGTGAGTTTTTCCTGCGGGGCCGTTAGCCGGCAAGATATTTCTTCTTTTTAGCATTTTCATTAACTCAAAGATTCCCAGGTATGCGGCAGCTGCTCCGAGCACGTAAATCCAGTCTAAAAGTGAGATACTCGCGAATGCCAGAAATTCGTGAATAACCGGTCCGTATACGCCCAAAAAGACCATGCCGATAGAACCGACTATGGACCACAGAAGTATTTTGTTTGTCCAGAAATTCTTGCTGAATATCGAATCCTGCTCGAATCTTCGGGAAAGAATATTCGCGAATTGGCAGTATGCTATGGTTAAGTAACTGATGGTGGTTGCTTTCGCGTAAAGAATTGTTTTTTCCATACCTACGTTCAAGGTTATTTCGTTTCTGAACATAAAAAGAGCGAAGTTTGTAAATGCCAGCGCCCCTATTATAACCCCCAGAAGCCCGACCTCGAGAGCCGTGAACCTATTAATTATGTAATCTTCCTGATTTCTCGGTTCGGAATTCATTATTCCCTCGGGAGGCGGGTCGTAGGTAAGAAAAGTAAGCGGCATTATCTCCGCTAAGAGGTCGATTGCCAGTATTTGTATAGCTAGAATGGGGATAGCCCAATTTTTCAGGGCTACAGCGGTGAGTCCCAGAAGAACGATAGCCAGTTCCGCTCCGTTGGTAGTCATGGATGCGAGAACGGTTTTTCGAAGATTGTTATATATGGTCCTTCCTTCTCTTACCGCCGAGACCAGAGTGGGGAAACTGTCATCGAGTAGCACCAGCTGTGCCGCTTCCTTTGCCACGTCGGTGCCTGTTTTTCCCATAGCCACGCCGATGTGCGCGCTTTTTAAGGCTGGCGCGTCGTTTACTCCGTCGCCGGTTACGGCAACAATCTGTTTATCTTTTTCCAGCAGCTTTACAACTCTCAATTTATCCTCCGGATTCACTCTCGAGAAAATAATCGACTCATTCTTTTTTAATATTTCCGACAACTCTTTATCGTTCATGTCCTCGAGTTCCCCTCCGGTCACGACCAGCGGTTCTTCTTCTCCCGAAAGCTCGATTTCCTTGCCGACGGCTTTCGCGGTTATGGCGTGGTCGCCTGTCACTATATAGGTTCTTATTCTCGCCGAGTGACAATCCCTGATTGCTTCTTTTACTCCCTCTTTTGGCGGATCTATCATCCCCATCAGCCCCAGGAAAATAACGTCCTTTTCGATTTCTTCCATAACATAATCGCTGCCGTCGGTTTCCAGAGGTCGATAGGCTATGGCAAGGACTCTTAAGGCGCGGCTTGAATATTCTTCATTTAATTTTCTTATATTCTCTTTATCTTTCTCGGTTATAGTATCTTTCTTTCCGTTTTTATATATGTATTTGCTTATGGAAAGGACGCTGTCGGTTCCGCCTTTCATTGTCAGGACCTGGCGGTCTTCGAATTGCCTTACCGAACTCATTCGTTTTCTGTCCGAATCGAATGAGAATTCGTGTAATTCGGGATTTTCTTCATCTTCTTTCGGGGACCGGGTTCCTAATTTTGTAGAAAGAGTTATCAATGCCGCTTCGGTGGGGTCGCCTATGGGGTACCATGAGCTGTGATTCTCGTCCGGCTCGTGTATTTCGGCGTTGGATGCCATTGTCGCGGCATCCAGCATAACCTCCATTTCTTGGATTTCTTCATCTGTGAGAGGTTTTCCGTCTTTTTCCCTGATTTCTCCTTCGGGTTGATAACCGACGCCGGTTACCTCGTACTCTTTGCCGTCAGACCAGACAGTTGTTACCGTCATTTCGTTCTTTGTGAGGGTTCCGGTTTTATCCGTTGCTATTACTGTTGTCGAACCGAGTGTTTCTACCGAGGAAAGATTTTTTACGACCGCTTTTTTATTCGCCAGACGGTTGCTTGCGGTAGAAAGCGCCACAGTCACCTGAGCCGGCAGAGCCTGCGGCACAGCTGCCACGGCAACTCCCAGAGCGTACATCATGCTGGTAAAAAAACTAAATCCCTGAAGCTGTGAGACAAAGAATAGGAGTACACTTAGGACTAAAACAATCGCGGTCAACCGGTAACCCAGCACTTTCAATTCTCTTTCCAGAGGGGATTCCGCTTTGCCTGTTTCCTCGGTCATGGCAGCGATTTTACCCATTTCCGTGTTCATGCCGGTAGCCACCACGATTCCAATTGCGTTTCCGGACGCCACTGTAGTTCCCAGGTAAGCCATATTGTCTCTGTCCGCCAGAATAGATTTTTCTTTTATTGCGTTGCTGTGTTTTTCCTGGGGCATGGATTCACCGGTAAGAGAAAAATCGTTTGTTTCAAGATTGAAAGATTCTATGATTCTAATATCAGCGGGGATTTTATCGCCAGTTTCGACTTTTATTATATCGCCGGGAACGAGCTCATCCTGGGGAATTTTACTTAGTTTTCCGTCTATCATTACCGAAGCCGGAGATTTAATGAGGTCTTTTAGTTTATCCAGTATTTTGCCTGCTTTATATTCCTGAATAAAGCCAATTATGGCATTTATGAGAACTATAATGAACATTACGGTTCCGTCGCGGAAATTGCCTATAAAATAAGATATCCCGCCCGCGACTATCAGGAGAATAACCATTACATCTCTGAACTGAGAAATGAATAGAAGCCACTTGGGAACACCCCCTTTGCCCTGAAGCTCGTTCTTCCCGTATTTTTTTAAGCGTTCCTTTGATTTATCTCTGGGGAGACCTTTTTTAGAGGTGCCCAGATTTTCCGTGGCTTCTTTCGCGGTTAACTGGTAATATTTTCTTTCTTCATTCATTGAAAATTAACGGCGCGGAAAGTTATATTTTTCCCAGACAATCTTTAATTCTGTTCAGTCCTTCTTTTATTTCGTTTTCATCCAGAGCATAGCTGAGCCGGATTCTCGAAGGAGCGCCGAACCAGCTGCCCAGATATACAATTACTTTATAATCTGTATAAAGTTTAGTCGCGAATTTTTTTGGTTGAGGTGCTTTTGGAAGAACGTAAAAAGCGCCTTCCGGCTTCCAGAGACTCAATCCTATTTCCTTTAGCCCTTCGTATATTATATCTCTTCTTTTTCTCCATATTTTGAGCTGATTTGTTACGTATGATTTTGGGCTTTTCATCGCTTTTAGAGCCATATCCTGTCCCACCAGATTGGTATTCATAGAAGTGTGTGTTTTCATCTCTATTATTTTATTCACGAATTCCTGGTCGAGACTCCATAAGTATCCAACGCGTAAGCCGCACATCGCGTAAGTTTTAGAAAAAGAATTTACCGTAATTACGTGGCTGCCTTTTATAATGTAGTTTTCCCTTTCGTAGATTATATCTTTATAAACTTCATCGGATACGACATATATACCGAGTTTTTCGGTAACTTCTTCTATTTCTCTTAATGTTTCGATATCTTCGATTCTGCCGGTAGGATTCGAGGGAGAGTTTATTAAAATCGCTTTACATCCTTTTATTTTTTTTCTGAAATCGTCGAGGTCGATTCTTCCCTGCTTTAAATCGGTATAAACCGGTTTCATTCCCGCGTATTTCAGAATCGGAGGATATGAGTAATAATAAGGACGAGGCAGCAGGACTTTGCCGTTATCCATAGCTCTGAATATCAGGTCCAGGGCTTCCGATGCGCCATTTGTAATTACGAAATTTTCGGCGGAGGAAGCTGGATATTCATTCGCCAGAGCCGTTCGCAGTTCAATGCAGCCCTGTATGAGGCCGTACCTTAAGTCATGCCTGATATCTATATTTTCTATAGCTTCCCTGGGAGGGGGTAGATCGGGTTGTCCGGAACCAAAGCTGATTACCCCATTTCCCTGTTTTCCTATAAATACCGACGGACTCGATAATTTAAATTTTGTGTTCATAAATTAATCCTTTAGTTTCTTAAACCTCTTATTATTCTCTTTGCCTATAAAAAACTTCTTTTCCTGGGTAATTCTTGTACAATTATATGCTTGATTATGAATATGTCAACGATATTTTTGGTTGGTTTGTTGGGTTTGTTGAGTTCTTTGAGTTTTTAGGGTTTATTGAGTTAAAAAACAAAAAAGATAATATGAAGTTGGATTTATCTGTGTCCTCTGTGGTAAAAAATGGGGTAGGGAGAGCTGGGTTTTTCGGGGTTGACAAATCACCTTATTTAGCCATCATATTAATATAAACAACAGAAATCCCAAAAAGGAGGTATGATGGGCACTAAAGGAAAAGAAATTGTAAAAGTCGACATAAAAAAACTTATCAAATTGCTTAACAAAGCCTTAGCTGATGAATGGCTCGCTTATTATCAGTACTGGATAGGATCTAAAGTAATTGTCGGTCCCATGAGGGAAGCAGTAACAGCGGAACTTGTCGAGCACGCGAACGACGAGCTCAGGCATGCCGAAATGCTGGTGGAGAGAATAATGCAGCTCGGCGGTACTCCGGTATTAAAACCGGAAGACTGGTATAAAATGACCAACTGCGGATATGAAGCGCCCGAAGATCCTAAAGTAAAAGCTATTTTAAAGCAGAATATAGAAGGAGAACAGTGTGCTATAGAAGTTTACGATAAACTTTTAGACTTTATCGGCGATAAGGATTTTATTACCAGAAACATGGTAGAGGAAATTCTTGCAGATGAAGTCGAGCATGAAGAAGACCTTCAGGCGATAGAAGAAGACCTGAAACAGGTAAAGTAGAAGTAAAGTTTTAGAGGATAAAAAAAGATTGAGTGGGGAGTCCTGCTCAATCTTTTTTATTTTGTTTGTAATGTAACTTTGAATTACACGAATTTTATACTTACTTATACTTTCCTTTTGCCTTTCCTTTTCCTTTGTCCTCGCCTTTGCCCTTGCCCTTACCCTTACCTTTACCGTTTCCGTTATCATCCCCATCTCCATTTTCTCCTTCTTCTATTTCGCCTTCACCTCCTTCGTTTTCTCCTCCGTCCCCTTCTTCTACAGTTCCATCGCTGCCCAGGTCGTTTGACAGCGCTTCGGGTTCAAGATTATATGAGCTTACCTGCCAGTTATCCATCTTTTCATCTCCGTCTATGTCGTTACTTCTTCCTATAGAAGCGATCGCCTGAGCGTAAAAATAACTTTCTTCGCCGTTATTTACCCAGTATATTCTATAGTCGTAGTTTCTGTTGTAGGGAAAAACGAACGGT
>Ga0272443_10007024_pt1 | contig 10911 bp, 8 predicted proteins | sample SSMAcet12_FD_193581 | JGI IMG/M metagenome (GOLD analysis project Ga0272443, IMG submission 193581) | Marine sediment archaeal communities from Little Sippewissett salt marsh, Falmouth, MA, United States - SSM-Acet-12 | ecosystem: Environmental > Aquatic > Marine > Wetlands > Sediment ... | reverse complement strand
GGGCGGCGGCTCCGGGGCTTCATGCAGCTTGTCCGCGACCTCTTCACGTATATTTCTGTCGACTTGCTGGGTAGCCCGGTCGATATCCGCCTGGGAAAAAGCGTTATTAAGGCAGAAAAAAACGCCTAATATAATAGAAAATAAACTTATTGTATATTGTTCGTATGGTTTCATGATTTCTGTCAACTTTGTTTAAGTTTACTTAATTAAATATATTTGTCAATAGTGGATCGCATTGGGATCTGGGATTTGGGATATGGGGGCCGGGGATTTAGGGGCTGGGATATGGGATTTGGGGGCTAGAGGATGGAGGATGACCGTTCCCCCGCTGATTCGTTTTGCATTCGCAAAAGCGAATCAAACCGCCGGGGAGTCACTTGGAAGAAGGAGGAAGGATGATAGAAAGAAGAAGGGTCGTTCTTCCAAACGAACGAAGTGAGTGATCATGCTTCATCCGAGCGAACAAAGTGAGCGATCCTTCACCCATCACAGAGTCCGTTCCGGGCCGTTTCACTTTTCACTTCTGTCTTCTGTTCTCTGACTCCTGAACTGCTCTTGGCACCCTTTATTCCGCCTTATACCCCTTAATACTTGTTGCATTATTGAAAAAGTTGTTTATAATAACTCATTGTCGATTATTGCTATGCCTGCACTTATTAGAACTTAGATTATCATGATGAAAGAAAAAAAAGAATATTGCGGTATTTTCGGTGTTTTCAACCACCCGCAGGCTGTACAGATGACCTACCTTGGCTTATATTCTCTGCAGCACAGGGGAGAGGAATCCTGCGGGATGGCAGTCACGGACGGCAAAAAAATATATCAGTTAACAGGGATGGGGCTGGTGCCGGATGTGCTCAAGAAAAAGAAGATCGAAGGGCTCAAAGGAAAAACCGCCATAGGCCATGTAAGATATTCGACCACTGGTTCCAGCATAATAAGGAATGCCCAGCCTTTTGTGATAAAACATCATGATTTCTCGGTATCCATCGCTCATAACGGCAACCTTACCAACGCGGTTAAACTCCGGAGAAAACTTGAAAAGAACGGGTCGATATTCCAGACCACGATGGATTCGGAGGTGGTCCTGCATCTTCTTGTGCGATCAGATGAAAAACTTATCGAGGACAGGTTGATCGATGCCCTGAGGTGTTGTGAAGGGGCATACTCGATGGTGGCGCTGACCCGCAATAAACTTATAGGCGTGCGTGACCCGTACGGGTTCAGGCCATTGTGTATCGGGGTAATAAACGGATCCCATGTACTTGCCAGTGAATCATGTACGCTGGATCTCCTCGGGGCGGAGTACCTGAGGGACGTAGAACCCGGTGAAATCGTGGTGATCTCCAGGAAAGGGCTTAAATCCATAAAACCGTTCAAGAACAGCAAGATCGCCCAATGTATTTTCGAATATATTTATTTCGCGCGGCCGGACAGCAGGATCTTCGGTGACAGTGTATATAAGGTAAGGGAGCGCCTCGGCATGAAATCCGCGGAAGAAAGCCCGGCAAAAGCGGATCTGGTCATGTCGATACCCGATTCGGGTAATTATGCCGCTTTAGGATACGCGAAAAGAAGCGGGATACCATTCGAGTTCGGTATGATCAGGAATCATTATGTGGGGCGGACGTTTATTCAGCCTTCACAGGATATGCGGGATCACGGGGTCAAGGTAAAACTTAACCCTATTAAAGAAGTCCTTAAGGGTAAAAGTGTCGTTGTAGTCGAGGATTCCATCGTAAGAGGGACGACAACGGGAAGCAGGATCAAAACCCTGAGGGAGGCGGGAGTGAAAAAGATACATATGCGCATAAGTTGCCCGCCGATCAGATACCCGTGTTTTTACGGCATAGATTTCCCGAACAGGAAGGAACTTATCGCGAACAATAAATCTATCGAGGAAATAGCGGAGTTCATAGGCGTGGACAGCCTGCGGTATCTGAGCCTGGAGGGGATGCTTGAAGCGGTCAGGGGGGTAAAAAATAATTTTTGTACAGCCTGTTTCAGCGGTGCTTACCCGACAAAGGTCGGGAAATGCGCCGATAAGTGCTCACTTGAGTGAGCGAGCCGAGGAAGGAAAAGTGATGACCATGAGTAGCGATGAGGATATGATCATAAAAAATGCCGAAAAACATTTCAGCCAGATAGTCAAAGAACAGCTGGAGCGGATCGAGGCCATGAAGAAACAGGACACATGGGTAGATTATGGAAAGTTGAAACCCGTCATAATCGGTGTGTGCTGGGGCGACGGCATAGGGATGAGGATATCAAAGCAGGCGCAGAGGGTGCTTCAGCATATGCTTAAAGAAGAGTATGATTCCGGCAAGATCGAGTTCAGGGATATCACGGGTCTTACTATCGAGAACCGCGCCGCTCAAAAAAAGGCGATACCCGATGATGTCCTTAAAGAAATAAAGAATTGCCATGTCATACTCAAAGGGCCCACGACCACTCCCCAGTCAGGCGACCAGTGGCCGAATATTGAAAGCGCCAACGTGGCGATGCGCCGTGAGCTGGACCTGTTCGCGAATGTACGTCCGGTAAAAATACCTTCCGAGGGGATAAACTGGTGTTTTTTCAGGGAAAATACGGAAGGCGCATACGTGCTCGGGTCGCGTGGTATCGATGTCTCGGACGATCTGAGCATAGATTTCAAGGTGATAACCGAGCAGGGTGCCGAAAGAATAATACGCATGGCGTTCGAATACGCGAAAAGCAACGGATTAAAAAGAGTGACAGCGGTCACCAAGGCGAATGTAGTCAAGACGACCGACGGCAGGTTCTCAAGGACAGCTAAACGGATCGCGGAAGAGTACTCAGAATACGGCATAGAACAGGACGAGTGGTATATTGACATAATGACCGCCAAACTTATCGATCCCGCAAGGCGGAAAGATTTTCAGGTGATCGTGCTGCCAAATCTTTACGGGGATATAATAACCGATGAAGCCGCCCAGTTACAGGGAGGTGTAGGGACAGCCGGGAGCGCGAATATCGGGAAAAAATGGGCGATGTTCGAGGCGATACACGGCAGTGCTCCCAGGATGGTGAAAGAAGGAAGGGATATATACGCCGATCCGTCATCCATGATACGCGCCGGCGCCATGCTGATGAGGCACATAGGGTTTGCCGGGAGAGCGGACAAGCTGGATATGGCTCTGGAAATATGCGGCTTATTCGAGAAAAGGCTTACGGTCACGGGGCGTGATACCGGGGCGACAGGGGAGGATTTCACCACATATCTGCTGGATTGGGTGGAAAATCCCCGGCTTGAGGCAGCCTGGAAAAAATATACTGAACAAAATGTCACGAATTCCTGACAGCGGCAAAATGAAAGGCTGAAAGATGAACAATGAAGGCATTCTGATCATAGACTTCGGGTCCCAGTACGTACAGCTTATCGCCAGGCGTGTCCGGGAAAACAAGGTCCACTCGACGGTGGTCCCTCCGGATATCACTGTCGAGGAGATAAAGAGGATGGCGCCTAAAGGCATTATTTTTTCCGGAGGGCCGTCCAGCGTCTACGATAAAGGCGCGCCTGCTTTCGACCCCGGGATACTGAAAACCGGCATACCCGTTCTCGGCATATGTTATGGTATGCAGCTTTTAGGCAAGCTCGCGGGCGGCCGCATAAGAAAAAGCGGAAAAAGGGAATACGGCCGGACGATCGTGCGGCTCAAAAGGACAGACCCGCTTTTTAAAGGGATGCCTGCCCGCGGGGTAACATGGATGAGCCATTGTGATAAAGTCGAGCGCTTGCCGAAAGGGTTCAAGTCCGTCGCCGAAAGTCACGACACGCGCAACGCGGCGTTTTCGGAGCCGGTCCGGGGAATATTCGGTGTCCAGTTCCATCCCGAGGTCGTGCATACCGAGAACGGCAAACGGATACTGAAAAATTTCATCTTTGATATATGCGGATGTAAAAGGACCTGGAACATGAAGTCATTCATAGATAATAAAGTCGAAGACCTGAGAAAACACATTTCCGGGGGAGAGGTCATCCTGGGCCTTTCAGGCGGGGTTGATTCTTCCGTATCCGCTGTCCTCCTGCACAGGGCGATCGGGCGCAGGCTGCACTGTATCTTCGTGGATAACGGCCTCCTCAGGAAAAATGAACGTGAAAGGGTCCGGCAGCTGTTCAAAAAGAACATCAAGCTTGACCTCACGATAATCGACGCCGAAAAAGAATTTTTGAAAGCGCTTAAAGGTGTGGAAGACCCTGAAAGAAAAAGAAAGATCATCGGCGCTACATTTATTAAGGTCTTCGAAAAAAGCGCGAAAAGGTTTAAAAATGTGCGGTTTCTGGCCCAGGGCACACTTTATCCCGATGTCATAGAGTCGAGGTCGTTTTTCGGGGGGCCGAGCAAGACCATCAAGTCGCATCATAATGTAGGCGGTCTGCCCAGGAAAATGGGGCTGAAACTGGTAGAGCCCTTGAAAGAACTTTTCAAGGACGAGGTCAGGGAAGTCGGTAAGCAGCTCGGCATGCCGGACGAGGTGACACAAAGGCAACCGTTCCCCGGGCCAGGCCTCGCTGTAAGAGTGCTTGGCGCGGTGAAAAAAGAATATCTTGATATATTGCGGGAAGTCGACTGGATCATAATCGACCTGGCCAAAAAGCACGGAATATATGATAAGACCTGGCAGATATTCGGAGTGCTTCTGCCGGTAAAAAGTGTAGGGGTGATGGGGGACTTGCGCACATATGAGAACACGGCCGTGATCAGGGCTGTGACAAGTGTCGACGGGATGACGGCGGATTGGGCTAAAATACCGTATGATATCCTGGGTGAGATGTCTAATACGATAATAAACCGGGTAGAAGGCGTCAACAGGGTCGTTTTCGATATAAGTTCGAAACCGCCCAGTACGATCGAGTGGGAGTGATCATGTTTAACTGTAAAGGGACATTATGACAAGGACCAGCAGGATCGAGATCCGGTACCGTCCGGGGATATATGACGTGATCGCCGAAAAAGTCCATAAAGATATCAGGGACCTGGGGTTCAGGGATGTCAAAGAAGTGGATTATATAGAGGTCTATACCATATCCGGAAAATTGAAAAGGTCCGACATAAAAACTATAAGCGGTTCGCTGCTTGCCGATCCTGTCTCACAGGAATACAACTGCGCGCGCGGGTTTAAATATCCCGCATCAAAAAATGTCCACTCGATCGAGATAGCCTATAACCCCGGCGTAATGGACCCGGTACGTGAAAGCGCTGTGAAAGCTATTTCGGATATGGGGTTTTCCGTTGATACCGTGAAGGCCTCAAAAAAATACGTATTGAAGGGCCGGCTTAGCGGCAGCCAGGTAAGGTCAATAGCGGATAGACTGTTGTACAACAAAATAATACAGCATGTGGTGAAGCCGGATGAATCCGGGGCCGAGGTCCACCCTTACGTTTTTAAGCGGATCGAAGTGGATATCCTGGGATCAAGCGATCGTGAGCTTGCGGGGATAAGCAGGGACTGCCAGTTATATCTCAGCCTGGAGGAGATGCGCGCGATAAAAGGCCACTTCTTGAAGATCGGCAGGAATCCCACGGATTGCGAGCTTGAGACGATCGCCCAGACCTGGAGTGAGCATTGCAAGCATAAGACAATGATGGGGGATATAAATTATAACGGCCGGTTGATAAAAAACCTGCTGAAGAACACTGTCATGAAGGCGACACGCGAACTTAAAAGGCCGTGGTGCGTATCAGTGTTCGAGGATAATGCCGGCATTATTAAATTTGACGCTAAACATAATATCTGCTTCAAGGTCGAGACGCATAACCACCCTTCGGCGCTGGAACCTTACGGCGGCGCTGAGACAGGGATAGGCGGAGTAATAAGGGATACGCTGGGTACGGGCCGGGGGGCGAAGCCCGTCGCGAATACCGATATTTTCTGTTTCGGCATCCCGGACTACCCGGCTTCAAAGATCCCTAAAGGGGCTCTCCACCCGAAAAGGGTCATGAAGGGGGTTGTCTCCGGCGTGCGGGATTACGGGAATAAAATGGGAATACCCACCGTAAACGGCAGTGTGTTTTTTGATGAGCGTTATACGGGAAACCCCCTTGTCTTTTGCGGTAACATAGGGATAATGCCCGCTGGATTCTCGAGTAAAAAAGTGACTCCGGGAGACCTTATAGTGGTCGTAGGAGGAAAAACCGGACGTGATGGCATACATGGCGCGACTTTCTCTTCGGCCGAACTTACGGTTGAATCCGAGAGCATATCATCTACAGCCGTGCAGATCGGGGACCCCATAACCGAAAAGAAGATGGTGGATACTTTATTGCGGGCGCGTGACATGAGATTGTATGAAGCGGTGACGGATTGCGGCGCCGGGGGCTTTTCAAGCGCCGTAGGTGAGATGGGAGAAAGAACGGGGGCAGAGGTCCACCTTGAACGCGCCCCGCTTAAATATGCCGGGTTGAGACCATGGGAGATATGGATATCGGAAGCGCAGGAAAGGATGGTCCTGGCGGTCAGGCCGGAAAAACTCCGCAAGCTGATGAAAGTATTCCGCGAGGAGGACGTTGACGCGGTCGTTATCGGGAGATTTACGGATGATAAGAGGTTGAGGATCTATTACCGCAGCAACCTTGTCGCGGATCTGGACATGAGGTTTTTGCACGACGGCATACCACGCCAGACAAGGACCGGTGTATGGAAAGACCGCGGCACACGGCGCGGCCCCGTATTGAAGCCTGAAAAAAACTATAATAGCGCCCTGAAAAAGATCCTTTCCTCCTGGAACGTCTGCAGCAAGGAATGGATAATACGTCAATATGACCATGAAGTCCAGGGGGGCAGCGTCCTTAAGCCATTAATAGGCGTTGATTCCGACGGTCCCTCCGACGCGGCGATAATACGGCCTATTTTATCCAGCAGGAAGGGGATCGTCATCTCAAACGGGATGAACCCGTTATACGGGGACCTGGACCCGTATAACATGGCTGCCAGCGCGATAGATGAAGCATTGCGCCAGATAATCGCGGTGGGCGGTGACATCGATAGAGTCGCCCTTCTGGACAATTTCTGCTGGGGGAATACAGAAAAAAAAGAGCAACTGGGGAAACTGGTGAGAGCTTCCCAGGCATGTTATGATATGGCAAAAGTCTTCCGGACACCGTTTATTTCCGGGAAAGACAGCCTGAACAATGAATTCAACACAGGTAAAAAAACCGTTTCAATACCTTCAACTCTCCTGATATCGGCTATTGGAGTGATCGACGACGCGGGTAAGAGCGTTTCATCGGATATCAAGGAACCCGGCAATCTCATCTACGTACTGGGTAACACCGGGGTGGAGATGGGAGGATCGCACTATTTTCTTATAAACGGCCTGAAGGGGGGTAAAGTGCCTGGTGTGGACCCCTTCCTTTCAAAAAAGATCATGGAAAAACTCTCAAAAGCTATACAGAAAGGATATGTAAGGTCCGCGCATGATTGCTCGGAAGGAGGCCTTGCGGTATGTGTAGCTGAAATGCTTTTTTCCGGAGGCCTGGGGGCGGATGTAGCCCTGGGGAAGGCGCCCCGTAAGGGCAGGATCGCAAGTGACGCGGAACTTTTGTTTTCCGAATCAAACTCAAGGTTTATCGTGGAAGTCCTCCCCCGGGACCGTGTTTCTTTCGAGAAAACCCTTTCCGGCATCCCCTTTGCCGGGATAGGGGAGGTAAACGGTACCACTTCTTTGCGTATTAAGGGGCTTAAAGGTGATATAGTGATCACTGAAGACATTGCCCGCCTTAAAGAAGCATGGAAAAAACCCATACGGAAGGTCATGCATGAGTAAAAAAGTCAGGACTTTGATAATGCGCACCGCCGGTACGAACTGTGATATAGAAACGGCTTACGCGTTCAAGCTGGCCGGGTCCGAAGTCGATCTTGTCCATATCAATAAAATAGTCAGGAAGCCGGAGCTTCTCAGGAAATACCGGATCATAGCCATTCCCGGTGGGTTTACTTACGGGGATGACATCGCCAGCGGAAAGATACTGGCGAACGAAATAAAATACAGCCTCAAAAGCGAGTTGCGGAAGTTTATCAGTGGCGGCAGACTTGTTATCGGCATATGCAACGGGTTTCAGGTCCTTGTGAAAATGGGGCTTCTTCCCGGGGTAACCGGCGAGCGCCTTGGTGATATAGAGGCTACCCTCAGCCTTAATGATTCCGGCAAGTTTGAAGACCGATGGGTATACCTGGCCAAAGGATGTTCCGGGCTCCACGGGGATATATGTATATGGACAAAAGGTCTGCCCGGTTTGATCCATATCCCCGTCGCGCACGCGGAGGGAAAGTTTATACCCCGGAACCGTTCAATATTGAAGAAAATGTCCGAAAACGGCCAGATCGTCTTTAAATATGTGGACAAAACAGGACAAAAGGCAGGTTACCCGTCAAATCCTAATGGTTCCATCGATAATATAGCGGGGATATGCGACCCGACCGGGAGAATACTGGGTATGATGCCGCACCCCGAGAGGCACATAGATTTTACCCAGAACCCTTACTGGCAACGGGATACCGGAAAAAGAGGCAAGATGGGCATAGGTTTAAAAATATTTGAAAATGGTGTGAATTTTGCCGGAAATATGATATAATCTGAATGTTTGCAAGATTAACCCACTGGAGGTTGTATGGACCTTGAATATACTGATCAAATCGATGAACAGAGAGAATTTTTGAGAGTCGACCATGAAGAAAGACTTATCTTTCGTGAGTTGAAGGCTAACAAATTGTCCCAGAGGTCCGATATGGTTACCAGAAATATCAGCGCCTGTGGATTACTTTTCAGGACAACCGATATCCCGCCGGCATTATCCAGCATGTTATGGCTTCAGCTTGACCCCAGGATGATGAACATATGCGCGGAGATCGAAGAGGACCTTATTATGCGTGATGAGGGCGTATTGGGAAGAGTAGTACGAATAGCGGAAGGTGAACCCGGGATATCTTATGACGTCGGGGTCTGTTTTCTTAGAAAAAAAGATATGTCGGACGATGAGATCGCGGATCTTTTGCCCGATAAATAACATACTGCCATGGATACGTTTAAAAATTTTCTGGCCGGTGTACTGGTAATACTTATATCGCTGGTCTTTTTACTGTTATTGTCACTGACCTGGCCGATCATAGTCGGGCTGGGGTCATTGATCCTGTCGGTTTTCGCGGCGGTCCTTTTGGTCGTCATGCTTTTCTATATTATTGTGCTCATAGGCAAAATAGTACGAGATTTTCTGTCCTCCAGGTGACTGTTCCCGTCTTTCAAGCGTAGGATACCATTGTCATGGATGATTCACGATACAATACCGCACTAAAACAGAAGATGTCCGAATTCGAGGGTATCTGTCGGCGATGCGGCTTATGCTGCGGGGTGAAAGATGATGCCTGCCGGAACCTTGAAAAAGACGGGAATAAGTATAAATGTATTGATTATGAAAACCGGCTCGGCCCCCAGAAGACTCTTTCAGGTAAATCCTTCCATTGTGTCCCAATACGTGAACATATCGCTAACAGATCATTGCATCCCGGATGCGCTTACAATGAATTGTTAAAATATAAAAAATTTAGTTAGACTTGTCTCGCGTTCTGTTGTATACTATAATATTGTATCTTTGAGTCAGATAATCGGGAAGGATTATTGCAAAAATGTCATTTTGCATTGACAAATTTACATTTTCAGCCGATTTGATGGAGAAGATCCCTATCATCATAATCGCATTTGACAGGGACGGAAAGATCTCGATGTGGAACCGCAAGGCGGAAGAAATAACGGGTTTCACGAGAAATGAGGTCCTTGGCGGTAAGGTACCTCTATTCCTTGTCAAGCTTCTCAATAAAGATCTTTCCGGGTACCCCGGAACTGACCGGTTTCCGCCTGATCCCTCTCTCGTGGGAAAAGACCATGAGACTTCCATACTTACTAAAAACGGAAAAGTCAAAGAGATAGTATGGAATCTTGTCGAAAATCCTTCCGACAAGGTGCGTTACATACTTATGGGAAACGATGTCACCGCGCAAAAAAGTTGCATGGTGAAACTTGACAGAAAGACGACATATCTCAAGACGACAAAAGACCGGTTAAAAAAATACATGACACTTGACCCGCATACGGGACTGCTCAATTACCGGCACTTCATCAACAGGTTCAATGCGCTTTTCCATAAAGCGGTAAAGTCGCAAAAACCCATGTCTTTGCTGGTCTTGTCCCTCAATTATTTCAATTCTATAAACAGCACGCACGGGGTCTCTTTCGGGAACAAGGTCCTGAAAAGGTTCGCGCGGCTTATCCTCGGGAATGTGGACCGGAAATATCTTGTGGCGCGTTTCAGTGGTAAGGAGTTTGCCGTCCTGATGCCGGATACCGATGTAAACAGGGCGTTCTTGTACGCGGGGAGGTTGTTTTCCCTGATCAGTGATCATAATTTTGACAATGATAACAGTGAGTATACAAGGCTGAGCCTTTCTACTTCAATAGCCGTGGGCGGATACCCGTACTGCGAGGATGTCTTTACCCCTAACCAGCTGCTTGACCGTGTTGTGGACCAGCTTTCCGATATGCGCAGAAAAGGCATGGAGTCCATAATGATCTGTCCCCGCAGCCGGAGCATTGAAGAGCATGAGATAATAGCCGAAGACGATTCCACAGTATATGATGAAGAATACCGTTATACCATGGAATTCGTCAACGCCCTCGCTAACGCGGTAAAGACCAAGGATTATTACACGCAGGAACATTCCGCCATAATGAGTAATTACGCCGAATCCATAGCGGATTATCTGGGAATGAACGAACATGACATCAAGAACGTAAAGATCGGTTCGATGCTTCACGATATCGGCAAGATCGGCATTGATAAAATGATATTATTGAAACCGTCGGCATTAACGCCCCTGGAATATTCGATAAAACGC
>Ga0272443_10007023_pt1 | contig 10912 bp, 12 predicted proteins | sample SSMAcet12_FD_193581 | JGI IMG/M metagenome (GOLD analysis project Ga0272443, IMG submission 193581) | Marine sediment archaeal communities from Little Sippewissett salt marsh, Falmouth, MA, United States - SSM-Acet-12 | ecosystem: Environmental > Aquatic > Marine > Wetlands > Sediment ... | reverse complement strand
TGATTAATTGTTTCAATTTTAATTATCAGGGATGTTTATTCTACTTTATGTTGTTAGTAGTAATCATCCCTGATTGAATGATATTCTATGCTTAACTTGACATTAATATCTTCTCATAATTGATCAATTCTTCTTCTTAAATGCTTTAATTGTATTCATTAAAGAATTTTCAATGTCATTCTTATTTTTTGAATCAGCAGGATCGAGTATTGATTCCCATTTCTTAAAGAAGAAATTAGGATCAACCTCGATCGAAATAGTTGTATTCGAACCGTTTGATAGATTTAATGTTGGTTCTAATTGTAATGATAAGTTTGCAACAGCATCTGATTTGAAAATAAAGGTCGAGGGGTTCTCTCCTATATATGTTATACCCTCAATCAGAATAGTATATCTTTCCGAAGTTGCAAAATCCATAAGTATGGGGTCAGAGGCATACTGAGACAGCTCACTTGTGCTAAATCTGTGTATCTCTAGCTTTATGCGATCATATAAGCCAGATGGCACATTGTTCGTAGCAAGAATAGCTTCTCCCCCTGTAAGACTTATATCATAAACAAATGGCTCGACCTTAACTACATTACCAGATGTTGTGTTATCATTCTCGGGAAATAGCATCATCCTTGACATTAAAACCCTGATCCTGACAATCTTGATAGAATCAACTTCGTTTTCCAGTATATGGTTGTTTTTAATACCCTTTTCAATCATGTTGACATAGGGAGTTGCTAAATCCGCAATGACCTTTACTTTTGGATCCCCAGCTGGTGAAGTTGAATCTGAACAACTGGAAATAAATATTATTGAAACCATAGCAAATGTTAATAACAGTAAATTTTTCATAATTTTTTCAAAGTGTTTAATTAATAATTCGTTAAAAATATTCGATTTTTTATTGACGTTACCTCCCGCTTTGCGACATTTCCTCTCTAGCTCTGTCAATTGCTTTCTGAAGGTTTGTCAGTGAATATTTTAGATTGTCTCCATCGCTTCTGATTTTCTTTGAAACTGGTGAGATAGTCTCTATTCCTTTTGATGTAAGGTCGTTAGAAAGATATATCTGCATTTCTCTTATGTCGGATAAATATACTCTATACGCTTCCTTTACACCAATGCTGTTTTCTGCTATTTCATCATAGATAGAACCTAATTCATTGCGCCGCTGATCGCTTAATGCTTGAATTTGTGGGTTTTTATATTCATTTCCTTCTTGTTTCCATTCTGCGAAATATTCTTTACCGCGGCTTTTCATTTCTTCAGCATGATTAATAAAGTCTTTTTCTTTATCTTCCATTTTAGATACATTCTCTTTAAATGTTTCATAAGTCTTTTTGATCTCTTGCTGATTTGGTCTCATCAATGCTTCCAGTGATGCTCCTGTTATATCTAACTGTGAGATAACGATTTTTATATCCTTATCCATAGTCTCCATTGTAGTAGATGTTTTTTTAGATCGTTCCATGCCTGTCGAAGAGCATCCACTTATGATAATAGCTGTGATCATAATTAAGCTGCTCATTGCAATTACTGTTGCTTTGTAGAGTTTCATTTTACTAACCTTTTCTAATATAAATTTAATCTTATTGGGTTTAATTCCCCGAAGCTTGCTTCGGCTTTTATATCCTTTTTGATACCTCGAAGCTTGCTTCGGGGTTCTTCATTAATGAACAACCTTTGGGTTGTAATTTTTTTTAATTTGTTCTTTCTGAGTCTTTCTTTTTAGTATTCAAGACCCAAACAAGTATTGCGCTAAGGGTCAGAAAAAGCAGAGCAGGAATCCACATCCAACTAATTCCGCTTCCCCAGCCAGTCCCCATCATCCCACTATCTTCTAAAGTTACTATCAATGCTCCTCCGCCAAAGAGCAGGAAAAGTATAATCATAACTACAAGAACAATAATAAGAGGTTTTTTAGTATTTGTTTCCATTGTTTTTCCTATAGCATAATCTAAAATATTAAAATAATTTTCTTCCTCTAATGATTCTTATTAAAATCATGATAATTGCAACTGCAATAAGAATGTGGATGAAACCACCTATTGTATATGAACTTACAATTCCTAAAAGCCATAAGATTATTAGAACTACTGCGATGATGTAAAGCATGATATTACTCTCATTATTTTTGAATACATTCTTAAACTACTTTATTATTTTAATGGTAAAACCCCCGCCATTTCACCAATTACATTAACAAGTTCTGATCCCTGAGGAACAATAATTTTTGCGTTGTTCTGTAAAGAATTTTCTAAAGTTTCCAGTTTCCTCAGTAATTGAGCATTCCCGATAAAGTATTTGTCAGCCGCTTCATTTACGAGCTTTATTGAAGCAGCATCACCCTCAGCATGTAATATCTTTGCCTGACGGTATCCTTCTGCTTCTTTTATCTTGGCTCTCTTTTCTCCGTCAGCCACTGTCTCTCTTGCTGATGCAAAGTCAATTGCGGCTACTTTCTCGTTTTCTGCTTTTACTACTTTGTTCATTGTTTCCTGCACGTCGCTGGGCGGGTCAATCTCTTTTAATTCAGTACGAACTATTTCTATACCCCATGTCTTTGTCTCTTCTAAAAGGGTCTTATGCAACTCTGCATTTATTTTCCCTCTCTCGCTATTGGCAGATTTTAAAGTCAGTGTACCAATAATATTTCTTAAAGTGGTCCTTGCAAGGTTTACTATCTGATACACATAGTTATTCACATTATAAATCGAGTTTTTTACGCTTTCTTCGTCGTTCTTAACTCTGAAATAAACCTGAGCATCAACTCTAGCGTTTAGATTATCATTGGTGATTATCTCCTGTGGTTCTGCGTCAATCATAGACTCTGTAATGTTTACTCTGTACATTTTTTCTATTCCTGGAATGATCCAGTGAAATCCGGGGTTTGCAAATCTTAGATATTTACCAAGTCGTTCGGTAAGTCCTCTTTGTGTTGGTCTTACTATTCTTACTCCGGATAAAAAGATTATAATGAGAAAAACCACTGCGTATAAAAAAATACTGTATTCCATAAAATTTTCTTTCGTTTATTGATTAATTTTTATTCCAAGATCATTCATGTTTTTAATCCGTCCTTGCTAATAGTATTAGCAAGGATCAGATTATGAAACATTTAAGACTTACTTAATGATCTCGACAAATATATTCCTGTTATACATTCTGCCTTCGGGATATCTGTTATTAAAACTATAAGGCACTTTGTCCTGACCCACTCCTATTGCCATTACATTGGCTCCTCTGTTTTCCTTTGTGAGCTGATTGTCAATTATCTTTTTTACTTCTTCAGCTCTCTCTTGTGATAGCTTTTGATTGCCTTCAAATGAGCCAATATTGTCTGTATGCCCGTGAACAATAACCTTACTGTTCGATATAATATCCGGTGCTATTTCTCTTTGAATTTTGTTTTCATAAGAGCTTATAGCGTCATTGCTGTTATAATCGAAAAGCATAAGATATCTGGATGCATTTCTTACTTCTTTTTCTTTTGTTAATTTAAATGGAAGATTTTCTTCGGTCTTTGAACCGTTTTTATCTGTAATGACCATTTTTGCATTGTATTTTCCGTTTTCAAGAAATCTCATCATTTCTGAGGGATTGATCCTTGCATATCTATAAGAGTAAGGTCCGAAATACATGGTTTTGCCTTCACCTGTTATAGTAACATCCCAGCTTTTCAGGGATATATTCCTATCAATTTTGAAAACCATATCATTATCAATAGAAGACTCATCTCTGATTGTGTATTCAAGTGGTTCTGTCATCTTTGGGTTGTTGAACACAAACTTTACCCTTCTGTTTTCATCATCAATTAATCTTTTAGACTCAGCTTCTGTATAGATGCTTCCCGATGGTCTGAATGGAGGATCGGTCTCCACAGTGATTCTGTCTGGATCAATTCCAAAGTTATCCACCAAATACTTTTTTACTATATCAGCACTTGCCTGAGCATCTTTTTCTTCAGGATCGCTACCTCTAAGCATAAGTTTTTCGTTAGGGTTTTTTCTCATTCTATCACCGTAGATATTCAGTACGTTGTAATAGCTGATCATTAATTGATCAATATTTGTTTCCTTTGTAGTAAGTTCGCCTTTCATAAAGTCTTCAAGGTCGTCCTCATTGAAATTCTGTGCCTCTGCTTTTGATAGAGTAATATATCTTGGTGGTATTTCCTGACTGCTTTTTTCAAAAAATACATATGGATGTATGGGGAAATAACCCTTTACATTCTTTGTTGTTATAATATTATCCTCAGGTAATTCAATAGCAACCGGTGGATTTTTTACTGTATTTAGTGGTTTTACTGTGTATCCTTCACTATAATCATCCACTTTTTTACTGTCCGGATGGAAATCAATAGCCAGAATAATCCCAATCCTATAGCTAATAGTTGACCATATATCGCTTATGGAATTTTGACTAGGTTGACCTTCACTTTTTCTTTGATTTACTAACCATGAAACATCAAATATCGGTGATACAATAATCGAGTTATTTTCATTAATGTCTGCAAGTATAAAGTCATAGCCAAACCCGCCCTGAAGGCCATATGTTGCCACATTACGGTCAGTAACGTCAGTCTCTGGTTCCGTTTCAGATTTAGTAATGTCTGGTTTGTAAACATAAGTACCATTTAAATTCGCATTTATAAAAAATCCACCATGAAAATAAAGATCAGGGATTATATTCTGATTTATCCTCAGTGAAGGTGCAAACGATAGGTAACTCATCTTTGTATCAAATGATGGAGTTGGAAGACTTGGATCATTCTTCTTAACAGATACATCTTCGACTAAAGCTCTTCTTTCGTCATAACTGATGCGAAATTGAATACCCCACCATGAATCTGACAAATATGCACCAAATAAACCTCCATAGACTCCCCATCCTGAACCGTCAGTAAGTTGTATATCATTTTCCGGTGAGTGAAAATTGTCATCGGTTCCATGTAAGGATTGCCAACCGAGTGAAGCAGTATTATATTGTAATGCTCCTGTCAACCCATATCGCCATGACTGGTAGCTCGATTTTGTTTCTTCTGCATTCATTTTGATAACTGATATCGTCAATAGAAAAAATATGAACAAGAAACTTGTTGTCAATATTTTTGTAATACATTTCATAATTCTTTTCCTTCTAAATTTAACTGCCTTTTGATATAATGAGCAGTTTATTTCCGATCTGGAAGATTTTCTTCCAGTATCAAGACATTTCCAATTTAACCGATAAAACTTTGCTATATCTTGAGTGTTTACAAATCATACCCACTTTTGATAATAGTCAATATCATTTTGAATCTCTCGTTGGCTTTTACTATGTTGGAAGTATGTGCAGGAATTACAATGGACTCACCTGTATCAAGTGTAAATGATTTTCCATCAATTATTATTTCTGCTTTTCCATCAATTATCTGAGCAAACGCATCGAAAGGAATTATTTTTTCTACTAAAGCTTCGCCAATGTCAAATGACATAACACTGACTATCCCAGTTGTTTTATTGATTATTGTTTTGCTAATTACCGAATGAAGTTCATATTCAATAATTTCAACAGTTATCATAGCTTTAGATTTTTCTATGTCTGTAATTCTCATGATTGTCTTTCAGTAAAATGCTTTATCTACCATTCTGGTAAAAAAAAAGTTGCTATTTCGTATCAGTGAAGAAATTAGACAATGACATTCCAAGTTCATTTAAATTTTTCTTGAATTTCTCCCTGAATTTATCCCAATCCTTATCTTTATTTGCGGCATACTCTTTCAATTCTTTTTTCATCTGTGCTGTTCTCTTTTCTAAATCATTTAGTAATTCCAAAGATTCGTTTTTCTCATTTTTTCGTTCTTTGGCTATCTTTAGTTTCAATTCAGCAATCTGTTTGTCTAATTCTGTTATTCTATCTTCAGATTCCCTCTTGAATATTAGATATTCATCTGTAGAATCCTGTTTTGCCATATAAAGATCATATTCAGCATCAGCTACATTATCTTTAGCATCTTTTACATACTCACGTGCATCGGCTACCTTTTCTGCTGATGAATCGCATCCAGCAAAAATGAAACCTGCGATTATGATCCATGATGCCATGAATATTATTGAGCTTCTCATTTAAATCTCCTTTATCAGTTTTATAGTAAAACTAAATGTTAAATAATTATTGATTATAGTGCTTCGATGAATTTATGCAGTCCTTCTTTTGTTTTACCGATAGCCCCTCCGATTTTGGATTGAATTCTTTCAATCATTCCATCTTCTTTGCCTTCTTCCAATGTTAAGTCTTCGTCAGTTAGTTCAGGGAATTTCTCCTTGAGCTTTTGTTTTTTCGCTTCCCAGATTTCTTTTTCAAGAAAAAAGTCTTTCAAAGCTGTCTGTGTTTCGTCTTTCATTGTAATTCTCCATATTTATTGTAAATATTATCTTTATCCAGTATATCTGGCTTCTTTATTTCTTGAATCAAGATAGTCATAAATGAGCTTATAAGTGTTATATAATTTAGACTATTATGTATAGAATTGACAGATTTCAGTAATTTATTTTAGATTGATAATCTCAAGTCAGTTATAGAGTATAAGTCAATAATAGAAATTCAAATCTCTGACATCCTAAATAAGTGTAAACTAAAAAAATATAGTAAATCATATATATTTATTGTAAACATTTCACAACGATGCTCCCTAAAGATGAAGGAGTTGCCATTCTTACTTTATCTCTCCTCTTTGCTAGGTAGTAAATTGTTTTATTTTACATATCAAAAAATGTTAAATGCACTATCTTTTATTACTATTAATAATTTACAGAATCTTAAAAAAGTTAGAATATTTCACTGTTCTTGACTTATATATGAATTTGAACTCTGTATTGATGCAGAATTAAAAAGCTACCTGCAAAGGCAGGAATAACACTGCATGTCTTTAAGCGAATTGTCTTAATTAAATCTTCATATACTTGTTGATCAAAGTCATTATTTTTTTAATTTCTATTGGCTTAGATAGATAATCATCACAGCCGGCTGATAATATTTTTTCCTTTTCCTCAGTAAAAGCATAAGCAGTCTGAGCAATAATTGGCATGTTTGGCTTTATTTTTTTAATCTGTTTCGTTGCTTCGATTCCGTCCATTACAGGCATTCTCATATCCATTAATATCATATCAATATCTGGATAGTTATTTACTATCTTTATAGCCAACTCCCCGTTTTCTGCTACTAATACTTCTATTCCCGCTTTAATAAAAATTAACGAAAGGTATTGGGCGCTAAGAAAATCGTCCTCTACAATTAAAATTTTTCCATGCTTTGGCTTAAAATCTTTTTCTGATATTTCTTGATGACTCTGATAATGCGTTTCTATGTATTTATATGGCAGAGTGAAGAAAAATGTCGTCCCCTGATCAACCACCGATTCCACCCAGATACTGCCCCCAAGTAAAGTTACTAATCCTTTGCATATCGCAAGCCCTAAGCCAGCTCCCTCGTAGCCCCGGGTTAATGATAGGTCTTGCTGAGTGAATCTATCGAATACTATAGCGAAAAAATCTTCAGAGATACCGACGCCTGTATCCTTAACATAAAACTCCATCATGTTGTCTTTAATTTCATATCCAAAATCTATGCTACCGCGTTCAGTGAACTTGATAGCGTTATTAATCAAATTAGTCATTATTTGGTTAAGTTTTCTTCCGTCAGTATAGATTATTATGGCAGGGTCTTCCTGATTTTGATAATTCAATCTGATATTTTTGTTATTTGGCAGATGCCCAAAAAAACTCAGCAAATCAGAAAATATAGAATTAATATTTACTGCATTTTTTTCAATTTGCATCATACCAGATTGTATCTGCGACACATCAAGAACGTTATTGACAATTTCTATAAGCCGGGCGCCACTTTTTTTGATAATTTCAATATATTCGTATCTTTCCTCTTTGCTATTGTGTTCTAAATCCAGCAAACTGGAGAAGCCAATTATCCCATTAAGAGGTGTCCTTATCTCATGGGACATATTCTGAAGGAAGGCAGTTTTAAGTCTATCGCTTTCTTCTGCCTTCTCTTTTGCTTTAATTAGCTCCACCTCAAGATCTTTTCTTTCAGTAACATCGAAGCAATGCCCAATGTATCCTATAAATTCATTTGCACTGTCATAAATTGGTTTCCCCAGATCTAATATCCATCTGTATTCGCCGCCTTTATGCATCAGACGGTATTCCATACTGAAATCTTCCTGCTTATCGAATGCTCCCACAAATATTTTTAAACAGTTTTCTAAGTCATCAGGATGAACACCTTCCGCCCAGCCATTGCCCTGTTCCTCTTCAAAAGTTCTTCCGGTGAAATTAAGCCATGGTTCATTAAAAAATTGGCAGAGTTTTTCGGTATCCGCAGTCCATATCATAGCCAAGCCAGAGTTAGCCAGGTTTCTGTACTGGAATTCTTTTTCTCTGACGTCGTTCTCCATAGCGACTCGTTGAGTAATATCTCTAATATTGCATTGGATTACATCCACATTATTTTCTTGATAAACATTGCTGACAAATTCGACATGTATTATCTTGCCATCTGAAGTCTCAAGAGGCAAATTCTCATATCTGACATATTTTTTCCTCTGTAATTCTTGAAATTTATCAATATTTTCAAGGATGTCTTTAAAAAAGCCAATTTCCCAGATGTATTTTTTAATTAAATCCTCCTTTGAAATCCCCAGTAATTCAATTAGGAATGGATTTACATCTATGATCATTCCTGTTGTAGCGTTTAGGATCAATATGCCGTCTTGAGCAGACTCAAATAGACGCCGATAACGGATTTCTGAGATTTTTAGCTCTTTGTTCGTTTCATTAAATAGTATTGAAGCATCATTTTCTTCAGTCACGACTTTTTCTGTTTTATTAAGTTCATTCATTTAAAACCTCGAGTTCCCTTTTCTGAATTGTGTTTATAAAAAACTAATTGTTTGAGTAATCATTTGTTTCGGCTGCTTTGCATGGTATGATCTGTTCTTCTGTGAAGTCAATCAGTTTTTGTCAATGTATTTCCTAATAGATAGTAATAATGACCTTTAAAGTCCAGTATATCTGGCTTTTTTATTTCTTGAATCAAGATAGCTATAAATGAGCTTATAAGTGTTATATAATTTTGACTATTATGTATAGAATTGACAGAAAAGCAAAAAATCGGGGTAGTTTATTGTTAAGTTATGTATTAACAATAAGTTGGATTTGCTTATGGTAATTAGGAGTAACGAATAAACATGTAATAATAAAAAACCTGATTGAGCGCTTTGGTTCAATCAGGTTGATTTCTAATAATATCGAATATATACTATTTTGTCAAATTAATCACAATATATTAATAATTTCTTCTATTATTCGGTTTTCTTTCCTGTGCTTCGTTTACAGTGATCTGCCTTCCTTGCATATCAGTTTCGTTTAGTTCCTGAATTGCTTTTCTTCCAGCATTGTCGGGCATTTCGATAAAACCGAATCCACGTGATCTTCCGGTTTCTCTGTCTGTGATGATCTTTAAAGACTGGATATCTCCAAATTCTTTGAACTCTGAAGTTAACTCTTCTTCTGTCATGCTGTTGGGAAGGTTCCCTACATATAATTTCATAAATTTTCCATAATATTAAATAATTCGAAATACATTTTCGTATTTCAGTATTACAAACTTAGGTAATTAAAACTAGGAAATATTATACAATTCTTACTATTTGTTATATAATTCCCATATTATTGATCCCACTTCTCCTTTTATCCTTTAACTTTTTGAAAAATGTTGGAGTTAGACCAGTTACTTTTTTGAATTGGCTAGATAAATGCTGAACACTGCTATAGTTCAGTTTATATGAAATTTCAGATAAATTGAGTTCGTTATATACGAGTAATTCTTTAACACGTTCAATTTTCTGCTTAATTATAAAATTCTCGATAGTAGTGCCATGAATTTCTGAAAAAAGATTGGAAAGGTATTTGTAGCTATAATTTAGTTTTTCGCTAAGATGTTCTGAGAAATTGATCTTAAGTTCTTCTTCGGAATAATGAATTTGCTCAATAATAATATTTTTTATTTTTTCAATTAATTTTGCACGCTTATCAACAATAAGTTCCAGACCATATTTTCTTAAACCTATATCTAATGTTTCCAATTGTTGTTGCGAGATATGATTTATCAATTCCACCTCTCCTAAAACCAAGTTCTTGTATTGAATTTCAAGTTTTTCCAATTCAGAACTGACTATCATCTTGCAACGAATGCACACCATATTTTTTATAAATATTTTCATTTCTTTCTGTTTCAATAAGGACTAAAACTACAATACTCTCTGTTTCCCCAACTTTTTATAAAAAAAGAATTAATTTATACAAGATAGCTATCCGTTTTGTTATTGATTATTTAATATTGGCACTCTGGTCAAAGTAATTGTTATCATTCCTGCTATGAAGGAATCTACAGAATATCGCATCAATACTGAGTTTATAACCCGATATAAGCTTTGAAGATAAATTCTCCTTACCTTTTGAGATTCTGCCATTATCTTATATTAATTATCCAACTTCTTCTACAATAAAAACAATAAGCTATTCAAATAGTTTCACACCATTAGAAACGGCATGCTTTTTATAAATATATTAATTATAATCGATCTAAGCAAAATTATTTTACATCCAAAAAAACATATTTGTGGTTGTTTGTGTCAAAAACTGCGTTGCATTATCTTCAGAATTAGTCTACTGAGTTCTGAATATCAGATTTGGATTGATGCGGCTGTAAATAGCACGGATCAGGTTATTGACAGATGATTGTGGTAATTCTGATTTCTTCATTATAAAAATCAATGCTTCTGCCCGGGCAGAGTGCCGTGTTTCTTTCTATATGTGTAAGTATTCTCTATAGGGCACCTGTTTACGAGGTCTTCCTGTTCGGG
>Ga0272443_10007022_pt1 | contig 10913 bp, 11 predicted proteins | sample SSMAcet12_FD_193581 | JGI IMG/M metagenome (GOLD analysis project Ga0272443, IMG submission 193581) | Marine sediment archaeal communities from Little Sippewissett salt marsh, Falmouth, MA, United States - SSM-Acet-12 | ecosystem: Environmental > Aquatic > Marine > Wetlands > Sediment ... | reverse complement strand
GGAGTGTCGAACCTTAATTGAGAATGGGGCCGATTTTGCCGAAACTGCCCGCGAGCATTCGATGCATCTTGCTTCCGCACTAAAAGGCGGCGATCTCGGATATGTCAAAAAAAATACTTTTTACAAGGAATTCGAAGATGTTGTCCTGGCTCTTGATTCTGGTGAAATTGCCGGGCCTTTTAAAACACCTGACGGCTGGCATCTGGCGCAGCTTACCGAACATAGCGAAGCCGGCGTGAAAGACCTGGCAGAAGTCTATGAGCAGTCCCGGAATACGCTTGAAACCAACATCGCCCGGGAACTAAGCAAACAGATTCTCGATTCACTGATTAAAATCGCCAAATATGAGTTTAACGATTCCTCACTTCAACAAAACGCCTCGGCCGTCCCGGATACGACCTGGGCGATGATTGTCAATGATCGCGATACTGTAGATTTTTTCAGGCTGTCGGAATATTTCCACGATTATAAACGAGCTTTAAACATCGATTCGATGACAATTGATTATAAAGAGGACGCTCTCAAAAGGAAAGCCAATCAGATACTGATAATGCAGATGGGTGATGACCTGGGATATAATGAGCATCCTGAAATTGTCGAACAGCGACGAAAATTCCATCATCATTTTTCAAGTGTTCATATTGGCCGGAAGAGCATGGATTATGATTATAATCCCGATGACAGCCTGGTTGAGGATTACTATCAAAAACATATTAATGATTACATTGTAAAAAAGCCTGTTTCGGTTCAGCATATTATCGTTGAGGATTCGATATTCGGGGAGTTCCTGCGAGATCAGGCCCTCTCCGGTATTGACTTTATGGATTTGGCCAGGGAGCATTATCCGGGTGCTGAAGAAATCCGCACGGCCGCGGCCGACCTGGGATATATCGGCCCCGGCGAAATGCCGGAAGAGTTTTACATGATGGCCATGAGAACGCCTGTCAACGGCGTCTCGCATCCGGTAAAGACCGAATGGGGTTATCATATTATTCATGTTGTTGACAGGCAGTTGAACCGGACGCTTAATGAGGTTCGTCAGGATATCGTAAAAATCCTGAAAAGAAAACATGCCCAGGAAGTCCGTAACCGGTGGCTGAATGAAATAATAAATCGGCATGATGTCGTCTATTACCTGAAACCTTGGAAAAAGCTCCAATTGCCGCCAAAAGATGAGCGCGCCTGATTTGCATTATTCAAATAGCGTGCAGGATAAACAGACCAATCAAATCTCTTTCCGGCAGGAACTTTACCGGAAATTGACTCATCTTGGAGCGCTGTCAATTCCGGTCGGTTATTATATTTTCCGTCTCAGCAGAGCTGAAGCTCTATGGATAATGATACCTATAACCCTGGGCATGATTATTCTCGATATCTCGCGTCTTAAGGGCTGGAAATTCTGGAATTTGTTCCGGCCTGTCATCGGGCCGATTATAAGAGAACACGAAAGCCGGGGCGATTTTACCGGAGCTTCATATATACTGACTTCGGCCTGCCTGGTCATTGCCCTGTTCGATAAACCGATTGCGATGGCCTCGCTGGTATTCATAATAGTCGGCGATACCGCCGCCGCTCTTATCGGCAGGAGATTCGGGCGGCATAAAATCGGCCATAAATCGATTGAAGGTTCCCTGTCGTTTTTGATCGTTTCAGCCGTTGTCGTACTCATAATTCCGGATTTGAATATAATTGTCGGTTTGACCGGCGCCGTCGCGGCGACAATCGCCGAGGCGGTTACATTAAGATTGGATGATAACACCACTGTCCCGCTGATAAGCGGGCTGGTCATGCACCTGTTAAATGTTATCTTGGCATCTTAAAAAAGGGGAAAAGATTTAGTCTATGAAAAAGATTGATCTGCGTTCGGATACAGTTACGAAACCATCACCGGAAATGCGAAAAGCGATTTATGATGCCGAGGTCGGCGATGATGTCTTCGGCGATGACCCGAGCGTTAATCACCTGCAGGAAATGGTGGCCGAATTGTTTCGCAAGGAGGCTTCATTATACGTACCGTCCGGGACTATGGGCAATCAGGTGGCTCTGAAGACCATTTCCGAGCCGGGCTGGGAGATACTCTGCGAACGCGATTGCCATATTGTCAATTATGAAACGGCCGGCCCGGCCGTGCATTCATCGCTTCTGGTCAATATGATTGATACCGACCGGGGTGTCATGACTGCCGAACAGATTGAACGATGTATCCGTCCCGATAACATCCATAGCCCGATTACGAAAATCGTCGCCGTCGAGAATACCCATAACCGTCACGGCGGTACAATCTATCCGCTTGATGAGATACATCGCATACGGACGGTAGCCGATAAGTACGGCCTTTTGATGCATCTGGACGGTGCCCGTATCTGGAACGCCCATATTGCTACCGGCATCTCGCTGGCCGACTGGGCGGCGCCGTTTGATTCGGTCTCGGTCTGTCTTTCCAAGGGATTGGGGGCGCCGATCGGTTCGATGATTCTCGGGACGAGAGATTTTATTGAAAAGGCCCGCCGCAACCGGAAACTTTTTGGCGGCGGCATGAGGCAGGTCGGATTACTGGCCGCAGCGGCGATTTATGCCGTCGAGAACAACATCACCCGACTGAAAGAAGATCACGACAACGCCCGCCTGCTGGCCGAGGGTTTAAGCCGGGTCGAAGGCTTTACGATAGATTTAAGCCGGGTGGAAACCAATATTGTCATTGTCGATATTTCCGAAATTGGTAAAAACTCGATGGAAATTGTCGCTGTTATGGCCGAAAGCGGTGTTCTGGCGGTACCTTTCGGCCCGACCCGTGTTCGCTTTGTCACTCATCTTGATGTCACCGTCGACGACTGCCGCCAGGCTGTGGAGATAATTTCTAATTTAAAATTGACATAAGTACGATTGATGAGGAATGTCATCATGCAATATACGCGGGTCTATTCCGATTCAGACGGTGTCTCGCATTTTGATGATGTTAAAGTCAGATTCAAATCTGCAGATTTTGCTCCTCCGGCGCCGCCTTTGAATATTTCGGCCTTTAATACGGCCGTACAATACGGCTTTTTAAAGGCTCCGGCCGGCTGGTCCGGTGATTGGCATCCGGCACCCCGGCGTCAGATACTTATTTATCTGTCCGGGGAAATTGAAGCTGAGGTCGGTGACGGGGAAATTCGGCGCTTCGGACCGGGTAGTGTTACTCTTGTTGAAGATATCACGGGTCAAGGCCACCGGAGTCGGGTTCTGGGTGACGAAGATGTCTCGGCTATGGTTATACACTTGGCAAAATAATATTGAGAGATGCTTATGTCCCTTAAATGGACCATACTCGGTTCCGGGGCCGGACAACCGTCGCCTTCAAGAAACAAATCCGGCCATATCCTTGAATATGATAACCGGCTGATTCTGTTCGATTGCGGCAGCGGGGTAACTTCGTCATTTCTGCAGTCCGGCTTTGATGAAAAACTCCTTGATGCCATAATAATTTCCCACACCCATCCGGATCATATTTCCGATTTGCCGATGTTTATTCAGATGCTTTACCTTTACGGAAAAGAGGGAGCCGTCGAATTATTTCTGCCCTCGGAGGCAATCAAGCCGATGCAGGCGTACCTCGACGCCTGTTATCTTTTCCGGGAAAAATTTAAATTCAACCTGATTGTCTCACCCATTGAAAAAACAATCAAACTGCTTGATAATAGAATAACCGTCAATGCCGTACTTAACGAACATCTCCTGTCCGGTGCCAAACATATTGTTGACTATCATTATCCCAACAAAATGCTCAGCTATTCTTTTATGATAAGTACCGACAGCGGCAAAAGAATTTTATATTCGGCCGACCTGGCCTCTCTGGCCGATGTTAAAGATTACCTGAAAAACCTTGATTTGCTCGTGATTGAAACGACGCATATAGATATTTCGGAGCTTAATCTCATGTTAAAATCGGAAATTATAAAAAAGACTCTGCTGGCCCATATTGCCGATGAGGATGAAGAAAAAATCCGGCAATTTGCGGAATCGGCCAGTAATCCGGATATTATCATGGCCGAAGATAATCTGGGCGTTGATATTTAATGCGAAACCGGCTTTAATTGGTTTTAGATACTAATCTCTTGACAAGTTTATATTTAACTTCGTAGTATGATAAATTATCGCAGGAGAATCATTTTTGCGGCAAGGAGAAGCTTATGGCTGAAAGGATATCCAACCAGAGTATTTTAACCTGGTTTCTGCAGCGTATTTCCGGGCTTTTTCTGGCGTTTTTCCTGGTCACACATCTCAATGTTCATCATCTCTTTCATGATATTACCACCGTCGGGATAATAAATTTCGCCCTCGTGCAGGAAAATCTGTCCTCGTCTGCATGGTGGCAGGTGTATTATATCCTGTTTGTCCCATTTGTGGTTTTTCATGCTCTCAATGGAATCTGGGAAATAATAGCCGATTACCGGATATCATCGAATTTATCGAAAATCTTAAAAGCGATTTTCTGGATTTTCGGTCTGATATTGATTGCAGCGGCCATCTTAACCTTAAGAAATCTGTTTTCGGGAGGTGGCGCATGACATCGAACGGAAAATTAAAACAAACCTTTCGCGATGCCGTTCTGAATAAGAACATCGGTAATTTCTCTTACTGGCTGCACCGTATTACCGGTATTGGATTGTCGGTTTATCTTATAATGCATATTTATGTGTTATCATCAGCTATATCCGGACCGGAATCGTTCAATAGCCGCATGGGTAGTGTTCAGAATCCGCTGTTCGCTGTCCTGGAGATACTGCTTGTCGCCGGCATTTTTCTGCACATGCTTAACGGTCTGCGTATAACTTTTTCCGATTTCTTCAGCTGGTCGCGGTCGCATAAATCAATCTTCTGGATTATTGCTATTCTTTTTGTGGTCTTGATGGTTATTACTCTCATCCTGCAGTGGCCCAAGTTTAATCCGGACAACTATGGAATGGGAGGTTGATGTTATGCATTATGATGTCATAGTAGTCGGCGGCGGTTTGGCCGGGATGCGGGCCGCCATCGCGGCCCATGATGCCGGAGTGAATGTGGGACTTATATCAAAACTCCACCCGGTCCGGTCGCATTCGGGTGCGGCTCAGGGTGGAATCAATGCCGCCCTGGGGAATAATCCCGATGGGCGCGACGACAGCCCCGAACGTCATGCCTACGATACAATCAAAGGTTCCGATTTTCTGGCTGATCAGGATGCGGTGGAAGTCATGACAAGTGCCGCCCCCGAAATTGTTGTAGAAATGGAGCACTGGGGTTGTCCCTTTTCCAGGTATGAAGATGGTACTATTGCTCAGCGGCCATTCGGCGGCGCCGGTTTCCCCCGAACCTGTTACGGTGCCGATCGTACCGGTCTGTATTTGCTCCATACCTGCTATGAACAGGTTGTCAAAAGAAATATTGATGTGCACTACGAGTTCTTTGTCACCAAACTGGCGGTCAAGGCCGGACGTTGCGCCGGAGTAATAGCCTACAATCTCCATACCGGGGAGTTTCAGACCATTAGCGGCAATGCCGTTATCTTTGCCACCGGCGGTTCCGGCCGGGTGTATTCATTTAATACAACCAATTCCCACTCCTCAACCGGACTCGGCGTGGCCATTCCTTACTGGGCCGGAGTTCCCCTGAAAGATATGGAATTTGTCCAGTTCCATCCCACCGGATTGGTCGGATCCTCGATTCTTATGACCGAAGGATGCCGCGGTGAAGGTGGTTATCTTCTTAATAATAAGGGCGAACGTTTCATGAAGAATTATGTTTCTGAGAAAATCATGGAACTGGCTCCCCGCGATATCGTGGCACGGTCGATTCGTACCGAGATAAACGAAGGCCGCGGCTTTGAAAATCTGTTTGTGCATCTCGACTTAAGACATCTTGGCGCCGAAAAAATTATGGAACGTCTTCCGGGAATTCGGGAAATCTGCATGAAGTTCAGAAATATCGATCCTATTGAGCAGCCCATTCCGATTTACCCCGCCATGCACTATACCATGGGCGGTATCGACTGCAACAAGGACGGCGAGACGCCGATGGAAGGGCTTTACGCCGCCGGTGAGTGTAGCTGCGTCTCGGTGCACGGGGCCAACCGTCTGGGAGGCAACTCGCTTCTGGAGACGATTGTTTTCGGTGCCCGGGTCGGCAAATTTGCCTCCGAGAAAATCAAGGGCCAGTCGCAGACGGTTGATAATGATGCTATGGACTCCGCGCTTAAAGCCGAGCAGGAAAGATTTAATAAACTGAGAGCTTCCGACGGCAAGGAAAATCCCTATGTTATAAGAAATGATCTTTCGCATCTTATGTTTGAAAAGCTGGGCATTTTCCGCTCGGATTCCGGTATGAAAAGGGCCGTCGATGATATCAAATTCCTCAAGTCAAGATTTGAAAAAATCCGCCCGATTCCCGATACCGGCAAGTTTAATTATGATTTTCTCTGGGTAACTGAAATCGCCGGCAATCTCGACACGGCCCATTGCATAGCCGTCGGAGGTTCCAGCCGGACCGAATCACGCGGAGCGCATTTCCGCCTCGATTTCACCAAGCGTAATGATGAGGAATGGTTGAAACATACGCTCTATAAGTACCATCCCGATGCGCCGGAAATATCATATAAGCCTGTGACATTGGGTAAGTACGAGCCTGAGGAAAGGAAATATTGATATGCCGATTTTCAGAATATTCAGATTTAATCCGGATAAAGATGACCTGCCGCAGTTTAAGGATTATGACGTTCCCGATGTTAAGGGGATGACGGTTCTGGAAGGATTGTATCATGTTCTGGAAAATCATGATCCGACCCTGGCCTTTCGCTCGTCATGCCGCGAGGGTGTCTGCGGTTCCTGTGCCATGCACATCAACGGCGGCTACGGGCTGGCCTGTGAAACCCAGACTGCCGAACTGGGACCGATTGTGACCATCAGGCCGCTTTCTCATATGAAAATTATCCGCGACCTGGTGGTTGATATGACACCGTTCTTTGCCCAGTATGAGAAAATAAAACCCTATTTGGTGCCCAGAGAAGTCCCCGGGCCGCGCGAATTCAAACAGTCGCCCAAAGAACGCGCCCGGATTGATCATCACGTTGACTGCATTCTCTGCGCTTCCTGCTATGGTTCCTGCCCGGTGGTCGGCACCGATGAGAATTATATCGGTCCGCACGCTCTCCTCAAGGCGCTTCGTTTTGTCAATGATTCGCGCGACGGCGAAACCTACCAAAGACTGGCCTTCGTGGCCACCGATAACGGTATCTTCCGTTGCCATACCATCTTCAACTGCCAGCAGGTTTGTCCCAAAGATCTGGATCCCACCGGCGCTATCGGCAAACTGAAAATGAAAGCCATCTGGGCCAGGCTGACCGGAAAACTGAAAAGAGCAAGTTAGCGGATAGAATATTTCCAAAATAAACGGGCGGGGTTATTCAGCCCGCCTGTTTGTCAACTTTATGAGAATTCAATCTTCATTGACTTTTTAGCGGAATGATATAAATTGGCCTGAAATCATAGCGTAGATGTAAGCTTTTTCAGATAAAGGATTTGTTACATGAGGCTGTATGAGTTTGAGGGCAAATCGTTATTCGACAGATTCAAAATCCCCATACCGCGCGGCGCTGTTGCCAAATCGGCTTATGAAGCGGAAAGAATCGCCAAAGACTGGAAAATCCCGGTTGTCCTGAAATCCCAGGTTCTGACCGGCGGGCGCGGCAAAGCCGGGGGGATTAAGGTTGTGGAAAATCCTGACGATGTCAAAGCTGTCGCCGATGAACTGCTGGGCCTGAAAATAAAAGGTTTCCCGGTCGAAAAACTCCTGATAGAACCGAAACTTGATTTAAAGCAGGAATTGTACTTCGGTGTCACTATTGACCGTCTGAATTATAAGCTGGTCGTTATCACCTGTGCTGAGGGAGGTGTCGATATCGAAGAGGTCGCCGAAAAATCGCCTGATAAAATATTCAAAAGCAAATACGATATTGATGAAGAACTTTACGCTTTCGATGCTATCGGTCTTGCCAGGAAAATCGGGATACCCTCTGCAATGGTACGGCAGGCTTCGGGAATTATCGTCAACCTGTTTCGGTTATTTAAAAAGTACGATGCCAAACTGGCCGAGATAAATCCCTTGGTACTGACCGGCGATGATAAACTCATTGCCGCCGACAGCCGCATATCGCTCGATGATGACGCCGTCTTCCGCCACCCCGAACTGTCCGAGATGGGCATCGAGAAACGCCACGAAGAGGGCGAAATGACCCCCCGAGAACAGCAGGCCAAAGAGTGGGGGATACCGTATCTCGATCTTGACGGCAATATCGGCATGTTTCCCGGCGGGGCCGGTTTCGGTATTATGGGTAATGATTTTATACATTATTACGGCGGCAAACCGGCCAACTTTATGGATTCCGGCGGCGGCCCCTCGCCGGAGCGAATCGCCAAAATGCTGGTCCTGCTCGATGAAAACCCGAATGTCAAAGTCATTTTCGGCGCCCGCTTCGGCGGCATATCGCGTTGCGATGATTTCGCCAAAGGTGTCATCATGTTTCTCAAAGAACATGGTCTTTCCAAGCCGATGGTGATGCGCATGACCGGTAACATGTGGCAGGAGGGTGTCCGGATTTTCGAAGAGGAAAAAGGCGCCAACCCGGAGCTGTTTAAAAGCATCGAGGCACACGGTATCGAAACGCCGATTGAGGAGATTTCCAAACGTGCGGTGGAACTGGCCCGGCAGACGAAGGGAGGCGACTAATGGCTATCCTGGTTGACAAAAATTCGAAAGTGATGGTACAGGGGATAACCGGCGGCGCCGGAGCCTTTCATGCCAAACGGATGATTGCCTACGGCACCAATATTGTCGGCGGAACCTCGCCCGGCAAAGGCGGACAAGCGGTCGAAAATAAACCGGTATTCGATACTGTTGTCGATTGTGTCGAGCAAACCGGGGCCGATGTCTCGGTTATCTTTCTTCCGGCGCAGTTTGTCAAGGAGGCCGCTATCGAAGCTATCCGAGCCGGCATAAAATTCGTGGTGGTTATACCGGAACATATCCCGATTCATGATATGCTCCTGGTGCGTAAGGAAGCCATGGCGCACGGTGCCACCGTCATCGGCGGCAATACGGCGGGGATTATTTCTCCCGGCGAGGCCAATCTCGGTATCATGCCGGATATCGCATTCAAGGCGGGCCGGGTCGGGACGGTCAGCCGCTCCGGTTCGATAACGTACTATGTCGCCGATACACTCACCCGATCCGGTTACGGTGAGACTACCTGCGTCGGTCTCGGCGGCGATCCCATCCTCGGTTCGACCTTTGAAGAGATACTTTTGAAATTCGAAGAGGACCCTAAAACCAAAGCGGTGGTTATGACCGGGGAAATCGGCGGTGTGTACGAAGAACGCGCCTGTGACACCATCACACGGATGAAAACGCCGGTGATTGCTATGGTCGGCGGCATATTTGCACCGCCCGGGAAACGCATGGGACATGCCGGTGCCATAGTCGAGGGTAAGATGGGGACGGCCAAGGAGAAGCTTGATGCTCTCGCCGAGGCCGGTGCTCATCCTGCCAAAACATTTCTGGACATCCCGAAAATACTGGAAAAACTCGGTGTCTGAGGTATTGAATATTGACTTTTGAGAAACCATAGAAAAAACTCTTTCGCTGTTTGATTGACGAATTATAAAATCATTAATTAGTCTCGTAGGTCGAGGTTCCGAATTCCGCCGCAGGCGGAATGAGAAACCCGACAATCCCTATCTGCCCCGCAACTTCTTCTTGTTGACAATTCGAGGAAAATCATGTATTATTAGAATACAAAAAGAATCCGGATAAGTTTTTGTCGTTTTCAACATTTGAAGAATCATCGAACCTGGATTTTTAACGCGCTTTTTCAAACGTCGAGGAGGTAAGACTATGGGACGAAGGCTAATGGCAACTTCGGTCATAATCATCCTGATTATGCTGCCGGCATCAATCGTGGGCGATTGCGGCGACGTCAATGACGACGGCGATATCAATATCCTTGATATTGTCTACCTCATTAACTACAGGTATAAAGGCGGCGCCGAACCGGATTGCGGCCCGACAGGCACCGTAACCGACATTGACGGCAACATATATCTGACCATCAAGATAGGTGAGCAATGGTGGATGATGGAAAACCTGAAAGTCACTCACTATCGCAATGGCGATCCTATTCTTTATGAGCCCGACGATTACTCATGGACCGCAATCACCATCGGGGCCTATTGCGAATACAATAACGATGTCGCCTACGGCGATGCTTACGGCCGGTTGTACAACTGGTATGCTGTCGGTGACAGCCGCAATATTGCCCCCGAAGGATGGCATGTGCCAACTGACGATGAGTGGAAACAACTGGAGATGTATCTCGGCATGAGTCAGGCCACAGCTGACGGTACCCTGTGGCGTGGTGTTAATGAAGGCGGCAAGTTGAAGGAAACCGGCACCATGCATTGGCTTGATCCTAACTACGCTGCGACCAATGTATACGGCTTTACCGCCCTGCCCGGAGGCAGCCGGCATTACATGACCGGTTATTTCAGTTTTCTGGGCGCCGGCTCCCCATTCTGGCTGGCTACTGAGTACGACGGCGGTTCAGCGTGGATGCGGAACCTGGCCAACAACCATGGAGATATCTATCGCAATTACACTTCCAAGTCACAGGGATTCGCTGTCCGCTGCGTGAAGGATTAAACTATATCCGACCCGGCGGACTCCCATATCCGCCGGGAATACCAGTGAGCAACCCGAGTAGGTCGAAAGCCCCGCGCTTTCGACTATTTTATTTTCGTGACCGGCGGGTCCTTAGACCCGACGGGCGACCCGGTCAATCTGAGGATTAACCGGGCACATAACCGATTTCGTCATTGCGAGCGAAGCGAAGCAATCTCGACTTTCAT
>Ga0272443_10007021_pt1 | contig 10913 bp, 7 predicted proteins | sample SSMAcet12_FD_193581 | JGI IMG/M metagenome (GOLD analysis project Ga0272443, IMG submission 193581) | Marine sediment archaeal communities from Little Sippewissett salt marsh, Falmouth, MA, United States - SSM-Acet-12 | ecosystem: Environmental > Aquatic > Marine > Wetlands > Sediment ... | reverse complement strand
AATACGAACCAGTTTATTGGGTTTTCCTTGAATGTTCCCATTTTTAACGCATGGTCTGGGCGTTCCCGGGTCAAACAACAAAAAATTGCCCTTGCCCGTGCAAAGAATGACGCTGAAATCCGGGAGCAGGAGCTCTATCAGCTTATCCAGCAATTGGTACAGGAGTACAATGCACTAAAAACGGAAGTGCTCCAAACCGCCAAGCGGAGTGAAGCAGAAGAATTGTCTTTTGCAATAGCCCAGAAACGATATGAAAAGGGGTTATTCAATGCTATTGAACTCGGGCGTGCGAAAAATCTGCTGGCCCGGGCGCAAAATGAGAACCTCCAGGTGCGCCTGCGGCTGAAGGTCAATAAGAGTACCCTTGATTTTTATAATAACCTGCCCGTTTTCAATATTAACTAAGCTTACGATGGACATTAAACTTGAAAAGAAAAAAGGATTAAGACCACGGCATTACGGATATATAGCCCTGGGTATTCTGGTGCTGTTTGCAGGTTGGAAACTGCTTTTTGCTTCGTCAGCCTCCACTTTCCGGACTGAAAAAGACCGACTGACCATAAGCCAGATCGCTGCCGGTAAATTTGACGACTATATCACCATCAATGGGAATGTGGCCCCGATTGCCACCATCTATATGGACGCCTATGAGGGAGGACGTGTTGCCGAAAAACTCATAGAAGAAGGGACGATGGTCAAAAAAGGGGATATTATTCTGAAGCTGGAAAATATGAACCTCTACGAACAGATTCTGGCCAGTGAGAGCAACCTGGCCCTTAAGCAGAATGACCTGCGCTCCACCCGGCTTACTTTTGATGCGCGGCAGGTAGAGGGCCGCAGATCCCTGGCCACAGCCAGTACGGATTTACAGCGGCTGAAACGGAATTTCGAGCAAAATGAGGCCCTCTATGCCGACGAGCTCATTTCCCGGGAGGTCTACCTTACTTCCAAAGAGAATTATGAATTGGCACAAAAACAATACGAGATCATCAAGCTTCAAACCGAACAGGACGATGAGCTCCGCAAGACATCCCTATCCGGCCTCGATACAGACCTCGAGCGGATGCAGCAGACACTGTCCATGGTATACGAACGGTTGGACCACCTGAATGTCCGGGCCCCCGCTGACGGTCAATTAGGGTTTCTCGACGCCGAAATCGGGCAGAGTATTGCCCAGGGCGAGCGCATCGGCCAAATTAACGTGCTGACCGATTTTAAAATAGAGGCCGAAATTGACGAGTTCTATATCGACAGAGTAAAACGCGACCTCTCGGCATCGCTTGAACGAAACGACAAGGAATTTCCCCTGAGGGTCCGAAAAGTTTATCCCGAGGTGCGCAATGGTCGTTTTAAGGTAGATCTTGTTTTTACCGGCGAGAAACCCGAAACGATCCGTGCCGGGCAGAGTTACAATATCAAACTGCAACTCGGGGCTTCTTCTGAGGCCTTACTGCTACCCAAAGGGGGCTTTTTCCAGAGTACGGGAGGGCAGTGGATTTTCGTAGTGGACCCGGAAGGGGGAGAGGCTATTAAAAGGTCTATCCGCGTTGGAAAACAAAATTCAAGATTCTACGAAGTCCTCGACGGACTCGAAGATGGGGAGCAGGTCATTACGAGTAATTACGACTCCTTTGGGGAGGCAGAACGAATTGTTTTTAAATAGAAAAGAATAAATAACCCGGCCCAATTTGGTTAGAGCTGTTACAAACGTAAAAAATCATTGTCCTTTACATGGGCGATCCCATTAAAGGACTCCTGAAGTAGTAAGCAACACTAAAAAAGCAACATGAGAATGATAGAGATAACAAACCTTAAAAAAAGTTTCAGGACAGAAGAGGTTGAGACCCTGGCCCTGAACAATGTGAATTTAAAGGTGGAAAAAGGCGAATTTGTGGCTATAATGGGCCCCTCAGGTTGCGGAAAATCGACACTTTTAAACATTATCGGTATGCTCGACAACCCTACGGCGGGGAGTTATAGTTTTGCTGGTCACCAGGTATCCGGGCTAAAGGAAAGCCAGCGCACCGAGTTGCGCAAAGGCAATCTTGGATTTGTTTTTCAGAGTTTTAACCTCATAGACGAACTCACAGTTTACGAAAACGTGGAACTCCCTTTAATTTATCTTAAGATGAGCAAGTCTGAGCGCCATGACAAAGTAACTGCTGTTTTGGAACGCATGAAAATTTCACACCGTGCGCAACACTTCCCACAACAACTCTCAGGCGGTCAGCAACAGCGTGTCGCCATCTCCAGGGCCGTCGTGACCAATCCCGGGTTGATCCTGGCCGATGAGCCAACAGGAAACCTCGATTCCAAGAACGGGATTAAAGTGATGGAGCTGTTGACCGAACTCAACCAGGAAGGAACAACCATTGTAATGGTGACCCACTCGGATCGGGATTCCCATTACGCCCATCGGGTGGTCAATTTATTTGACGGTCAAATCGTAACAGAAAGCCAGAACCGAACGATCGGGGCGACAGCTTAAACCGGGTTTATTCATCAATTGAGAAAACAATCAGAAAGAATTCAATCAAAAAACACACACTAATGAAAACAACACACAATACAACCAAATCCGGACTTTTATTTATCTGTTTTGTTCTTTGTACCCTTCACGGATATTCCCAAATGAAAGAGTACAGCGTGGATCGATTTAACAAAGTGATTGTCAGCCCCCATATTTCTGTAACCTTTGTCAAGGGGGACTCTGAATCCGTAATTGTCCATTCCAGTACCGAACCCCTTGATAAACTGAACGTGGAGGTCTCGGGAAAAACTTTGCACCTGTATCTGGATAATGCGAAAACCAGTACAAAGCAGGAAAAAGTGGAGATAGACGGTCAGTCAGGAAAACGCTCCATTTACAGGGGTACCGTAGTAGAGGCAACGGTAACCTATCAGGTGCTCGATGAGTTATCGCTCAGGGGCGAAGAGCGTTTTGAATGTAAAAGCCCCATCGATCAATCGAAATTCAGCCTTTCAATCTATGGGGAATCAGAAGTTTATTTTCAGGAGGTGAAACTGGATAATATGAACACGACCGTTTATGGCGAAAGCATTATGGAAATCAGTTCCGGGAGTATTGGAAGACAAAAAATAACCGCCTACGGGGAAACGACAATAAATACCGAGGAAGTATCAACGATGGAAACCAAAATAACCGCCTATGGTGAAGGGACTTATCGGATTGCTGTGGACGAGCGGTTAAAGGTAACGGCGTTTGGTGAAGCTACTGTTGAGTATGTCGGCTCACCAGATATAGACAGAGGAATTATTATAGGAGAAGCGACAATCCGAAAAATCGATTAATCATGTTCAGGAACTATTTAAAAATTGCCTGGCGTAACCTTTTAAAGAACAAGGGATACTCTATTATCAATATAGGAGGCCTTGCCCTCGGGATGGCTGTTACCCTGATCATTGGCCTTTGGATAGAGGATGAGCTGACCTATAATGACTATTTTGAGAACAAAGACCGCATAGCTCAGGTATACCAATCCCAGAGTTTTAACAACCAAATCGGGACCGGACCTGCCATTCCCTTACCCCTTGAGCCCGCGCTTCGGGAAAACTATGGCGATAATTTTAAGTACCTGGTCATGTCTTCATGGACACAGGATGCCTATTTGCAGTTTGGTGAGACTAACATTTCCCGCCCGGGAAATTATATGCAACGCGAAGCTCCTGTCCTCCTGAATTTAAATGTTCTCAAGGGAGAAAAGGACGGCCTGCGTGAAATCAATTCCATTATGTTGTCGGAATCTACAGCGAACGCCTTGTTCGGGGAGTTGGATCCTATAGGGAAGACGCTTCGCCTCAGCAATGAAATTGACCTGATGGTCACTGCAGTCTATGAGGATATCCCGACGAACAACAGCTTTGACGACACGGAATATATTATTCCCTGGGACAAATATTTATCCAGCCGGGAATGGATCCAAAATTCTCTGGATAACTGGGGGAACAACTCCTTCCAGATGTTCGTACAATTGACGGAGAACGTCACATTTGAAGGAGTGACCAATGCCATTATCGACGTCAAGAAAAACAGCGATGAAGATGTTGCAGAATTCAATCCGCGTATTTTTCTTCTTCCCATGGATGACTGGCATTTGCGTTCCAGTTTTGACAATGGTAAACGCACGGGCGGGAGAATTAAATATGTATGGCTCTTTGGTTTTATAGGAGCCTTCGTTTTGCTATTGGCCTGTATTAACTTTATGAACCTCAGTACGGCCCGTTCCGAAAAAAGAGCCAAAGAAGTGGGTATTCGGAAGTCCATCGGATCCCAGAGGGGGCAATTGATTTACCAGTTTTTAAGCGAGTCTTTTCTTGTAGTCCTTTTTGCATATGCCATTGCTATTGCTCTCGTCCTGCTTTGCCTGGATGGTTTTAACGATCTGGCCCGGAAGGAGATCCTGTTTCCCTGGTCTAATATCACCTTTTATTTGATTTCAATCGGGTTTATAGTTTTTACCGCCCTCCTTGCAGGAAGCTATCCGGCGCTTTACCTGTCGTCTTTTAGGCCCGTAGATGTGCTCAAGGGAACCTTTACGTCCGGAAAGTACGCCGGACTTCCCAGGAAAATCCTGGTGGTTGTTCAATTTACCGTGTCAGTGGCATTTATAATTGGGACTGTCATTGTTATGCAACAGATTAATTATGCGAAAAACCGACCTGTTGGGTATGAGAAAGAAGGTTTGATCCAGGTGCCGACCATGAGCCAGGATTTTAGCGGGAAATATGACCTGATGCGCGATCAGTTTCTGGCCTCCGGTGCGGTAATAGAAATGTCGGCATCAAGCAGTCCTACAACCCGGATTTGGTCGAACCGTAGCGGCTATACCTGGGAGGGAAAACCAGATGGCTTTCAGGAAGACCTGGCCTGGACCGAGGTGACTCCTGAATACGCAAAATCTCTTAACCTGAAAATTGTGGAAGGAAGGGATTTTTCCCGTGAATTTGCCTCGGATTCCCTTGGGGTGCTCATCAACGAAACGGCTAAAAAGTATCTGGGCATGGAAAACCCCGTTGGGAAATTTTTAAAAGATTCTAATGAAGAGGATCCGGATCCGCCAATGAAGATTATCGGGGTCGTCGAAGATATGATCGCCCAATCACCCTACGAGCCCGTTAAGCAGGGCGTTTATGTCTACGACCGTTATGACAATTCCAGCTACTATAATATGAGGTTGAATCCGGATAAAAGCGCTTCAGAGAACATCGCAACCATCGAACGGGTCTTTAAATCGCAGTTCCCGGATCTGCCCTTCCAATACGACTTTGTGGACGAGCAGTATGGACAGAAATTTGCCTCTGAGGAACGGATCGGAACCTTGTCCGGAATCTTTACGGCCCTGGCTATTCTGATCAGTTGCCTCGGCCTTTTTGGGCTGACTTCTTTTGTCGCAGAGCAGCGCACCAAAGAAATCGGGGTTCGAAAAGTTCTGGGTGCCACGGTATTCAATATATGGAATATGCTTTCGAGGGATTTTCTGAAGCTTGTGATCATCTCCTGTTTTATAGCGGTACCCATAGCGTATTACGTCATGAACGGGTGGCTGCAGGAATACCCCTACCGGATTATTCTCAAATGGTGGATTTTTGCCCTGGCCATGTTGGGTGCAATGGCAGTGACTGTACTCACCGTAAGCTTCCAGGCGATCAAGGCTGCCAAGCAGAATCCGGTCAAGAGTTTGCGAACGGAGTAGGGGGACACCGGAAGGTTGTGGACTGCCAGCTGTGGACCTAAAACAAGGTTGAAGCTGGCAGTTTTCAGTTGCAGTGGGCAGGAGGGGGAGTTTACCTCATCAATGGGATCAATTAAACAAGATCTTTACAGTAGCATTGGGCGTGATACCCAGGGACTCCTGCAAAACCTGTTGGGGATTGCCCTGATCAGCAAGCGTATAAAAGGTATTGATTGAATTGATCCGGTTGGTCACATTCCATACGGACAGGCCAGCCTGAATCCCGATCGCATCGCTTATTTTACTTCTGTAAATAGCCGAGACATCCAGTCGGAAATAATCCTCCAGTTGCTCGGCGTTCACGGGGCCGTAGTTAATCTGATCTCCTGCCAGTGCGTCATCTGTTTCGGGGGCAGTAAAGGGTTTCCCCGTACGCCAGTTGCCGCCGAGGGCGAAATAAAACCTGCCTGCAGAATAGGTGATACCGCCGGAAAGGGTGTGGCGAATGTCAAAATTACTTCTGAAGTCTGTTTCGTCAAGTTCCGGAAAGTTGTATTTGTTTTGCATATAGCCGTAGCTGAGCCACGTATTCAAGTTGTTAAACTGTTTCCTCAACAACAGCTCAATGCCATATGAATCGTAGTTTCCGGCAGATTTAACGAATTCATACGCATCGGTAAACCCCTGGCTTTGGGTGGTAATGCCTTCCACTCCTTTAAAAAATCCCACGGCGTTGATCAACCATTCCTTCCGGACATAACTCAATCCCAGTGATCCCTGCCGACTTTGGATTATGGGAATATCATCATTGTTGGAAAGCTGCCAGCGCCTTTTTTCAACCCCCAGGAAGTCGTTTTGAAAGTTAATAATCTGGGAAGTGTTCTGATGTTTAAATTCGCCCAATACCTCCAAATGGAACCATCGCAGGAATTCATGGTTCAGGCTAAGCCTGGGTTCTACCAGGAATTTCCTGAACTTATCGAGGTAGTTCACCCGGATCCCTCCATTAAAAGAAGTCCTTCTATCCTGTGAACTCCAATGGATTTCCGAAAACACCCCGTGGGTCCGGAGGACCTCCCCGATCAATCTCCGGAAAATTGGGTTATCCACGTCGTCGAGGTTGGTCACTTTTGTCTCGACAAAGTGATAGCCGTTTCCCCATTCCAGGGTTTCGGAAAGGTTTTTCCGGCCAATGGCACGAATACTAGTTTCAGAGACGCTATTTTCCTGAAGGAATCGCTGGTCCTGCAAAACATTGGCATTAATAGCCCTCAGCTTGTAATCCGATTGGTAAACGGAAAATTCAGTCGTAAAATCCGAAGTCCAGTTCCGGGTGTGGTTCAACCCAAAGGCAGTACTCTTTTGTTCTAGGCTGCTTTCCTTTTCGACTTCAGCACCCTCCAAAATGGCATTCTCGTTAAAAACGACCTGATTGGCGGTATGTATAAAATTGAGGCGCAAAAGGTCTTTTTCGGTGGGTTTTGTCAGCAACCGCGCAGATGCGTCATAGAAGTCAAAAGCAACATCGCTGTTGTTCACAGAAGAAAGGTTTCTTTCAATTTCGGTGTCTTGAGCGATCCGTTTGAAGTATTCGGAGTATGTGGGGGTTTCAAAAAGATCACTAATGGCTTTTCTTCCTGCGAGCTGAACAGATGTGTTTTCTCCAAGGGGAACATCGATAAAACCATTGACATCAATCATGTTCACCCCGAGGCTTCCCTTTAATACCGGGTTGATCATCTCTTCCGTACCCATGGCTATGGTACCGCTAACCCCGTCTGTCATGGCCGCTGACGTCCCATTCTTCTGCAGTTGTACTTTTTGCGTGATTTGGGGGTTATACATGGAAATCAATCCGAAAAAATGCCCTGACTGGTACATTTTTATGCCGTCCCATAAAATCAGGTTCTGGTCATGGCTTCCGCCCCTGATATTGATATTCGACACGGTTTCATCGATGCTTTGTATCCCTGGAAATGCCTGAACGGACTGCAGCACATCACCTTCCACCAGTCCCGGCAGGATGGTAAACTTGTCAAAATCCAGTTGAAATACCCCGTTATCCAGTTTGTCCATCCCACGGATCAGGTAATCCGAGAGCACAATCTCTGTCAGGTTCTGCCGGTCCTGAATCAGGTAAACCGGGCCACATTTCAATGTATTGAAGAACCTGTATTCGCGCCGAATGCTTCGATGTCCGATATGCCGTATGAGCACCACGTCTGAAGGATCCTTAACGGTCAGTTCAAAATAGCCCTCCGCATCGGATATCGTCCCATTGCCGCCTGATTGGACGGTGGTGTACGGCAGGGGTTCCGAGGTGTCCTTGTCCCGAATAAAACCGCACAGCAAAAGGGGTTTGGCCGTTATCGAAATCAGGGATTCTGAAATGAAATTAAAATCGAGTCTGGTCTGTGCTTTGAGGAATTCAACGCACTGGAGAAGGTCGAGATTTTCTTCAGGGACAGGTACCTCGAGGTTTTCAATGAGGTCAGAGGCATAGTTAAACTGCACCCTGTATCGCTCCTGAATATCGTTCAATACAGTCAGGAGGGGTTTTCCAGCCCCAGGTTGTTGCCCAAACAGAGAAACGCTGAAGAGGCAGATCAAAAGGCTGAAAAGGAATATTCGGTTATTGCTCACGCGGCTTCACCCTGACTTCATTGTTTTTACTTATGCTATAACGCAACCCCATGGGTTCCGTAATGGATTTAAGGGCCAATTCGAGGTTTCCATGTTCGAAACCACCGGTAAAAAGTTGATCGGTGTCTGTATCTTCCAATAGGACCTCCACATCGTATTGCCGCTGCAGTTCTGCAAAAACCTCACTAATCGGCACGCGCAGGAAATCACTCGTATTCCGGGTCCACCGCGGAAAGGAAGCAGCATTTTTTCCCGAGGTAACCACCCCTTCGGAAATCCTGAAATTATCGCCCTCCCGGAGCACTGTGGTATGTTCCCCCGAAACCACTTTTACCTGACCTTCAAAACAACGGACCTCAAATATCCTGCCCCTTTGCCTTACATTGAACTCAGTACCTAAAACGCTTACACTTCCATCCGAAGTGGCTACTACGAATTTCGAGCCTTTGGCTACATCAAAAAACGCCTCTCCCTCGAGTTGTACTTCCCTGTTATCCTCCCAGTCGTTCTCGTTGAAAGCTATTTCTGTGAGGGCATTTAGAGTTACTGACGAGGCATCCGGGAGGGTAATTGTAGTCTTTTCACCAACCCCTGTTTCTACACGTACTAAATTCTCCTGGAAGAGCAAATAATACATGGCAAGACCCAGAACCAGAACGCTGGCAATACGCATCAGGGGTCTTACCCAATTTCGTTTAACTTTAGGTCTGAGGTCCTGTGGGACCCGTTTCCCGAGCATGGGGGAATCCACTCCTCCTGATAAGTCCGGGGCTTTAAAAGCAGCAGCATCTGAAATGATTTCCCTGTAAAAGGAAGCCTCTTCCAGTGCTTCAAAAGCGTCGGATTCTTCCGGGCTAAGCTCCCCTGAAAGCCATTTTCGTATTAAGTCGTTCTTGTCCATAGAACACATCCCTTTTATATATAACAACCTAGGGGTCGTTTTTCCCGATTATTTTATGCGGAATTCCTCCAATTCATTTTTTAAGGTATCAAAGGCCGAATAAATCCGGTATTCCACAACCTTTCGGGTAACTCCCAGCATTTCGGCAATTTCGGTGTGTTTTTTGCCTTCTACTTTGCTCAAAAGGAAAGCGGTGCGTTGTTCCTCCGTGAGCCTGGAGAGTACCTGCTGGTATTTCTTGAAGTATTCTTCCTTTTGCATTAGGAATTCCGGCGATTCATGGGTATGCCCCTTGGGCTTCTGCGACTTGTATTTCAGGACCACTTTTTGATGCTTGACCTCATTGAGCATCATATTGTTTGCAACTGTAAAAAGAAATGACTTAGCCTTTTCAACGGTTACCTTCTTACAGTTTTCCCATAGTTTAACAAAGGCCTCCTGCATCTTGTCATCCGGGTTGAAGGAATCCCCATACTTGTAGTATAAAAACTTGTGAAGGTCATTGGCCAACCGCTCATAAAGACCGGAAAACACCGATTCTTCGCAAATATCTTTATGTAATTCTTTTTTCAAAAAAAGGAATCTTTAGGTCTGGTCAAATGTAAAAAAACTATTTTCTTCATTTTTTTTTCAGGAGTTTTTTGATTCGGGTTGTTCTATATATAAACACCATCATTAAAAACTTATTTGTTATGAAAACAAGTTTCAGACCCTTTAGTGTCTTATTGCTCGGACTTCTTTTGCTTTTTGCTTCCTGCCGGGAAGAAGAATTTGAATTGATCGAAGGGCCCCAGGAAGAAGTGCTTCAGGCCAATTCAACGGTGGCGAACCTGCTTCAGCGTACTTCCACAAAGGATGGATCTAACGACAACATTATCGACAACGCCAATTGTGTCAGCGTGCAACTTCCAATAACTGTAGTGGTGAACGGCCTTGAGATTATCGTGGATTCTGAAGATGATTTTGAAACCATTGAAGATATTTTTGACGCTTTGGACGATGACGAGGATATCCTTGAAATCTTGTTCCCGATCACAGTAATTCTCTCAGATTATGCAGAGATTGTGATTTCCAACGCAGACGAACTGGAGGACCTGACTGAGGATTGTTCAGGGGAAAATGAACCGGATGACGATATAGAATGTGCAGATATTCAGTATCCCGTTACAGCATCGATCTTTAATTCGAACAACGAAGTACTCGACGTCATCACTTTTAACAACGACCGGGACCTGTACGGGTTTATCGACGACCTGGATGATGACGATATTGTAAATCTGGATTTTCCAATTACGGTTGTACTGTTCGACGGGACGGAGGTACGGGTTAATGACCTCGATACCCTGGAAGAGGTGCTCGACGATGCCAGTGATGACTGCGATGAGGACGACGACTACGATTACAATGATGATGATTGCGATTCGTGTACTACTGAAGCGCTGACCGAAGTACTGGCTACATGTCCTAACTGGAGGGTCGGTAGTTTGGAGCGGAACGACCAGGACCTCGAAGAGCAGTACGAAGGATACCTGTTCGATTTTAATGCAGATGGTACGCTGGAGGTAACTTCAGGTACAGGCACCTTTGACGGAACCTGGGAGGCTGAAGGAACCGCAAATGAAATCACTATGACGATCAGCATCCCTGATCTTGAAGATTTCAATGCCTCATGGAGG